>Ga0209794_1001221_pt1 | contig 22300 bp, 25 predicted proteins | sample EBPBio232013_DNA_FD_185869 | JGI IMG/M metagenome (GOLD analysis project Ga0209794, IMG submission 185869) | Wastewater treatment Type I Accumulibacter community from EBPR Bioreactor in Madison, WI, USA - Reactor 1_5/23/2013_ DNA (SPAdes)... | ecosystem: Engineered > Bioreactor > EBPR >... | reverse complement strand
CAGGAAATCTGGCGGCTTTATCAAACCCGGTTGTGGAAGGTAACGCATTTGGCTGAACACTTCCACGTCAGCCGTCCAACGATTTATGACGTACTGAAACGAGCCAGGTTACAGGAATTTGTCCCGCGTAACAGTACCAACCAACGGTTCAAGACGTTGCAGTACGGCCTTAAACGTCTGGCCAAGGTCGAGCAAACCATCCAGGAACGTCTCAAGCGTGAGGCGAAGCGCTATAACAAATCTTACCCGGGCGAGCTCGTTCATTTCGATACCAAGCGGCTTCCATTCTTGAAAGGACAGTTTGCCAATGAACCTCGCGAGTATCTATTTGTGGCTATCGATGATTTCTCCAGGGAACTGTATGCCGATATTCTTCCCGATAAAACCCAGCATAGTGCGGCTTGCTTTCTCACAAGCACTGTTGCTCAATGTCCTTACCAGATCGACTATGCTTATTCTGACAACGGCAAAGAATTTAAAGGAACTGACGCCCATGCTTTCATCAAGGCTTGTAGGCAGCACGGTATCGGTCAGAAGTTTACTCGTGTCAATCGTCCGCAAACCAACGGTAAAGCTGAGCGGGTTATCCGCACCCTGATGGACATGTGGCACAGCAAGATTCACTTTAAAGACTGCGCCGATCGACGCATTCAGCTTCTCCGTTTCATTAATTTCTACAATACCGTTAAGCCTCATAAGAGTTTGAATAATGCCACCCCTTATGAAATACTCAACGCTTATTTCAATCAACCTATCTGTAAACAACACTGAGGTTTCTTACACCTTATCAAAGAACATTATCCCGAACTGACAGATGACTGCATCGAATACTTGATTATCAAGAGGCAATATCGTGGCATTTGCAATCTGAAATGTGACTTGCTCATGGGGAAGAAATTTTGCACGGGCAACATCCATCATGGAATCGCTGATGTCAATTGCTGTAAGTTGTGCATCCTTGGGAAGTACGTTGCGCAATTTCCTAGTGACGATTCCCGTACCTGATGCAACTTCAAGCACGTCGCGAACAGACCTTTCTGCTACGCGTCTTGCAATATCGGATGCATATTGCTCAAACAACACATGCCCCAAATCACGATCGTAAGCGATCGCCACATCACCGACATACCCTGCCATTGAATTCTCCAATAAACGTTAACTTATGAAGATAAAAACTAAGTTTAATTCTCATCTACGTACAATCATCAATATTCAAGTAGTACAGTAAAATTAATCGACAATTCGTCTTAAGTTATAGAAGAAGACTGCAGTTACACCCAGTAAGAGCAAAGGCCAGAACTGGATGAAAGGCTCGTACCATCCAGTACCTACAATAATTGGTATCTCCAGTTCAAAATCAGACGAATTCTCATCTACGCCCGCGAGGCGAAGTACATATTCTCCCATTTCATCAATGCGAATTTCCTGGGAAATAATGCCTGACTGATAAATCTCAGCAGGAACCGCCAAGAGTGGCTGCCCTGATTTTCCATCGACTACCCTGAATAGAGTGAGTGTTACTGATTGTTCTCGTACAGATAGGGGATATAACAAATCGATGGTAATACTGAGCAGACCCGGATTGGGCACCTGACCACACAGAATGGGAGTGGACATTGCACTTAATGCATCTTCCGGCACCTCGTAATTATGGGGAATAAAATAAGCGGAATAGCCGATCATCAATGTATCGGACTCGATCGTACAGGTACCACCACGAAAGCCTTTGGGATAAGTTTCTGACATATCTCCCTGGGAACTTACATGAAACTGCATACCGATCACGCCGATGCTCATCAATATTGCTATAAAAATTAAAAGGCGTCGGGTATGAATCGGTAAATTCTGCCAGATTGCGGTCATTTCTCCTCCTTGGAATTATTCCAGATAATCATAGAATCGATATACCTTATCGATCCTGTCCGCCTTCACTTCTTCTTTGTTATGTAAGTACAAATTCATGTTGTATTACGCAGTAAAATATCCTCGGCAGCCATTCGTCCTAAATGTGCAATTTCACCATTGCCGGTAATCATTGCGGTTACGATAGCCCCGTCAATCAGCAGATTCAATTTCTCAGTTACAGTCTCCGGATCCTTTACACCACTTTCCGCCACCAATGCCAGAAACCTGGCACTGATTTTCTCCCTGTAACTATTGGCAACTTCCTGTATCCAGCCATTACTCTTCTCATGTTCAGCCACGGCATTGATAAAGACGCAGCCATAAAAATCTTCACTCTCGAACCAGGCTCGCATCAAGTCGAACAATGCCAGGACACGATCGACCGGGGAACATTCCATTGCCGGAAGATCCGAATCGAACCAACGAAACCATATATCTGCTTCTGCCTCAAATACGGCCTTGAGTAAGTTTTCCTTCGAACCATAGTGGGTATAGAGGCTGCGCCGGGATACACCAGATTCTTCGATAATCCTAGCAATCCCTGTTGCATGAATACCTACCTGGCAAAATAAGCGGCGGGCTGTTTGCAGTATTTTTCTCTCTACTGATATTTTCCTAGGCATTATTGTTAAGCTAATCCGGCATATCGATATCGATTTTCACACTGGTAGATCCATAATTTCTCAGCTATTGAAGTAAGAGAGTCTTCAAATAATAATCACCTTATTTCATCCTGAGTTGTTTTCTGATTTTTCTGGCGATTTTTCCAGCCTCGACACGAATTTCCCGTAACTGGCCGCTAAGCGGATTGATTTGTCCAATAAAATAAAGGCGAGGCGCTTCTTCCAATTCCTGGTCACCCGAAATTTTCGACCTACCCTTATCGTCAGTAATATTCGGTATTTGAACAAGCTCAGAAATCCCAGTACGGAAACCGGTTCCAGCAACTATGACATCAGGTTCCAATGCTATTGTTGTACTATCATCATCTTGTGTAATTCCGACAGCGCGTAACGCATGTACTGTAGGACCCGAAATTTTCTGTATCGAACCAACAATTTTGATTCGACCGGCACGAATATCGTCAACGAAAGGGCCATACAAAATCGGCACTACATTGTTGATAGCGTATTGTTTGGTGAGGGACATAGGTGGAAATGGAAGGCCATACGCTGTCAGATCGCCTATCATTCTACGTTGCATAAAACTCAATAGCATATCTACCAGATTATTAGGTAAATATCTTAACCAGATCCCTATACCTACGATCGGAATGCCATAAACACTTTTGGGTAAAAGGTGTGGTGGTGTTCTAATAGACATCGTTACAGAACTGGCATATTCAGTCAGTCTGCTGGTAATTTCAGCCGCGGAATTACCGCTACCGATCACGAGTACATGCTTTCCCGCGTAATCCTGTGCACGTTTGAATGTTGAAGAATGAACAATCTCTCCTGGAAAAGTCTCTCTACCTTCCCATTCAGGAATTACCGGGATGCGGCAAGTGCCAATTGCCATAACAACGGCACGGGATTTGAATTGACTGCCATCATTACCTGTAGCCAACCAAATATAACTATCAGCGTCATAGCTAACTTTCTCGATATCGATTCCAGTCTGTACAGTAAAGCCACCCCGAGCAGGAAAAGTTTCGAGCAGATGCACGACTTCATCACGCGCAGGCCATGTTCCAGCAGATCGTGGAAATTTGCTACCAGGTAAGGCCGAAAAGAAACGCCCCGTATTCAGGCGTAGGCCATCGTAATGATTACGCCAGACATCCCCTATGGCAGGCGTACGTTCCAGTACTAGTGGTATCAAACCTGCCTTTTTCAGTTCATATGCTATCGATAGACCTGCCGGGCCTGCACCAACCACTGTCACGTCGTAAATATCCTTGCTCTTCACCCTTATCTCCTTATCTTCATTCAACCAAAAAGTACAGGCTGATGCATATGCATTTGATCCAAAAAACTGTTTAATGGTCACTTAGCAATTATGCGGAATGGGTTGCTGGTTCTGAATAGTGATGAATCTCCACATTTACTGGGACCGGGCGCATGATAGTATCCGGTATGGGTGCTGTCCGTTCCAATTTTTTCAGAAGAACGGTTACCTCTTTCTGTGACGCATCCGTTTGTATCTCCACGGTAACTTTTATATCTTCAAATCCAGGATTACCAGGCTCTATCCCATAAGCCGCCCGGAAATTGACCCGCCCCGAAACATGCAAGCGAAGGGATTCCACGTTAATCCGGGCAGCAGACAGTCCGCCGATATAAGTGGCAGCAAGACAATGACCAACTGCAGTGAGCAAAAGATCTTGCGGCGTGACACCCATTCCTTCCCCGCCGTAGCGTACTGGTTCATCACCAATGATTACCTGATCATCACTGACATTCGATGTAGTGTGATAACCACTATCCCAAATGACTGTTACTTGATATCGAGGCTTAGCAATATCACCGTCACCTCCTGCTTTGATATGTTCTTTTATAGCTCGACATTGTTCATGATCAATTCCATTGACGGTATTTTTGATATTCGAGTCAACTATCATCAGACCTCCATGATAAAAAAATTAAAGAAACGAATTTCTCGTGTTTGTATCGAGCATTTAGATCACTCATTACTATTTCTATTTTTTCTACTTTTTAAGAAAGTAGACCGATCATTCTCTTTTTAGAAAATAATATACCGGAAATAGTGGAATGGCAAGATCAAATAAATATTTGGGAAACACTGATGAATTGAATGCATGAGCGAATTGCCCTGTTGCACGGCATTCGATTCCTCGCCTATCTCTGAACGTTTACGGTCGCGAGATACGCATGCTGACGATGATCGACGAATTCAGAAAAATCACCTGGATGTTCATTGTGTCAGGTATGATGAAGTGATCACTCAATCAGATAATACAATTATTATTCAATTAATTACAGAATATACTCGGGGTGACAATGAATCAGAGTTTGTGACCAATCGATTACGAAAATGGTTGGCAAACATGACGCCGAAACAGCTTATATCACCCTTGGAAGTCCATGGGAGAATGGTTACTACGAAAGCCTTAATGGAAAAATCCTCTATGGTATACGGGAAGCTCAATCTACTGTAAGTCAATGAATTAATGAGCACAACACTTTCATGCCTCAAGTTCAGTAGGCTATAAACTTCCAGCATCTGAGACTAGATTTACCTCAATCCTACAAAATTCACATCCATTGATATATATTCTCTTCAAAACTCACGTGCATAAAAACATGATTAGACGAATTGATCTGAAGATTCAGGGCTGTAGAGATTTGACTGATCTCTGGTCATGTAGCACGCAGGTAATCCGTGCATGACTCAATGCAATCAGCACACGTTTATGCCAATCAAATTGCACACCATACGACTATACCTTTTTATTTTTCTTTGTTGTTATTCGTGATAAAACGATTTTCTAGCCAACCAGACCATCTGTTTGCCCTGACAATCAAATCAACCCGATACTTTGCATTATATTTTGGCGTACGCGAATGATAATTGGCTGCTTTTGTCCAGATGTCGCCTTTATCATTATTGATATGTAACCGCACACGCCATGCGGCCAGATCATAGGCATAACAACCCGTATTTGCTACATGATCAGGAGTGATGCCATATTTGGATAAATCTTGAAGAAATAAAGTATTAAATTGCATTGAGCCGACATCGTGAGTACCATTACTGTTACGCACCCATTGACCCGGTTTACCGCCCTCTTTTTCGGCTATCGCCAGCAAGATATTGGCGGGTATTTCATACTTAATGGCTGCTGTAATTGAGCACACCACTCTTTCTTGCAGATCCGGAGGCAAATCCATCATCGAGCGAATCGCTTAAATGCCTTATTCATTATTTACCCCTTCCTTGCGAAATATTGTTCATACTCGCTGATTCCTGGGCTTGCCCTTTTTCAATAGCGCTACGCAAAGCATCCGTCCCCACGCTTCTTGCCGCTGTCAGCTGACCGGCTGCCAGTGTTCCGCCATAAGATGCAACAGCCGCCACTGTACCGGCTGCTGCCATAAAACCACCGGCGCTATAACTGCCAATTCCGACAGTCGAGCCTATGCTACTACCCGTTATAATGCCAGCCAGCAACAGCGGCAATCTAGAAATCAACACAAAGAATGCAATCGTAAAAATAAGCATAACCGCCAGTTCTTCATAATTCAGAACATTTTTACCCATTTTGGCGTAAAAACTGGATAACAGGTCACTGCCAATACCAACAATCAAAAGCATTACAAACAACTGAATACCTACACCCAGAACGGTTTTAAAGTAGTTTATGGCGATATCGGATGTCCAGCGTGCACCACCAAAACCTAAAAAGAAGATACCCGCATACATTAACACCTATCCTGATATCAGCAAGAGCAGCATGTTGACCGCAATTACTGTCAGAGTAATTAAAATAATCAAAGAAATGACAAAGCCCATCAAACTATCTATAGGCTGCATGAATGTAAGACTATTCGTTGCCTGGTTCCAGATTAAAACACCTGTATCCATAATGCTGGAATGACTGGCACCGCCCGGCATGCCAGCTGCGCTTCTACCTAATTCTTCTAACGATAGAATAATAGTACCGGCAATATTGTGGCCTGACACGGCATTGGTCAGTAGCCAGAAGTAAAACCCTGTGAAGATAATAAAACGGGTGAATTCAGCAAAGAAATCCGCGATATCGGCTTTGCGCAACAGCATCATGCCGAATGTCCACACCATTGAAATCAATACCAACGTCCAGAACAAACGCTCGGCTGCAGACTGGATAATGCTCTGCCATGATTTAACTTTATTGCCAAATTTTTGAATAACCTGATCCAGCACGCTTTGATTAGTCGCCGGATCAATATAGGAAAGTTCTGCGTATGCGCCAGCGGAAAAACACATCAGAAATAACATAATCAAAATAATATATGGGTTCATTCTATGCATCTGCATATCTCCCTCATTCATTCAATAATAGTCACGAACATATTGCTACGCTACTTATCAAAATCTTCAGCATCCTTAATGGACCAATTTTTTCTTTCCGGCATTTCACTTAATTCTTTCTTAGGCTCCTTCAATTCAAGCTTGCCATCACCATCCTTATAACACCCTGACAGCAGCAACAAAGTCAATGAACAGATAACTGCAATAATCAAATGACCTTTTTTCATCGGTATCTCCTTAGGTTAGAGTTTCAAAAGGCATCCCTGACAGACCAGTTTCTACCAACTGGCAATATTTCCGGACTCAGTCGCTTGGTTGCCGCCTCACGCGCAGCCTGTTGCATAGCCTTTTGATCTACCTCGGCCTGACTTTGCGTATTGGCGGCATTATGCTGCGCGATGAGCATTTGACGCATTTGCAGCAATTGGTTTGCCTGATATGCGGCCAATTGATTCGCATATTGCAGCGCTTCCATTTGCCCCTGGGCAGACTCGGTTCTTTGTTGTAAGACTTGCAGGTGAGCGGCATCCAGTGGAATCTGGTTTTGATGTTCATTCAAGCCACGCAAGAGCGAATCATTAGCGTTTTTTTGCGCATCGGTACTGGTATTTTGTCCGTCTTTTAACAGTTTCCAGGCGGAATCGTTGCATTTTTCCTGCAAATTAAAACAAGGAGAGCCTCGATAATATTCAACATTGCGAAACCGCTGCATATAACCATCCAGCCCGCCATACTGTTGCTCATAATAGCGTATGGTATTGGTCAGATAGAGCAACCGGTTCATCGTATATTGCGCTTGCGCCCAGACATAGGCAGGCGGAGCCAGCGTATTGCGAATCATGTTTTCATATTGCTGCAATTGCGTCTGATACTGCTCGATCTGCTTGAGCGTCTGCGCCACATTCTCAATGGCGGTCGTTGTGGTTTGTTTTATGTTCGCCATATCGATGACAGCAAGGCCGCCCGCTTTGATAACCGATGAATAACCGGCACTACAGAGTGCGAGCAGCATTATGATCAACTGGGCGGCTCGATTTTTACTGTTTGTCATGTTCAAACACTCCTTGCATTAATAATCAAATGATTGATACGGTTTAGAAAACCTCATGTCTTTGGTCACAATGATGTTAAAGCGATACCCCGGTCTGATTTCAAGCGTTGGAGAAATATTCAGGTTTTTCCGAATGAGATTGGCTGTCACCAATCCCAATTGCTGACCGAGCGATTGGCTCATGATGCTACCGGCATTTTGCCGCCCGAACGCACCGCCTGCATCACGCTGGCTATACGTTGCACCAGCTACAATCGCCGACATAATCAGGGCTGATCCGAAGATGCGCAGGTAATGGTTATTGACCAAATCCTTAAACCCAGCATAACCCACCCCATCAGCACCCGGCATGGCACCAATATCCATGGTCTTGCCATCCGGAAAGATGATGCGCTGCCAGGCGACCAACACACGCGCCTGACCAAACTCCACTTCGCTGGAATACGTACCCACCAGCCTTGAGCCTTGCGGAATCAAACGCCATTTGCCTATCGGTGAATCATAAATATGCTGACTCACCTGTGCCATGATCTGGCCCGGCAGACTGGAATTAATACCGGATATCAAGGTTGCCGGGATGACAAAACCAGTTTGCAAAACATACGATGTGGGAGGTTTTTTGACTTCACTATCCAGATTCCAGCGTGCATCCCCTTTTACCGAATCAAAACGAGAATAATCTTGAGTCTGTCTGCTAACATCATCATCCAGCAAACGAGGGGCGCCATCGTCCATATATTCATCACCCCTACCCGCTCCCATTCCTCCCGCTATACTTGATTCACCATTCTGTCTCAACCGCGCCAGACGCTCATGATACGCAGCCGTTGGATCTTCATGCAGATTTGCATCGATCTGTTGACGCACTGATGCCAATTTTGCCAACATTTCCTCGCGCGTTTTAGGTGCACCAGTATTGGTTAAATCCGGCGATGATCCTGTACTTCTGGGTGCAATCACATTCACATTTGTTTTGGCCTTGATCGCTTCTTCCAGTTGCTGACGTTTCAGCATCCGAATATGCTCGATGTCAGCATGATGCGAGGGATCAGTAACTGCATTCAGGGTTGGCGGCAGAGGCGGCCTATCCAAGTCCGATGGCCGCTCGATAATGATTCCCTGAATGGGTGATTTTGCAGCTGAATCTGAAGTTGCAGATTGGGCTTTAGGTTCTATAATGCCGCCGATATAGTCTTTGGCAATGAGTGAAGCAAAGGAATTGCTCGACTGAATATCGCCATTCACATCAGAATCGTATTGACCTCGCTCAGCTGCGCGATTCATCGCGACGATCATCATGAGCAGCATGAATATCAGCATGATTGCTCCAAAAATGACAATCGGAAGGTTATTGACGCGCCGCACACCGGCGCTTCTTGCGACCACATCCGGTGAAGAATCGGGTGATAAGAGTTTTGAATTGGTCGACATCTCCCCTACCCCTTATTCTTTTCTGACCCAAAGACCGGCAGGATGGATACTGTCGGCCTGTACCGCAAATGCACGCGATAAGCGCATATCGTCAATCATGAGTTTGACATGATACAAATCACCCGATTGGTCAATAACATAACTCAAGGCTAAGCCTTTTTGCGATTCAGTATCGGGTTGATGCGGCGCAGCAAAGATTTGTTGCTGAATTGATTGCTGAGTCGCTTCCTGAACTGCAAACCCTTCCAGTCTCAGGTTCTCGATCAAGGCATGACCAAATGAATCATTAACCACATTGCGTAAATTAAACTGCGTATTGGCCGCCGGATACAGCCGCACTATTTGGGCTGTCACGTCATCCGCCATGACTTTGCTGTATGTAGTTGAAGGATTTTGAATAAAATTGCCATAGGGGTGCGTAGCACAACCATTCAATAGCAATAAAACCAGCATGAGAATAAAAACAGCGTTGGATGCTGTGATCATTTTATTCATCACTAATTCCCCCGCGTAATCGTCACTCGGCTTTGACTACCACCCACACCCGCAATCAGAATCGCACGATCAAACACGGTATCTACGATATAGCGATCGCCCTGCAAACGGTAATTCACCATAACCGTTTCATCCTCGCTAAAAATACCGCCTTCTTTGTTCAGCAGTAACAAAGTCGGCGCTTCTGTCTGTGCCATAATACTCGGCATTTGTATGATGGTTTTCTGACCGTCGTTATAGACCCGCAGCGGCTTCCAGGCAGCATCGCCAGACACTGCATACGCAAAATCCAGATTACCCAGATATTCCCCGGTTTCAGAAATGGTGCGCGATTTCCTGATTCCCATCGCATGGCTTTCTTTATCTCTAATCGCATCCCATTTAATCAGCGCATCTTCCGGATAAGTAAAGCTCACTCTCGGCATAAAATCACGCCGATGAGACCGCAGACGCATGTGATAGGTGCGGCGGTTGGTCGTCACCACCAGGGATGTTTCGAGTCCCACATCCAATGGTTTAACAATCAAATGTTGTACTTCGGCAGATCCTTGACCGGTAACCGCCGGTTCTATTAACCAGCGCGCCTGGTCGCCCAGATGGATGGAATTCACTTGCTCACCCGGCTGCAATTCAATATCGCAGACCTGCAATACTGCACAGACGATGCTGGGCTGCTGTGAACCAAACAGAAAACGAATGGATCCATCCGGCCCTGCAACCGGCTTTGTGCCGGTGGGATTGACTGCCTGCCATTTCTTGGCCAGATCAATGGCAGCACGTTCTTGCGGGGTTAATTGAGGGTTTTTATCTGTAAAATATGCTTCAGACAAACCATTGGCATAGCCTGGCGCAATGAATCCAATCGAGAGAATCAGCGTGCCGAGCTTACATAAATCGAATAACTGTTTCATGATTGGCGGCCTCTTTATGTTTGTTTCGACCAGGAGAAATCCTGGATATAAATACCCAGCGGGTTATTTCTAATCTGTTCTTCCGTGGTGCTTTGGGTGGTCGGCTTGTTATAGATCCTGAGCAATGCGCGCATCTTGAAAGGCGGCTCGGTTAAGTGCCCTTGCCGGTCATAGACTTTTTCCAGCCAATCGACCTGCCAGGTCTCAGGCGATTGGGGGATCACCGATATGATTTCAACATTGACCGTCTGTGTTTCCGCGCGTTTGAAAGGACTGCTGGCTTCATGACTATTGAACCATTCGTTGGCTTTTACTGTTGCGGGATCGTTATTGGATAACATGGCATACGCACGAAAGATAGCGCGCCGCTGCAAGGCGATATCCGGTGTAACCATGCGCAAATCATTAATAAACGATGCCACCGATGCATGCACTACGCGCTGATCGGCCACAGCTGCAATATCCGCACGGGAAACCGCGATGGCTTCACCCAGTTTATTGACCTGCACGACATAAGGGATGAATTTGGATTGACTGCCGATAGCAATGACTCCCCCTACTCCAGACAGCGCAATCAGTAAACAAAGAATGGCCAAGATTTGCCACATATTGCGCGAAGCCTGAATTCCGCGCATGTGATCATTCCAGCTGCGTCTTGCTGACAGATAGGGGTTTTCATTTTCACCTGAGCGGCGACCGCCTTCCATCCCGTCGCCATTGGCACGCACAGTCTCATCCGCACTCGGCTTTAACTTGAATAGTTCGTTGATCATATTCATGCGGCAACTCCATAGTCTGATAACGTTAACCCTTTAATCGCCAACCACTCGTGAACCCAGAGGTCGCCATACTTATCAGATAGGCTCTTGATGGTTGCAATCGATTCCTTATCCGTAGATCCCACAAATGCCAGCGCCAATGGACCGAGCGCCAGGTCATAGAGCCGCCTGCCGTTCTCGGATACGGTGTAATATTGCTGTTTGGGAATGGCAGAAGCCAGAATCTCAATCTGGCGCGTATTCAATCCCATGCGCCGGTAGAGTGCCGAAGCATCTTCATCGCGCGCAAATACGTTGGGCAGAAATATCTTGGTGGCGGTGGACTCAACAATGACATCGAGAATTCCGCTGTTGGCGGCATCGGACAAACTTTGCGTTGCCATCAATACCAGGCAATTGTTTTTACGCATGACCTTGAGCCATTCGCGAATTTTGGCGCGAAACACCGGATGACCCAGCATGAGCCAGGCTTCATCGAGGATAATCGCGGAAGGCTGACCATGAAGGCTGCGCTCAATGCGCCGGAATAGATACAACAGCGTCGGCAGTGCGTATTTATCACCGAGATTCATCAATTCTTCGATTTCGAACGTGGTGAAGGTCGAGAGATTCAACCCATCGGCTTCAGCATCGAGTAAGTGCCCCATCATGCCGTCGATGGTGTATTGCCTAAGAATTTCGCGTATAGATTCATCCTGGATCGTCACTGACAAATCCGATAAGGTTTTTGAGCCGCTTTGATGCATGTTAGTAATGGCCTGGCTGATTTCGTTACGCTGCAAAGGCGTGACGGTGATGTTATTTAATTCAACCATTAAACAAATCCATTCCAGCGCCCAGGCACGGTCTCCCTTAGTCTGCAAGAATTGCAGTGGACAAAAAGACAGCGATTCGTCATCCCCTGCTACTGTGAAATGCTGGCCACCCACGGCTTTGGTCAATGGATACATCGATAGCCCCTTATCGAAGCAATAAATCGACATACCCTGGTAGCGCCGCAATTGTGCGGCAATCAGTGCCAGGTGCGCCGATTTGCCCGCTCCGGTGGGCCCGAACATGAAGGTGTGACCTAAATCGCGCACATGCAAATTCAGCCGAAAAGGCGTTGCACCTTGTGTCACGCAGTGCATCAAGGGCGGTGAATTGGGTGGGTACATCGGACAAGGCGCGATAGGTTTTCCAGTCCAGATGGTATTGACCGGCAACAGATCAGCCAAATTCATCGTATTGATGAGGGGTCTGCGCACATTTTCAACACCGTGGCCGGGTAAGCTGCCCAGATAGGCATCCATGGTGTTGATCGTCTCAACCCGCGCGGCAAAGCCCAGATGATTGATTGCTTTCTCTACCTTTCGCCCGGCTTCTTCCAATGCTGCCCGATCTTCCATCATCAGCACAACCACACTGGTATAGTAGCCTTGCCCGACAAAGCCGCTATTGGTCTCTGCAATGGCAGACTGCGCATCTTCAGTCATATTCAATGCGTCTTCATCGATGTTGCTGCTTTGCAGATTAAACACCTGGTCAAAGAATCCACGGATTTTTTGTTTCCAGCGGCGGCGGAATTTTTCCAGATGATTGACTGCTTCATGCGCATCCATAAAGATAAAGCGCGATGACCAGCGGTACACACTTGGCAATTCAGAGAGCAGATTCAACATGCCGGGTGAGGATTCGAGCGGGAAACCCTCAATCGATACCACTTGAACAAAGTTACGGCCGATTTTAGGCACAACCCCGCCCCACATTTCCTGTCCACCGAGCAACGTATCCAGATACATGGGGTTGACTGGCAGCACCATCGGATGATCCAGGCCGGTCACGCATAATTGCAACCACTGTAAGAAATCATCCTGGGTGATGGTTGTACCGTCTTCATTCACCAGCTTGCGGCTTTTTAAGCGCGACAAGTGAAAAACGCTGGATAATCGGGATTCAAAGTTGGTACATTCGCGCTGGAAATATTCCAGCAGTCCTTGTGTTCTGGCTTTCTGATCGGGTGCCTGGGTATCGTCATCAAACATCAGCTCAACAAACTTGCGCTGCGCCAGCATCGGCGGCAAGTACGTCAGTGATACGATAAAGTAACTCTCGTATAGGGTGCCGATACGCTCGAACAGATTGCGCCGCTCCTCGTCAATGGCAGCGGTAACGGGATCGGGATAATTGGAGTGGGCTTTATCGGAATAACCTTGTGCGGGTTTTCTGATTGCATCGACATGAATCATCCAGCCATTGCCTAAGCGCGATAATGCTTGGTTAATGCGGAATGACACCCGCTCGCGCTCAATCTCGGTACTACTGGCGGTATCATCGCCACAAAATACCCAGGCGGCCATCAATGAGCCGTTCTTGCCCACAATCACGCCGTCTTCCACCACTGCCGCATACACCAGCAGATCGGCAAAACCCATTTCTTTTGATCGATGTTGATCCAGTTTTAATTCTTTGCCTGCATCACGGATACGGATAAATAGTATCAAGAGCAGCGCAGCACCGCATATTGCGATCAAGATAGAAATTGCTGCAATCATAGATGCTGTTTCTCCTGCTGGCGGGTATTGTCATGAAAAGGAGTGCTTCGCGCCGGATAGTATTTCTTGTATTGCATCTGGCGCAGGTAAACATGACGCAGTTGCGGATCATTTTTAGCCATCAGTCGTAGCGCAAACAGTGCAAAGACCCACAGTGCTATGCCGAAAAGCGTAGCCTTGAGTTCCATGGCAACAAAGATTGAAGTGGCTGCAATCAGGATAGAAAACATAACCAGTTCCCGGTCGCCACCCATAAACAAGTTAGGACGATTTCCCGATTGACGGATAGGTATGGTTCGAAGCGCCATGATTTGCTTCCTATTCCTGCGGATCAAGGATCGATTCCTGGTCTTGGGGTATTTCGCCCGGAATGACCGCGCCCTGGAATAGATTGGTCATGATGTTGTTGGCACCGACGAGTAATGCCATAACCAGCACGATAAAAATCAGGGTGCGAAAGAATGCATTGAGTTCGCCACCAAAAATCAGAATGCCGCCTGCAACGACAATGCCGACAATCGATAAGGTAAAAGCAACCGGGCCGGTAACAGAGTTTCTGAGATTCACCAGCCAGGTTTCATAAGGAAGCGCACCGCCTGCGCCAACAGCGGCTTGTGCGTTATCGGTTGAAAACAAAAGCGCAAACAGAAAAGCGATTGAGAAGAAACAAAAGAATGGAGAGATATCCCTGATATGAATCAGTTTCATAGACTGGCTCCTATGGATGATTTACAGCTTCTTGATTTGGTAACTTCCTCTTTTAAAACCTTGTACTTCGATAATCTGCTGGATTTTCCTGCCGTGTGGTGTCCGCGTGATATGCACGACCATATCAACCGCCTCAGCGATCAATGGCATGATCTCTTTGGGTGCGTGAGGATTGCGTGAAATCAGGGATTCCAGACGGGTTAGTCCTGATAGCGCATCATTGGCGTGCAAAGTTGCAGCTCCACCTTCATGCCCCGTGTTCCAGGCATCGAGCAAATCCAGTGCTTCCGCTCCTCTGACTTCACCGACCAGAATGCGATCCGGGCGCATACGCAAGGTTGTTTTGAGCAATTGCGTCATGTCGACATCGAGTGTGGTGTGATACTGGACAAAATTCTCGGCAGCGCATTGGATTTCACCGGTATCCTCCAAAATGAAGATGCGCTCATCCGGGTCACTGCGAACCATTTCATTAATAATGGCGTTGATTAGGGTCGTTTTACCTGATCCAGTGCCGCCAATGACCAGTATGTTGCGATGCTTGCGCACCGCATCTTTGATGACATCAGAGTGTCTGGGTGACAACACACCGGTTTCTACATACTGTTCAAGTGTAAAAATCTTGATGGCTTTTTTACGAATAGCAAATGTGGGGGATGAAACAATGGGTGGCAGTTGACCGGCGAAGCGCGAATTATCGAGCGGAAATTCACCTTCAATCATCGGGTTGAATCGATTGACTTCCTTACCGTGGAAGCCTGCAACCGTTTTGATGACTGCCTCAACCTGGGCAGCCTGGATATTTCCGATATGTTGTATCTTTTGACCCAGCTTCTCTTGCCAGATACGGCCATCGGCATTGACCATGATTTCAACCGTTTCAGGATCTTGTAATGCAGACAGTATTTCCCTTGCATCGCGCTCCAGCTTGCTTTTAGCGCGATCTTTAACGGTTGTGATGTGAGGTAATTGATCCTGCAGTGTCATGCAAATACTCCAACAACTTACACATGACATTACAATATAACGTAATTATATTTTGCGCAATACTTTTTTACTGTTTTTCTACTGCTTTTTATTACTTTGTTTATTTCTTGTTTTTATTTTTTAATAAAAACGCTCTGTTCTTTTTATCCCATTGCTCAACCTGATACGCCTCAAATTCACTCAGAACGCCCCCTTTCCAGACGAAGCCTTTAGGTAAATGCTTTAGCTTTCGATTGGTTAATGCTTCAAGATCAGCCGAGCTCATATCCGAACTATCCAGTAGCATTGGCAGTGGAGTCTCAAGTGCTTCTGCGATTGCCTCCATAATTCTGAGTGATGGATTGGCTTTATCATTGGTCAGATCGGTAAAAAAAGAGATGGAGACACCCGCCTTCTCTGCCAATTCTGATTTGGTCATATCCTTTTCATCAAGGATGCGTAAAATATTTGTGATTAAAATTAAATTGTACATATAATAGCCATGCCATTTTTAGGGTTTAAGCAGCTTAACTAATCAGCACCATTGTTTTGCAGTAATATTGCTGCTATTTTAATCCAAAATAAAAACACAAATTCATTAATTCAATGGAGGGCTAAATAATAATTTCGTTATATACTTATTTTATGGATAATTATTAATAGTAGGCTTAGAATAGAAATTTAAACTTTAAATTTATCACATCATTGATTTATATCAATATACTTAATATTAATAGCTACCTTAGAATAATATGAATAGAGGATGGATGAGTAACCGATGGAACATCTGAAGAATCTGAAAACGTTCGCGGTTTTCTGATACGAGAGATTAAGCATTCAATAATAAACTGAACAAGAAAAACAAAAACACAGAAAGTGCAAAGACGACTTTTTGCGCGGGTTCATTTTTTAATGATTGCATCCATAGTTCTTGGCTTTCTAATCATAGATTGGTGGAATTATTTAATCCAAATAAATATTTCTGCCTGGTATAACGAGTGCAAGTTAGGCCAAGATAAAATGACAGAAAGAAAAAAGGAAAATAAAAAAGGGCTTGCTGCACCTATCGGTGCAACAGAAATTGACATCACGCTGATCAGCGAAGATATCCATCAACCCCGAAAGGAATTTAATCAGGAAACTTTACGAGAATTAACGGAGACGATTAAATTACGCGGGGTGAAATCACCCATATCGGTTCGCCCCAACCCGGATAAACCGGGAACCTATATTATTAATCATGGCGCAAGACGCTATCGTGCCAGCATTAATGCCGGGTTAGCAAAGATTCCTGCATTCATTGATACCGATTACAGTGAAGCGGATCAGGTGATCGAAAATCTGCAGCGAGATGACTTAACCTCCAGAGAGATTGCTGACTTTATTGGGCGACAACTTGCAGGCGGCAAAACCAAGTCTGAAATTGCCAGGCTGATTGGCAAAACCAATCCTTATATCACCATGCACGCGGCACTTCTTGATTTGCCAGATCCTTTAGGTGAAGTGTACCGGTCAGGCCGCTGCACCGATGTCACAGCACTCTATGATTTAACCAGGCTGTATAAAGCCAATAAAGAGGAAGTAATCACTTGGCTGGCGCTCAGTACGCAAGAAGAAATATCACGATTGGATGTATACCAATTCAGTCAATTCTTAAAACTAAAAAAAACGCCCTCATCCAATTCTACGGATGATCGCGTATCCAATGCTGAAGGCAAATCGAATACGACTCTCGATGACAACAACGATCAAAAACAAACCACCCCGAATTCATTGTTGGACTCTATTTACAATCTGATTAAAAAAGACAAACGCAAGCCACAGGATTTAATGGTTGATCTATCTAGTGAGAATAAAGAATTTCTCCAAAGCAAAATAAAGAACTATTTTGAGCAAGGCAGAAATTGCCAAAATATCGTTCAATTCACCATAAAAGCTCTACAAGATGGCAGTTTCTCAGCCAAGGGCAGCGGCGCATTGCAATTGATTGCCTTTTTGCATGGCATGGAAAAAACTGAGTCTTTCGATCTCATGAAAATACTGAGTGAGGTTGCCGGACAACAGGAAGCGGGATAATTTAGACTAGCTATCAATCCTACTAACAACTAATTTGAAATGACAACACCCGCAAATCTACGAATGATCGTAATGAATGGACAAAAGATTCTACAAACTCAAAATAATAATGAATGGGAAACGATCGGCACGATCAAGAAGGTTGATGAAGGTATCAAACCGGGTGTCTACAATATTTATTTAGCTAAAACTCCGGTTGATAAAAAACAATATGAAGGGCAAATTATTTATGTTGATAAAGACAATGCTGTTTTTTATCAGCAGGTCAACAAAGATTATATTGTGCACCAATTAAATGCTGTTAATGGCAAGCCTGTTGCTGGCAAAGATGTAGCTATTACGTATGATGGGGAGAAAGCTACATTAACCCTAATAGATGCATTTAAAAATAAAAGATCGTTGAAAATTTGATTTGTCTGGCACAGATTATCGTACAAAAGTTAAATTACTTTCGGCAAAGCCGGAGGCTTATTGGGTGAACGCCTCAAAGGCGCCCTAAACCATGAGCCGCCCAAAAGGCGGCTAAACATCCAATTTCATTTGATCGTAGCGTTCATCCTCATGCTCTTGGTTGCGGATATACGCCCTGACTATCCCTTCATCAAGTCCTACCGTCGAAACAAAATCCCCTCGAACCCAGGAACCTCACCAGTAAAATTCTTTACTCGACCTCTGAAGCGCCTCACTATCGCAATTGCGCTTTTCCCCTTGATGTACCCCATCACGTTCGACACCGCATATTTCGGTGGAATGCTGATGCACATGTGCACGTGATCCGGCATAATGTGCCCTTCTACACTTCGCTTCCTTATATCCCGCAAGTTCGTGGAATATCTCGCCCAGATGCTTGCGCAATACCCTAAATATACGCTTCTTCGGAATGAAAACCATATGGCACTTACAATCCCATCTTGTGTGGGTCAAACTCTGATACTCTTTCATCCTGAATCTCCTTCTCTTGTTCGAGATAGAAGATTTCCAATGACCATCGTATAGGTCAAGCCACTGTGAGTCCCCCGGCAAAACGGGGGGCTTACCCCACTGAGTTACCACTTTCAGTATCTACAATAGACAAGTAGAAGAAGTATTAGAACGGCTCAAATTATTGTATGATGCACACTACATTGTTTTTGCAGATTACCTCTCATGCCTAGAAGCCGTCCAAGAGTCAAGACCGTAATCATGATCTTGTGGAGCGATCCTGAAATCAAGGCTACATGCGAAATAGTGGCGATCCAGGATCGTCGCAGTCTCACCAATTTAGTGGAGGTACTGCTGGTTAATCATTGCAAGATGTCTGTACCCTGCCCGATTCTGCGAAGGAAACCCGTAAATGAAAAGATCCGCGAAACCCCAGAAAGCCTCTTCAATGCAGGGGTGTAACGATGATGCAGGTTTGCCTGAGATTCATTTCTATCGTGCGAATGAGAAGCCCTATGGGGTGTTCAGTAACCTATACAGGCGCCCCATAGTGTTTGAGGGACGCGAGTATCCGACATCTGAGCATGCATACCAAGCAGGCAAGGCAGCCAAGGAATCGGTGCGCGAATGGATTTTGAGTGCACCAAGTCCATCGCTGGTGGCAATGGCTGCTCATGGGTTATATACGTGGGATATTGTTCCGGACTGGTCGAAGGTGAAGTTCGATCGGATGCGGGGCGTATTGCGTGCCAAATTCACCCAGCATCAGGATCTCCGTGAATTGCTCCTTTCCACGGGAGATGCGCGATTAGTTGAGTCGGCTAAGACAGATAACCCCGTCAATCGTCTGTGGGGTGAAGTGAACGGAAAAGGCAAAAATATGTTGGGAGTCCTCCTCATGGAGCTGCGTTCAGAGCTTAGGAGCAAGTCTGTACAGTCAAATAGTAATACGAAGCCGAACGGAAAATCGCGAGCCTATTCCTTGTCGGGAATGGCGATAGTCGAGCTAGCGTGCTGATGTATCCAAGATGGATAACAACCATTACGATACGGAGCTAGATCAGCTTGCAGCGACATATCAGCATGGTTTGATGCTCGATGTGGCGCCGCTGAGATCGGCAATAGCGGCTGCTTGTGAATCAAGTATCATTGGCGTCGGCTCAGGTGGGTCGTATACGGTGGCGTCATTGCTGTGCAATTTGCACGAGACGTATACGGGACGTGTATCCAGACCGGTTACCCCTTTGGAGGTAATCTGCAATCCTACGCTGGCGGCATCCAGTCCGGTATTCCTTATCTCTGCCGAAGGACGAAATCCAGATATCTCTGAAGCATTGCGGCGAGCGCGCAGGCATAGCGCGAGAACGATCCACGTTCTGACCAATCGCACAAGCAGTCCACTACAGGAGTGTGTAAGCGGACTTACGGATGTAAGTGCGCACGTCTTCGATCTCGAAAAGAAAGATGGCTATCTGGCAACCAACAGTCTGTTGTTAGATGCAACAGTCGTTGCCCGAGCTTATGGTGAGCTCGACCAACACCGCCACAAGGATGCGCTACCCTCGCAACTAGACCATCTGCGAATCGGTAACCAGTCGATTACAGAGTGGCTGGAGAACGCACAGGACTTCATCACTGAAGTAGCAAGACGCGGTACACTGACCGTTGTGTTTTCGCCGCTCCTTCGCCCCATTGCCGCCGATCTTGAATCCAAATTGTCTGAAGCGGCGTTGCTTCATTGTCAATTGGCCGATATTCGGTCATACGCTCATGGACGGCACCTCTGGCTTGCGCAGCGCCCAGATGAATGCGCGATGTTGGTATTGACCGAACCAACGCTTGGTGATCTATGGAGGCATATGGTTGCACTCGTGCCTAGTGACATTCCCGCTTATACGATGCCTCTTAACGGCTCATCCCCCTCTGATTTGATTGCGGGAATTATCGCGCAGATGCACTTCGTTGCTGAGATTGCTCGTATGCTTGGCAAAGATCCTGGACGTCCGGATGTTCCACAGTTCGGGAGGGAATTGTATTACCTCGACTTTCTTGCCGTTGTTCCGGCGCCAGTGAATCACTCAGACGGTGCCGAACTTTCAAAATCGGAAGTACTAGGTGCACATTGGCCTTCTGCGCGAAGCACGGGGGCGATTCTTCGCGAACGAGAAGCATTCTGTGACGCATTAGATAAGCAGCGCTTCCATGCCGTGGTCTTTGACTATGATGGTACTCTTTGTAGCTCACAAAGGAAGGATGGGGCGCCACCAAAGAGCGTGTTGGAACAAATCGAAAAACTGGTACAGGCCGGGGTTGTCGTTGGTATAGCATCTGGTCGTGGAGGCTCAATTCAGGAGCGTCTGCAGGAGAGCTTCTCATCCGACGTATTGGGACATATCCAGCTTGGTCTTTATAACGGGGGATGGATTGGTAGTGCTGCCTCAGCACCAGAACAAAGGATCGAAACCAGCGAGTTTTTAAGTCATGTTAATCGAATCGCGGTGCGATTGAGAAATCTGGGTGTACCTATTCAGGATGTAAGAACTACCCATCCCTACCAAGTCAGTATTCGCTTCCGCGAAGGGCTGTCGACCGAGCAGATGTGGTTTGTGATGGCCGACTCGTTACGCCAGGCTGGACTTGATTTATCGAGTATGGTTAGAAGCAAGCATTCAATTGATGTGCTGGCTAAGGGTATAAGCAAAGCGAGACTGATTGCGTACATCATCCAAAATTTCAAAATAGACCCGCAAGCTATATTGACGATGGGTGATCAGGGGGCATGGCCTGGCAACGACACGGCATTGCTTGAGCACAAGTATTCTTTGAGTGTAGACGTCCCCTCACGAAGGCTTGATCGTGGCTGGAAGCTAGCACCAGCTCATTTGCGGGACGTGGACGCGACACTTTGGTATCTCAATCAGATCACAATTGAATCTGGTGCCAACCGGTTTCATATTTCAATACCCCATTAAGGACATCAGGTCGACACATGCGAGATCAAAATGCTGCGCAACTTCTGGCTACAGTCATGGGATGGCATGATGAAGCGACAGTCTCACGAATCCTGCCCAAGCTGCAGCTACTCGCCGACTACAAGTATGACCACTATCAACGATTCGGGCCTGGGCGCCGATTCATAGAAAACTTGGCGCTCTGGTTGAACCAATTCGCCGAGCCTGACCGTGAAACAGCTCTCGAGCTGGTCACCGAGCGGTTGGTGTACCTCTCTGACGAAGAATTCTCGCACTTAGTCCGTACCGCCTACCCAGATGTGATAGTGCAGGAGCGCATGCGTCTGGTGGCAGAGGAATATGACATACCCAGCCATCGGATAATGGAGATTGTTCATCATAGACGTTTCGAGGAACTACGAATCAAATCGCTCTATCTGGGACTCAGCGACGGTGCCAGGACGAACGAGCTTCGACGCGCGAGCGGCAATGCGATCAGCAACGAGCAAATATGGCAGGCCTATGAACTTGGTGAAGACAAGGCCGAGGAAATGATCGATGATCTTGAGGAGACGCTGAAGAAGGATGGGTATCCTGC
>Ga0209794_1001220_pt1 | contig 22325 bp, 25 predicted proteins | sample EBPBio232013_DNA_FD_185869 | JGI IMG/M metagenome (GOLD analysis project Ga0209794, IMG submission 185869) | Wastewater treatment Type I Accumulibacter community from EBPR Bioreactor in Madison, WI, USA - Reactor 1_5/23/2013_ DNA (SPAdes)... | ecosystem: Engineered > Bioreactor > EBPR >... | reverse complement strand
CGTGGCTGTACTTTCCGGTGACATCACCCAGCGCGCCCGGCCCGGCCAGTTCCGTGCGGCAAAGGATTTCGTCGACCGGTTAGGCATCCCGGTGCTGGCGGTGCCCGGCAACCACGACATCGCCCTGTTCGACCTCTGGTCGCGCCTGACCCGCCCCTACGCGCAGTTTTCCCGGGTTTTCGGCAGCGACCTCGAACCGGTATTCCGCTCACCGGATTTGCTCATCGCCTGCGTCAAGACCACCCGCCGCTGGCGGCACCGGCACGGCGAAGTGTCGGCGGCGCAGATCGAGCGCGTTGCCCGCCTGCTGGGCACGGCCAGCCCGCAGCAGCTGCGCCTCGTGGTCGTCCATCAACCCGCCGCCAGCCCGCCGTCCGTAAAATGGAACAGTCTTCTGCGCGGCCACCGGGCGGCGCTACGCGCCTGGTCGGCGGCAGGCGCCGATCTCGTGCTCGGCGGCCACGAACACCTGCCGGGCACCCTCGCCCAGGGCGGGCTGCCCCGCCGCCTGTGGGTGGTCCAGGCCGGCACGGCAGTGTCCGCGCGCACCCATGCCGGGGCGCCCAACTCGGTCAATATCCTGCGCTGGGACGGTGCGGCAAGCTGCGTCATCGAGCAGTGGGACTTTGCACCGCAGCAACGGGCTTTCGTGCTCGCGTCGGCCACGCACATCCATCCCGAACGCAACTGATCCGGCAGGAAAACCAGGCTCTGGAATATTTATGTTGCAGTGCACAATAAAGCTCCGCTATACTGCGTTCCGAACACTTCAATCATCCATTTACCAGGAGACAGCAATGTCCATCAATCCCGAGCAATTCGCCGCCGCCAACAAGGCCACCGTTGATTCCCTGCTGTCCGTCGCCAACACGGCGCTGGCCTCTGCAGAGCGTATCGCCGCCCTCAACCTGAACACCGCCCGTGCCGCCCTCGAAGACGGCGCCGCCGGCGTCAAGACCGTGATGGAAGCCAAGGATCCGCAATCTGCCCTGGCTGCCCAGAAGGCCCTGGCTCAGCCGGCCGTCGAGAAGGCTGTTGCCTACTCGCGTTCGATGTACGAAATCTCCAGCCAGACCCAGCAGGAACTGGCCAAGATGGTTGAAGCCCAATTCGGCGAATTCCAGAAGTCGATCGCCAACATGGTCGATCTGGCTGCCAAGTCGGCCCCGGCCGGTTCCGAAGGTGCCGTTGCCGCCGTGCAAAGCGCCATCGCTGCCGCCAACTCGGCTTTCGGCAACATGAGCACCATCGCCAAGCAATTCACCGACGCCGCCCAGAAGAACATGGTCGCCGCGATGAAGCAAGGCAAGTAATTTCCGGGCTTGCTCGACCAGAAGCCCCGCGGTATACCGCGGGGCTTTTGTTTGCCATCAGGAGATATCGCTATGCCCGAAGACGACAACGAAGCACAACTCGACAGCATGCTGAACGCTGCCCTTGGCGGTCTCACCCCGCACCAGGCGCTGCTCCGCGCTTCGCTCGCCGAGGCGGCCGACAGCGAGGGCAAGGCAGCCGCCATCGCGCGTAACCGCGAGCGTGCGCTCAAGCTGCTGGCGGCCCTCGAAAAGAAGCAGGACTGAGTCCCCCCCCACTACGCAATCTGACGTATTTGCCCGAAACACCAAGCTCCTTAATCTGACGTTGCACCGCAGCAAACGCTTTCCGAAACGTCAAATTCTCAGTCCAAGGAGTTTTCAATGAGCAATCGTCGCAGCTTCATCAAGGCCACCGTCCTGGCCGCCGCCCTCTCCTCCATCGGCATGACGGCGCACGCCGCCGACACGATCAAGGTCGGCATCCTGCACTCGCTGTCCGGCACCATGGCGATTTCCGAAACGGCGCTCAAGGAAACCGCGCTGATGACCATCGAGGAAATCAACAAGAAGGGCGGCGTGCTGGGCAAGAAGCTGGAACCGGTCGTGGTCGATCCGGCTTCCGATGCACCGATGTTCGCTGAAAAGGCCCGTCAGCTGCTGGCCCAGGACAAGGTCGCCGTCGTCTTCGGCTGCTGGACCTCTCTCTCCCGTAAATCCGTATTGCCGGTCTTCAAGGAACTCAACGGCCTCTTGTACTACCCGGTCCAGTACGAAGGCGAAGAGCTCGAGAAGAACGTCTTCTACACCGGCGCCGCCCCCAACCAGCAAGCCATCCCGGCCGTCGAATATCTGATGTCCAAGGACGGCGGCTCGGCCAAGCGCTTCGTTCTGCTTGGCACCGACTACGTCTATCCGCGTACCGCCAACAAAATCCTGCGCGCCTTCCTGAAGTCCAAGGGCGTTGCCGATGCCGACATCATGGAAGAGTACACCCCGTTCGGCCACAGCGATTACCAGACCATCATCGCCAAGATCAAGAAGTTCGCTTCCGAAGGCAAGAAGACCGCTGTTATCTCCACCATCAACGGCGACTCCAACGTGCCCTTCTACAAGGAACTGGGTAACGTAGGCCTGAAGGCTACGGACGTGCCGGTCGTCGCTTTCTCGGTTGGCGAGGAAGAACTGCGTGGCGTCGATACCAAGCCGCTGGTCGGCCACCTGGCCTCGTGGAACTACTTCATGACCCTGAAAAACCCGGAAAACACCAAGTTCGTGAAGATGTACAAGGACTGGGCCAAGAAGCAGAAGCTGCCGAATGCCGACAAGGTCGTCACCAACGACCCGATGGAAGCCACCTACATCGGCATCAACATGTGGAAGCAGGCGGTCGAGAAGGCCAAGTCCACCGACACCGACAAGGTCATCGCCGCCATGGCCGGCCAGACTTTCAAGGCGCCGTCCGGCTTCACGGTCAAGATGGATGAAAAGAACCACCACTTGCACAAGCCGGTGTACATCGGTGAAGTGCGCGCAGATGGCCAGTTCAACGTTGTCTGGAAGACCAAGGGCCCGATCCGCGCTCAACCCTGGTCGCCCTACATTCCGGGCAACGACAAGCGCAAGGACGTGCCGGAAGGCAAGTAAGCCATCTCCTGGTGTACCGAAACGGGGCTACGGCCCCGTTTTTTCATGGGCGCTCGCCACCAGAGGGCTTATCCCGCTGGCGCCGAAAATTTCCCAAACGCCTCACTGACAATGGCATAATCGCGCGGATTCCCAAAACTATAGCAATCCCTCCCCAGACAGACATTACTTCGACGCCCCGGGCACGCCTGCGCGGCGGTCGTGGTCACGATGATTTTCAACACGTCAGGGAGGTGTGCAGTGAATCGCGAAGAGTTCTTCAGCAGCATTGATGCCAAGATTTCCCGGGCCGACCGGAGCAGTACCGGCGCCGCGGACATTCCGGCCGCAAACCAGGCATTCCTGGAAACGGTGGTCGCCCGCCTGCAGCCGGTGGTCGCTTCCTACCAGGCCAGGCTGGCCGAGCGGAACATCGTGGCCGAGGTCAAGAGTTCCCAGGCCAGCATCTCCTTCACCCTGCGCTACCGCGACGGCGGCCACTGCGGCCTGACCCTCGACGGCCACCTGGCCGACCGGCGCATCGAGATCACCGCCCATTACACCAACGACAACGGCCGCAACTACGTCCATACCGGCGATGTCACCTACGGCAGCGACAACTGGCAGGACGGCATCTTCGAGGACGCACTGCAGAAGTGCATCGACGATTTCCTGTTCTACGCCAGCCGGCACGGTGGCATCTATCTGAACTGAAGGCGCGCAGCGCCCAACCCGGCCCGGCTTGCGCCGGGCCTTTTTCGTTCTCCCGTGGTCATCGCCGGACGGCGGTGTAACATGTGACCATCGTCACGACGCGAGACCCACCCGATGTTCAAGCTTTCCTGGCACTCCCTGAGAACCCGGCTGGTGGCGGGCGTTCTCGGGGCTTCGGTGCTGTCGGTATGGGTCATCGTCTTTTTCGTCGGCAAGTACCTGCGCGCGGACATGGAAGCGGCAATCTCGGCGCAGCAGTTTTCCGCCGTGTCGCTGGTCGCCTCGGAAATCGAACGCTCGATCGGGGAACGAACTGCCATCCTCGAATCCCTGGCCGGGCGCCTGACGACACTGCCAGCCGGCGCCTCCGCCAGCCAGGCCATGCTCGAAGCCCAAAGCGGGCTGGAACCCCTGTTCAACTGGGGCATCATGGTCCTCGACGCCGAGGGCAGGGCAATCGCCAGCGTTCCGGCTGAGCACGAACGACGCGGCACCAGCTATGGCGACCGGCCCTTCTTCCATGAACTCAAAGCCAGCGGCAAGCCCTACATCACCGAACCGCTGACCGGCCGCCGCACCAGTGCGCCGGTCATCACCATCGCCGTACCCGTGCTCTCCCCCTCCGGGCAGATGGTCGGTGCCGTGCTCGGCATCACCAACATGGAACAGCCCAATTTCCTCGACCAGATCAGCCAGGCCAAGTACGGGCGTACCGGCGACTTCTTCGTCACCGATACCCGGGCGCGGATGTTCATCGCCTCGTCGGACAAGCAGCGGGTTCTCAAGAAGGGCCCGCCGCCGGGCGTCAACGCCGTGTACGACAGCTACATCGAGGGACGCGAAGGTTCGGGGGTGGCCGTCAGTTCTCGCGGCGTCGAGGAATTGTCGTCGTCGGTGCGGATCAGCAACACGCCGTGGACCATGCAGTCGGTACTGCCGACCACCGAAGCGTTCGCGGTGGTGCGTCAGATGCAGCGGCGACTGCTCCTTGCCGCGGTGAGCTTCACCTTGCTGGCCGGCCTGTTTGCCTGGTGGTGGGTGAGACGCCAGTTGCTGCCGCTGGAGCGTGCCGCCGTGCTGCTCGACCAGATGCGCCGGGGCTCCCGGCCACGCACGCCCTTGCCGGTTGATTCCAAGGATGAAATCGGCAAGCTGGCCAATGCCTTCAACGGCTTGCTGCGCGCCATCGTCGACCAGGAAGCACTGCAGGCCAAGGTAGCTGCCACCGAGTTGCTGCGCAAGACCCTGACCCACGTGCCGGGCATGGTCTTCCAGTATTACCAGCATCCTGATGGCACAGGAGCATTCCCGTTTGCCAGTGCCGCGGTTCAGGACATCTACGGAGTCAGTGCCGAGACCATCGAAGCCGATGCCAGCCACATCCGAGAATTGCTTCTGCCTGAGGACCACGACCGCCTGTTCGGCTCGCTGCGCGAGTCAGCCAGAACCATGCAGCGCTGGCTGGTCGATTACCGTATCCGCATTGACGGCCGGCTCAAGTGGCTGCACATCGACGCCATGCCCGAACTGGAGGATGGCCGGGTCGTCTGGTATGGCTTCGTCACCGATGTCACTGCCACCAAGGCGCTGGAAGCCGAGCTGGAGACCCACCGCAGCCATCTCGAGGAACTGGTCCGCGAACGCACCGCGCAACTGGAGGAGGCGCGCGCGGTTGCCGAGTCGGCGAGCCAAGCCAAGAGCAGCTTCCTGGCCAACATGAGTCACGAGATCCGGACGCCGATGAACGCCATCATCGGCCTGACCGGCCTGCTTGAACGCTGCATCGACGACCCCCAGCATCGCGACAAGCTGGCCAAGATTCACCTGGCGGCCGATCACCTGCTGGCAATCATCAACGACGTGCTCGACATCTCCAAGATCGAGGCCGGCAAGATTCAACTGGAAGAGATCGAATTCGACCTGAACGAGACCCTCACCCGTGCCGGCGAGCTGATTGCCGGCCGGGCGCGGGAAAAGGGGCTGACTTTCGCCATCGAACTGCCGTTACCGATCAGCGGTTGCCTGCGTGGCGATCCGACCCGGCTGGCGCAGGCCTTGTTGAACTACCTGGGCAATGCGATCAAGTTCACCGAACGCGGCGGCATCACCCTGCGCGCCAGCCTGATCGAGCAGACGAGCAGCAGCGCCAGCTACCGTTTCGAGGTCGAGGATAGCGGCATCGGCATCGCGCCAGCGGCCTTGCCCAGCCTGTTCGGTGCCTTCGAACAAGCCGACCGGTCGACCACCCGGCAGTACGGCGGCACCGGGCTGGGGCTGGCGATCACCCGCCAGCTGGCGCGCATGATGGGCGGCGATGCCGGCGTCGACAGCAGGCAGGGCCAGGGCAGCCGTTTCTGGTTCACCGCCCGTTTTACCCGTTCGGCACGTGAGCCGGCCAGGCTCAATGCCCGCCACGGCGACGATGGGGCGGACACCCTCCTGCGCCGCGACCATCTTGGCAGCCGCATCCTTTTGTGCGAGGACAATCCGATCAACCAGGAAGTGGCACTGGCCTTGCTCCAGGATGTCGGCATGCGCGTCGCCGTCGCCCAGAACGGTCTGGAAGCGGTCGAACGGGTCAGCCGCCAGCCTTTCGCGCTGGTGCTGATGGACATGCAGATGCCGGTCATGGATGGCCTCGAAGCCACCCGCCGCATCCGCGCCCTGCCCGGCGGTGCCGGCCTGCCGATCCTGGCGATGACGGCCAATGCCTTCACCGAGGACATGCAGCGCTGCCTGGAAGCCGGGATGAACGATTTCGTCGCCAAACCGGTCGAGCCGGAAGTGCTTTTCGCCAAGCTCCTGCAATGGCTGCCACCAGCCGGACCGACGATTTCGCCGGCCGCGCGGGCCGCGGGTGACGACGATGCAGGCTTGCGCCGACGGCTGGCGACGCTTCCCGGCCTCAATCTTGACACTGCCTTGTCCCGCTTGCGCGGCAATCCGCAGCGCCTGCACAAGTTGCTGCACCTGTTTGTCGGCGAGCATCGGGACGACGCCGATGGCTTGCGTCAGGCCCTGGCTTCGGGTGACCGGGAGAGCGCACAACGCCTCTGCCACGCGCTCAAGGGCGCGGCCGGCAGCATCGGTCTGGAAAGCATCCTCGCCCAGGCGAGCGAACTCAACGCGCTGCTGCGCCAGGAAACGGGTGACCCCCGGGAGGCCGAACTGATCAGCCAGCTTGCCGACGCCCTCGACCGCTTCGCCGCCGACCTGGACCGCTTCGCCAATACCGATTGCACGGCTTAGGCGCCGGCAGCGAGGACAGCGGTATACTCGGCGCTCTTCGCAACCCTCCCCGCTACCATGGCCACTTCCGCATTTTTCGCGCTGCTGCGCGACGTCAGCAAACTTGCCGCCACTGCGGCCGACGACCTCGCCGCGCAAAGCGTCAAGCTCTCTGCCGCCGCCGATGACATCGCCACCCTGACCGGCAAGGCGGCGGTGAAGACCGCCGGGGTGGCCGGCGACGATCTGGCGGTCGGTGCCGGCCAGGTCGCCGGGGTTTCGCCCAACCGCGAACTGCCGGCGCTGTGGCGGATCACCAAGGGCAGCGCGGTGAACAAGATCTGGCTGGCGGCGTTGCTGCTGATCGTCGGTTACTTCCTGCCGGTGGCGATCACCGTCGCCCTGGCGCTGGGCGCGCTCTACCTGGCCTTCGAGGGCGGCGAGGGCCTGCTCGAATACTTCCACGACGAAAGCGGTGAGGCCGCCGATGAAGTGCCGATGACCGAGGACGAAAAGGTGCGCGGCGCGATCAAGACCGACATCGTGCTCAGCTTCGAGATGCTGGTGATCTCGCTCGCCGACATCGGCATCGGCATCGCCGTCGGCCTGCTCCTGGTCGGCCTGCATCACCTGTGGGCGAGGCTGCGCGGCGGTCACTGACCGCCCCTACGCAATTCATCGTATTCCCCGCCAGGGGCCCCCTCCGTAATCTGTCGCTGCACTGCACAAATTGCGGATGGAAGCCCCATGAAAAAACGACTGCTCACCCTCTTACTGCTGGCCGGCGCACTGAGCGCCTGGGCCGCCCCCGACCCGGCCCTGGTCCGGCAGCTGGCGGCCGACGACAACAGCGACAAGATCGCCGCCATCCAGCAACTGGCCGCTGCCGCGGAACCCGGAACGACCCGGCTACTGCAGGCGATGGCCGACGACAGCCTGTACGCGCTCGACGGCAAGCTGTTCGTCTTCGACGGAGAAAACACGCTCGACGCCCTCAGCGGCGAGACCGTCGAACTGCCGGAAGGCGCTGACACGATCACGGTGAACAACCGTCTGCGCGGCGAACTGGCCAACGCGCTGGCCGCGCTCAAGCTGTTCGACGACGATCGCGAGGTACGCCTGAGCGCCGCCCAGGAGCTGCAAAGCAATGTCGGCGCCGAACTGGCGCCGGTGCTGGCCAAGGCCAAGGCGGCGGAAAAGGATGCGGAGATTCTCGCCCTGCTGGTCAGCGCCCACGCCAAGGCCAGCCTGCAGGATGCCGACCCGGCCGTGCGCCTGGCGGCGGTCGAAGCCCTGGCCTCGGTCAACACCCCGGCGGTACGCAGCCTGCTGCTGCCGCTCACCGAAGCTGCCGGCGAAAGTGACGCCGCCGTGCGCAACGCGGCGGTCGCCGCGGTCAAGAGCATCGAGCGCAGCCTGGCCTGGGGCGATACCCTGGCCGCGGTATTCACCGGCCTGTCGCTCGGCTCCATCCTGCTGCTGGCGGCGCTCGGCCTGGCCATCACCTACGGCGTCATGGGCATCATCAACATGGCCCACGGCGAACTGCTGATGATCGGCGCCTACTCGGCCTATCTGATGCAGAGCCTGTTCCGCAGTCAGTTCCCGGAGCTGATCGACTGGTACCTGCCGGCGGCGATCCCGGTTGCCTTCTTCACCGCCGCCGCGGTCGGCGTGCTGATGGAACGCACCGTCATCCGCTGGCTGTACGGGCGCACGCTGGAAACCCTGCTCGCCACCTGGGGCCTGTCGCTGATCCTGATCCAGGCGGCGCGCGTCATCTTCGGCGCGCAAAACGTCGAAGTCTCGAATCCGAGCTGGATGTCGGGCGGCGTCGAACTCCTGCCCAACCTGATCCTGCCGTGGAACCGGGTGATCATCATCGGCTTCGCGCTGTTCGTGCTGTTCCTGGTCTGGGTGCTGATGAACAAGACCCGTCTCGGCATGTTCGTCCGCGCGGTGACGCAAAACCGGGCGATGGCCGGCTGCGTCGGCGTGCCGACGGCGCGCATCGACACCATGGCCTTTGCGCTGGGCGCCGGCATCGCCGGGCTGGGTGGCGTGGCGCTCTCCCAGATTTCCAACGTCGGCCCGGACATGGGCCAGGGCTACATCGTCGATTCCTTCATGGTCGTCGTCGTCGGCGGCGTCGGCCAACTGGCTGGCGCGGTCTGGGCCGCCCTTGGCCTGGGCATCTTCTCCAAGCTGCTCGAAGGCTGGGCCGGCGCCGTGATCGCCAAGATCATGATCCTCGTCGCCATCATCATCTTCATCCAGAAGCGTCCGCAGGGCATCTTTGCCTTGAAGGGCCGCTTTGCCGACCAGTAAGGAGCGACCCATGTCTGCCATTACTTCCGTCCTTCCGCTCCCCGCTTCCGGCCGCGTGCCGCTGACCCTGCGCGTGTTCGCCGCGCTCGACCGCAAGGCCTGGATCGCGCTCGGCGTCTTCCTCGCCCTGGCGCTGGTCGTCGTCCCGGTACTGCACCTGGCGGTGCCGCCGGAAAGCCTCTTCCACGTGTCGACCTACGCCATCACCCTGATCGGCAAGATCATGTGTTACGCGCTGGTCGCCGTCGCCATGGACCTGATCTGGGGCTACGGCGGCATCCTCTCGCTCGGCCACGGCCTCTTTTTCGCGCTCGGCGGCTACGCCTTCGGCATGTACCTGATGCGCCAGATCGGCCGCGACGGCAGCTACCAGAGCGACCTGCCCGATTTCATGGTCTTCCTCGACTGGAAGGAACTGCCCTGGTTCTGGCTGGGCAGCGACAGCTTCGGCTGGGCTGCCTTCCTGGTGCTGGCGGTGCCGGCCATCGTCGCCTTCGTCTTCGGCTACTTCGCCTTCCGCTCGCGGATCAAGGGGGTCTATTTCTCGATCATCACCCAGGCGCTGACCTACGCCGCCATGCTGCTCTTCTTCCGCAACGAGACCGGCTTCGGCGGCAACAACGGCTTCACCGACTTCAAGCGCATCCTCGGCTATTCGATCACCGCCCCGGAAACCCGGCTGGTGCTGTTCGGCCTGACCGCCATCGCGCTCGCCGCCACCCTGGTCTTCGCTGCCTGGCTGGTCAAGTCGAAGTTCGGCCGCGTGCTGACGGCGATCCGCGACGCCGAAAGCCGGGTCATGTTCATCGGCTACAACCCGCTCTGGTACAAGCTGACCATCTGGGTCATCTCGGCCGTTCTGTGCGGCATTGCCGGCGCGCTCTACGTACCGCAGGTCGGCATCATCAACCCGTCGGAAATGAGCACCGCCAATTCCATCGAGATCGCCATCTGGGTCGCTGTCGGCGGGCGCGGCACGCTGATCGGCCCGGTCATCGGCGCCTTCGCGGTCAACCTCGCCAAGAGCTGGTTCACCGTCTCCTTCCCCGAATACTGGCTGTTCTTCCTCGGCCTGCTGTTCATCGTCGTCACCCTGCTGTTGCCGCAGGGCCTGGTCGGACTGTGGAAGAAAATCATGAGCAAGAAACAAGGAGCCGCCGCATGAACGCCCTGGCCACCCGCATCGATCAACCGGACGGAGGCGACAGCGCCACCCAGCTCGGCCACCTCGTCACCGGCGAACTCGACCTGTCGCACGGCGTCGCCCTCTACCTCGACGACATCACTGTCAGCTTCGACGGCTTCCGCGCCCTGAACAAGCTCAGTCTAGCCATCGACGCCGGCGAACTGCGCTGCATCATCGGCCCCAACGGCGCCGGCAAGACGACGATGATGGACGTCATCACCGGCAAGACCCGGCCCGATTCCGGCAAGGCCTTCTTCGGCCAGACCATCGACCTGACCCGCCTGACCGAGCCGGAAATCGCGCACGTCGGGATCGGCCGCAAGTTCCAGAAGCCGACCATCTTCGAGCAGCACACCGCTTTCGAAAACCTCGAACTGGCGATGAAGACCGACAAGCGCGTGTGGAAAAGCCTGATGGCCTGGCTCACCGGCGACGACCGCGACCGCATCGCCGACACCCTGAAACTGATCCGCCTCGACCACGAAGCCGACCGCCCGGCCGGCCTGCTCTCCCACGGGCAGAAGCAGTGGCTGGAAATCGGCATGCTGCTGATGCAGGAGCCGAAGCTGCTGCTGCTCGACGAACCGGTCGCCGGCATGACCGACGACGAAACCATGCGCACCGCCGAGCTGTTCGTTTCTCTGGCGGGGAAGCATTCGCTGGTGGTCGTCGAACACGACATGGCCTTCGTCGAGAAACTCGGCGGCAAGGTCACCGTGCTGCACGAAGGCTCGGTGCTGGCCGAGGGCGACCTGGCCACGGTGCAGAACGACCAACGGGTCATCGAAGTCTATCTGGGACGCTGAACCATGCTCAAAATCGACAACCTCCACCAGGCTTACGGCGGCTCGCACATCCTGCGCGGCCTCAGTTTCGAACTGCAGAAGGGCGAAGTCACCACCCTGCTCGGGCGCAACGGCGTCGGCAAGACCACCCTGCTGAAGACGCTGATGGGTCTGGTCAAACCGAAATCCGGCAGCATCACCCTGGCCGGCCGCGACATCACCGCGCTGCCGCCGCACGAACGGGTCAAGGCCGGCATCGGCTACGTGCCGCAGGGCCGCGAGATTTTTCCGCGCCTGACGGTCGAGGAAAACCTGCTGATGGGCCTGGCGACCAAACCCGGTAGCGCCAAGATCCCGCAGCGCATCTTCGACATGTTCCCGGTCTTGAAGCAGATGATGCACCGCCGCGGCGGCGACCTTTCCGGCGGCCAACAGCAGCAACTGGCGATCGGCCGCGCGCTGGCCATGGGCCCGTCGCTGCTGATCCTCGACGAACCGACCGAGGGCATCCAGCCGTCGATCATCAAGGACATCGAACGCGCCATCCGCATGCTCGCCGAAACCGGCGAAATGGCCATCCTGCTGGTCGAGCAGTACTACGACTTCGCCGAATCGCTGGCCGACCAGTACCTGCTGATGGAACGCGGCGAATTCATCATGCGCGGTCGCGGCGAGACCATGCCGCAGGACGGGGTGCGGGAAGCGCTGGCGGTGTGAAGCAGGGGGCGCCTATCCGGACGCCCGCCAACGCCTCAGGCAAGGTCATTTCCGGCTCAACACCAGCAAGGCGGTACAGACCGGGGCGCGCTGGCCATGCGTGCACTTACCGACAAATGGTAACAATTCTTATTTGACTTGGCTTTTAACAGGTGTATATTAAGAACTGTTCTCATTTGATGAGGTGCAAACATGAACAGCCTCTTGATCCACACCGGCATCGCCGCCGTCCTGCTCTGGCTGATGATCGCCAGCGCAGCTTCCTGAGGAGTAGACGATGCCTGCCAACAACCTCTGGGCGGCGACCCTGAGCCTGGTCCTGATCCACGAAGAGACAGGTTGCCGCCAGTCCGCCCTCCATGCCGCCCGCCTGCTCGACCATCTGTGCGATCAGGATATCGACAACGAAACCCGGGAACTGTGCGAACGTGCCAGCCTGCGTCTCGGCCATGCACAGGAGTACCAGCATGCTTGCGCCGCTTGAGAACCGCGCCATCCTGGAAAAGGAACCCGAGGAAAGCGCTGCCGACGCTCGTCTGCAGGCGCTGGAAAACGAAAACGCCGCACTGCGGCGCGCCCTGCAAAAAGCAAGAAGCAGCCAGAAGCGGATGATTACGCTCAATGCCGCCCGCAGCATCGACCAGGCCAACCGTATCGCCTTATTGGAAACACAGTCCGGCAACCTTCGGGCGCGCATCGCCCATCTCGAATCCGGCCAGGCAATCATCGAGCTGGGCCAGCAGTTGATGGCTCTCAGGGAAGCCAACGAACAGCTGATCGTCGCCGCCCAACGCATCTGGCACCTGGACAAGACCATCTGCGCTGCGCACCGCGAATGCGAGCGCCTGGCCCGGGAGCGCGACGACCTCGCCTTCCGCTTGTGTCAGCGCGCCAGCCACCACATCGAACACTGAGCGTCTCACCCTCGCTTCCAGCTAGCCAGCCCGACGCCAGCCAGCCATTTCAATGATCGGAAGGCCATGATCTTGCGCTGCGGTTCGAGCAGCGACTGGCTATTCCTGTTTCTTGCATTGCCATTCCGGAGTCCGACCATGGCCGATTTTCCTTACCACGTTGCCGGCGGCAGTTTTGTATCCAGCCCCCGCCCACTGCAAATGCTCGAATCGATGATCAACGTCGCACCGAGCCTGCCACCCGAGATGCAGCAACTCAGCCGGCGGCGCAAGCTTTGGGAGATCCCGCACAAGTTTCATTGTCCGGTCATCGGCACCTGCTTTGATGTCACCGAACTGCGCGGGCTGATGAAGAAAGTGATGCACTTTCCCGCCGACACCACTGACTTTGTCCTGCACACGACCGCCGTGGGCAGTTGCGAGGTGCGCAGCCGGCTGGCAGAGCTGCTGCAGAAGCAGCTGGAAAAGCGCTATCAGCCGGTGATCCGTCGTTTTGCCGCGGCCAAGGAAGTCGGCGCGCTGCGCCAGCTGTGGCGCGAGGCGACCGACAGCGGCATCGAGATTCCCGCCGCGCTGTGGGCGACGTGGACCCACCCGGCCTGCGATTCGACGCTGGAACACGAGGTTTACGGCGACATCCACATGATCCAGCACCAGGTCGGCACCGGCACGCGGGCCGACCTGAAGACGCTGAAATCGCTCAAGGCGGAGAACCTGTCGCTCAGACAGCAACTGGAAAAAGCGCGCCAGGAAAACGAGTCCCTGCGCCAGGAGAAATCCTGCGAGACCCAGGCCCTGGGTCAGCGGGTGATCGAATTGCGCGCCGAACTGGCCGGACGCGACGCGATGATCGCCAGTCAGGCCGGGCAACTGGCGCAACTGCGCGACAGCCTGCCCGACCTCAAGGATCGCCAGAGCCTGCTGCGCCGGGCCGCCGATGCCGAGGCCCGCTGCATCGCGCTGACCGCAGAGGCGGCGGAACGAGAGCACGAGACAGGTCAGTTGCGCCAGCGTCTTCGCCACGCCGAGGAGACGATCAAGCAGTTGATCGCCGACGACCCGCTGACCGAGACGCCTGGCTGCACCCCGGAAAAGCTCTCCGGCAAGTGCGTACTCTGCGTTGGCGGACGCACTGGCGCGGTCGATGCCTATCGGCAGGTCGTCGAGCAGTCAGGTGGACGCTTCGTGCACCACGACGGTGGCCTGGAGGAAAGCCTGCACCGCATCGACAGCGCCCTGTCCGCTGCCGACGTGGTCATCTGTCAGGCCGGCTGCATCAGTCACAACGCCTACTGGCGGGTCAAGGAACAATGCCGGCGCACCGGCAAACCCTGCTTGTTTGTCCGCTCCGCCGGTGTTTCCAGTTTCGGCCGCGCAATTGATCAGGTCAGCACGAACGAATAAGCGCCAACACGAATGTTATTGACAATCGTTCTTGTTTGCGTAAAATTGCATCATCAATCTTCATTTGCCAATTTCATGAACACCTCGCCGAAGCCCAATTCGCCAGCCGCTCCGACGCCAGCAAACACGGCCGCCCTGCCGCGCGTGGACAGCGAGCAGATACTGCAAGGCGCCAACACCGTCGAAATCGAACACGCGGGCCAGCGCTATCTGTTGCGCGTCACCCGCGAAAACAAACTGATCCTGACCAAATAATTTTTTCTCTCCGTTGCAAGACCTTTCCCGTAGCCAGCCCGCCTCACGGCCAGCAAGCCAAGGGTTTTTTTCCTGGTGGTACGGGCCCAACCGAAGCTTCGAACCATGAGTTACGCCCTCTCCCGACCAACAACAAGCCGCCGTAGCGGCCTGCTGAGCATCGTCATCGGCCTGCACGTCGGCGTCGTGCTGTTGGCACTGGCAGCCAAAACGGTGGCGCCGCAGATAATGGAAATGCCGCTGATCGTCGACCTGTTGCCGGCGCCGGAACTCGAAGCCCCACCGGAGGCCAAGCCGCTGCCCATGGCCAAACCCGAGCCAGTGGTGCGCAAACCGTTGCCCCAACCCAAGGCCCCGACCCCGGTACTGGAAACCACCGCCAGCCAGGCGCCGGCCGAAAATGCGCCGCTTGCCCCGCCGCCCATCGCCGAACCAGCGCCACCCGCTCCGGCGCCCACCGCACCGCCGGTGAGCCAGGCCCGCTTCGACGCCGATTACCTGCGCAATCCGTCGCCACCCTATCCGCCGCTGGCCCGCCGGATGGGCGAGGAAGGCAAGGTCGTCCTGCGCGTTTCGGTGACTCCGCAAGGTACGGCCGACGAAATCGAGATTCGTACTTCGTCAGGCAGTACCCGTCTCGACGAGTCGGCCCTCAAGACCGTTCGCAACTGGCGCTTCATCCCCGCCAAGCGCGGTGACGTGGCGGTGCAGAGCTTCGTCCTGGTCCCCATCATTTTCAAACTGGAGCAGTAAGAAATGCAGGAAACCTCACAAGAGAACGTCTTCGGCCTTGCCCACCTGTGGGCCCAGGGCGATGTCGTATCGCATTCGGTCGCCATTCTCATCGTCGCCATGTCGATTGCCAGCTGGTACCTGATTCTGGCCAAGGCCTGGGACTGGTGGCGCCTGCGCAAGGCGGCCAAAGCCGTGCCCGCCTTCTGGGCCGCCAGCAGCGTTTCCGAAGGGATTGAGCAACTGCGCGCGGCCGCCGACGACAGCCCCTATGCCCAGCTGGCCAGCCAGGCCAACTGCTGCAACCACGACTGTGAAGCGGTCAGCGGTCGCCTCGCCTCGCAGTTCGACCCATCCGAGCAGATGGAACGAGCCCTGCGCCAGCAACTGTCGACCACCCAGGCGAGCATGGAAAACGGTCTGACCTTCCTCGCCACCACCGGCGCCACGGCGCCCTTCGTCGGCCTGTTCGGCACCGTCTGGGGGATTTATCACGCCCTGATCGCCATCGGCATGACCGGCCAGGCAGCGCTAGAGAAGATCGCCGGCCCGGTTGGCGAAGCGCTGATCATGACCGCCGCCGGCCTTGGCGTGGCCTTGCCGGCGGTGTTCGCCTACAACACCTTCACCCGCGCCAATCGCGTCATCTACGCCGATCTCGACGCTTTCGCCCACGACCTGCACGCCTTCTTCACCGTCGGCAAGCCGCTGGTCGCCAACAGCGCCCAGATCCACCCGATGCGCGCCCGCGCCGCCGCCGGAGCCGCCTGAGATGGCCATCGGAACCTTCAGCAATGGCGGCAACCAGATGCCGACCGCGGAAATCAACATGGTCCCGCTGATCGACGTGATGCTGGTACTGCTGATCATCTTCATGATCACGGCGCCGCTGATGACGCATTCGGTCAAGGTCGACCTGCCGCGCGCATCGAGCACGCCCACCCCGGAAAAACCGATGACCCTGCAGGTATCGATCACTGCCGACAACAAGGTCCACATTGGCAGCGAAGCAGTCGATCCCGCCACCCTGGAAGGCCGCTTCCGCGAAGCGGTGGCGCAGGACGCCAACGTCGAACTGCACCTCAAGGCCGACCGCGACAGCCGCTACGAAGCCGTCGCCGAGACCATGAGCGCCGCCCGCCGGGCCGGTCTGAGCAAGATCGGCTTCGTTACCCAGCCAGCTGCGGGCCAACCCTGATTATCATGTAGTCCCAACCTAACCCCAGCCTCGAGGCCCACATGAACACAGTAAAAAACGCTTTGAATAATCTCCCGGCCCGCTTGACCGTTCTGATCACGACCGGCTTCCTGCTTCTTCCCCCGGCACACGCCGAGGGCCCGATGAACGTAGACGATGCCGGCACGCTGGACAAAGGCGGCATGAAGCTCGAAGGCGTTCTCAGCCGGGACGACCGGGAACGTGGGGGCGAACTGTTGTTCGGCTTCAGTTTTCTGGAAAACCTGGAAATGGAAATCGGCCTTGCCCGTGCCACCGACCGCGCCACCGACCCCGACAGCCGCTCCCGCGGCGTCGGTTTCGGGGCCAAGTGGGTGCCTTACCAGAATGAAACCGGCTGGTCACTCGGCGCGCGTTTCGACTACGGCCGCACCCGCATCAACGACCGCGAGACGCCGCAGAAATTCACCGAGCGCAGCTACTCGGCCAGCGCCCTGGCCTCCTACCGGCTGGAGAACGGCCAGGTGGCGCACATCAACCTCGGTGCCGCCCGTACCCGGGCCCAGGGCGACAGCGACACCGTCGGCACCTGGGGGATCGGTTACGAGTTCCCGCTGCTGGACAGCCTGCAACTGACCGTCGAAACCTTCGGCGAAGAGCACCGCCGCCCGGACAAGGCAGTCGGCCTGCGCTACGAGATCATCGACGGACTCAAGGTATCGGGCGCCGTCGGCCGCGGCAACGACCGCAGTTTCGGCCAGGCCGGCCTGGCCTGGCTGACCAGCCAAATCAACGGACGAACGCCATGACCCCACTCAAATCCTTTCCCCTGAGCATGAGCAGCACCGGCATGCGCGTTCGCGTCGTCTCCCTGGCCGGCGGCCAGGGGCTGGACCGACGGATGACCGAAATGGGGATCAACGTCGGCGCCGAACTCAAGATCTGCCAGCGCGAAGGCGCCGGCATCGTGGTCATGCGCGGGGAAACCCGCTTTGCCCTGGGCGGCGGCATGGCGCACCGGATCATGGTGACTGAAAGCGCCACCTGACAGAACAGAAAATCCAGGGAGAACAAAAAATGAGCACATTGGGAACGCTCCAGGTCGGCGCCAAAGCCAAAATCACCGGCTTCACCGAAACCGGTACCGCCTATCGCCGCAAACTGCTGACCATGGGCCTGACCCCGGGATGCGAGATTGCCGTTCTCCGGGTCGCCCCGATGGGTGACCCGGTCGAAATCCGCGTCCGCGGCAGCCAGCTGTCGCTGCGCAAGGAGGAAGCCGCCGGCGTTCTGGTGGAGGAGTTGTGATGGCGAGCAACACCGAGCACAGCATCGCCCTGGTCGGCAACCCGAACTGCGGCAAGACCACGCTGTTCAACGCCCTGACCGGGGCCAAGCAGCGCGTCGGCAACTGGCCCGGCGTAACCGTCGAGAAGAAGAGCGGCGAATATCGCTTCAGGGATCATCACGTCGAAGTCATCGACCTGCCCGGCACCTATTCGCTCGATGTCGTCGACCGCGAAGTCTCGCTCGACGAGCGCGTCGCCCGCGATTTCGTGCATACCGGCGAAGCCGACCTGGTGATCAACATCGTCGATGCTTCCAACCTCGAACGCAACCTCTACCTGACCCTGCAACTGGCCGAAATGGGCCTGCCGCTGATGCTGGTCCTGAACATGACCGACATGGCCGAAGCCAAGGGCATTCGCGTCGATATCGACGCCTTGTCGCGGCGCCTGGGCTGCCCGGTGGTGCCGGTCATTGCCTCTGAAGGCAAGGGCATCGACCAGCTCAAGGCGGCAATCCTCGCCGCCTGCGCCAACCCGCCGCAGGCCAGCGTCGAGGTCGATTATTCCAGCGAACTCAAGGCGGCAATCGCCGCGCTGGTCGACCGGATCGAGGCGCTGCCGACGCCGCCTGCCTGTCAGCCGCGCTGGCTGGCCGCCCGCCTGCTCGAAGGCGACGACCTGGCCCGCCAGACCGCCGGCCCGGCGCTGACGCAGGGGGCCAACGACCTGGCGGTCAGCTTCGGCGGCGATCTCGACATCCTGTTTGCCGACGCCCGCTACACCCTGGCCAACGACATCAGCAATGCCGCCGTCACCCAGACCGGCAAGGTCACCCGCGACCTGACCGACCGCATCGACCGGGTCGTTCTCAACCGCGTGCTCGGCATTCCCATCTTCCTGCTGATGATGTACCTGATGTTCATGTTCACCATCAAGATCGGCGGCGCCTTCATCGACTTCTTCGACCAGTTCAGCGCCGCCGTCTTCGTTGACGGCTTCGGCGAAGTGCTGGCCGGGCTGGGCGCCCCGCAATGGCTGGTGGTCCTGCTCGCCAACGGCATTGGCGGCGGCATCCAGACGGTGGCCACCTTCATCCCGGTGATCGGCTTCCTCTACCTGTTCCTGTCGGTCGTCGAAGATTCGGGCTACATGGCCCGCGCCGCCTTCGTCATGGACCGCTTCATGCGCTGGGTCGGCCTGCCGGGCAAGTCCTTCGTGCCCTTGATCGTCGGCTTCGGCTGCAATGTGCCGGCAATCATGGCCACGCGCACGCTCGAACAGCGCCGCGACCGCCTGATGACCATCGCCATGGCCCCGTTCATGTCCTGCGGCGCCCGCCTGCCGGTCTATGTCCTGTTCGCCGCCGCCTTCTTCCCGAGCAACGCCCAGAACGTGGTCTTCGCGCTCTACCTGATCGGCATCGTGGTCGCCGTGCTGACCGGCCTTATGCTCAAGAAAACCCTGCTGCAGGGCGAAGCCACGCCCTTCATCATGGAGTTGCCGGCCTACCACCTGCCCACCCTCAAGGGCATCGCGATCCATACCTGGGACCGTCTGCGCGGCTTCATCGTCCGCGCCGGCCGGGTCATCGTGCCGATGGTGCTGGTCCTCAACTTCCTCAACGCGCTCGGCACCGACGGCAGCTACGGCAACGAAGACAGCGACAAGTCGGTGCTCGCCGAAATCGGCCGCAACATCTCGCCAGCCTTCGCCCCGATGGGCCTGAGCGCGGAAAACTGGCCGGCCGCGGTCGGCATCTTCACCGGCGTGCTGGCCAAGGAGGCGGTCGTCGGCACCCTCGACGCCACCTATTCGGCCCTGGCCAGACAAGACGCCATCGCTGCCGGCGAAGAAGCCGAGGAAGCGGTGCCGTTCGCTTTCGGCGCCGCCGTCAGCGAAGCCGTCGCCACGATTCCGGCCAACCTGGCCGAAGCGTTCGGCAGCTGGGCCGATCCGATCGGCCTGGGCGTCGGCGACCTCAGCGACACCACCGCGGTGGCCGAGGAGCAGCACGTCTCCACCGGCACCTTCGGCGCCATGGCCAGCCGCTTCGACGGCGCCGGCGGCGCCTTCGCCTACCTGCTGTTCATCCTGCTCTACTTCCCCTGCACCGCCGCCATCGCCGCGGTGTACCAGGAAAGCGGTCGCCGCTGGACGCTGTTCGTCGGCGTGTGGACCACCGGCCTGGCCTACGGCTTGGCGACCATTGCCTACCAGGCGAGCATTTTCAGCCGCTCGCCGGGCGCCTCGCTAACCTGGATCGGCATCGTCCTCGCCTGCTTCGTCGGCTTCTTCCTCTTCCTTCGGCGCCAGGGACAAAAGCCCGCCCAACTCGTCGCCCAAGCGCAGCAAGGCTGAAATCGCCATGATCCTGGCCCGCGTCGAAAACCACTTCCGCCAATACAAACGTGGCAGCCTGACCGATCTGGCCGAAGTCCTCGACACCCAGCCGGAGGCGCTGCGCGGCATGCTCGACCTGCTGATCCGCAAGGGTCGCCTGCGCCGCCTGCCCACCGGCACCGCCTGCGGCGGTGGCTGCAGCAAATGCAAACCGGAGACCATCGAGCTGTTCGAGTGGGTAAATGAGAACGGTTCGTAATCCATTGTAAATAAAGCATTTTTCCGGGAACAATGCTTCAAATGCGGCGTCTGAGCTTCTACAATCCGGCTCACGGCAAGCCAGCCGCGTCACGCCAGCCAGCCATTTCCTAACTTGCGGAGAAATGCCATGAAGGGCGACAAGAAAATCATCGACATCCTCAATGACCTGCTGACCGGCGAACTGACTGCCGTCGACCAGTACCTGATCCACGGCGAGATGTACGCCGACATGGGTCTCAACGAGCTGGCCGAAAAGTCGATCCACGAATCCGACCACGAGCGCCAGCACGCCCGCGCCCTGATCCAGCGCATCCTCTTCCTGGAAGGCAAACCGGACCTGTCCAAGCGTAACCCGATGAAGGTCGGCAAGGCTGTCCCGGACATGCTCAAGGCGGATCTGGCGCTGGAATACGAGGTCGATGGCCACCTGAAGAAAGCCATCGCCGCCTGCGAAAAAGCCCAGGATTACGTCTCCCGCGACATACTGCAGGTGCAACTCGAAGACACCGAAGTCGACCACGCCTACTTCCTGGAAAAACAGCTGCGCCTGATCGATCTGGTCGGCCTGCCCAACTACCTGCAGAGCCAGATGGGCTCGGGCAGCCCGGCCTGAGGAGCGGCGACATGAAAGGCGACAAGAAGGTCATCGACATCCTCAACAAGGTCCTCAAGAACGAGCTGACCTCGATCAACCAGTATTTCCTGCACGCCCGCATGTTCCGCAACTGGGGCCTGGAAAAGCTCAACGACTACCAGTACAAGCAGTCGATCCGCGTCATGAAGGAAGCCGACGAACTGATCGAGCGCATCCTCTTCCTCGAAGGCCTGCCCAACCTGCAGAACCTCGGCAAGCTGATGATCGGCGAGAACGTCGTCGAATGTCTGCAAGGCGACCTGAAGTACGAGCAGACCATCCAGCGCCCGCTGCTGATCGAGGCCATCGCGCTGTGCGAGGAACTGCAGGACTACGTCAGCCGCGAACTGCTGGAAGACCTGCTCGAACACTGCGAGGAAGCCATCGACTGGCTGGAGACCCAGCAGACGCTGATCGCCGATGTGACCCTGCCGAATTACCTGCAAGCGCACATGGAACCGGGCGAAGGCTGATCCCGCTTTCCCCCAAGGAAAAAACCGCGGCGTGTCCGCGGTTTTTTGTTGCCCGCCGTCCGGGCATTCTTTTTGCGGCAAGGAGGCCACGGAACGGGAATTGTCATCAAGACAACAAAACGCTCAAGGTTTATTGACATTCATTCGCATTTGTATAGAATGCAAATTATTCTTATTTGAATCACCACGGAGACGGGTCATGTACGTTTGCGTTTGCCAGGCAGTCACCGATCGCCAAATCCGCGAAGCGGCGGAGAGCGGCGCGCGCACGCTCAAGGATCTGCGCCGTGACCTCGGTGTCACCCGCGATTGTGGCCGCTGCGCTACGTGCGCACACGAGTGCCTGAAGGAAGCCCACAGCCACCAGAACAAACCCGCCAAGCTCGCTCGCATGGCGGCCTGAAAGCCCGCCACGCCAAGTAAAACGGGAACCGCCTGGTTCCCGTTTTTCATTCCCTCTCAGCGATACCCCGCCCGGTCCAGCAGCTTCTGCGCTACCGGCAACTGGTTGGCAATCGTCACCAGCGGCGTCGTATCCGGCTTGAACGGACCGAGTTCGGCCAACTCCTCGTTATGCACCTTGACCGTCGGCACCGCCGGCCACTCGTTGTTGCCATTGGCGAAATAGCGCTGGGCGTCGTCGCTGGCCAGGTATTCGAGGAAGCGCAGCGCCGCTTCGCGGTTGCGGCTGGTCTTGACCATGCCACCGCCGGAAACGTTGATGTGGGTGCCATAGCCGTTCTGGTTCGGCCAGACGACGCCGAGCCGCTTGACCAGGTTGCGGTCCTCGACCCGCTCCGACGCCATCATCCGCGCCAGGTAATAGCTGTTCGAGACGGCCACGCCGCACTCGCCGCTGGCGACCGACTTGATCTGGTCGGTATCCCCGCCTTTCGGGGTGCGCGCCAGATTGGCCACCAGCCCGCGCGCCCATTCCTCAGCCTTGGCT
>Ga0209794_1001217_pt1 | contig 22392 bp, 25 predicted proteins | sample EBPBio232013_DNA_FD_185869 | JGI IMG/M metagenome (GOLD analysis project Ga0209794, IMG submission 185869) | Wastewater treatment Type I Accumulibacter community from EBPR Bioreactor in Madison, WI, USA - Reactor 1_5/23/2013_ DNA (SPAdes)... | ecosystem: Engineered > Bioreactor > EBPR >... | reverse complement strand
CCTCGTGGTCCAGCACCAATCTGACAGCGCGTTCGCGCACCTCGGGTGAAAACTTGTTCGTCGTTTTGCTCGTCATGGCTCCATCCTATTTGGAAGTTGGAGCCTCCGGCAAACCGGGGGCGGTTCAGTTCGTAGGCCTCCTCAAACGTTCCACAGAGATAATCGGTCTTGATGTGCAGGCGCGACGTGCTTTGGCGAATGACGTCCAACACTGGGGCAACATGCGTCTTCAGTGCCTCCACCGCGTCGGGTGCCGCGTCATTGAAAACAGCTTGGCACTGAATATCGATGAGAGGGAGCCCTGAGACAGCGCGATCTAGATTGATCTGCTCTATCGCTAGAGCAAGCGCCTCAAGAAAAACGATGGGCGACCCGGCTGTTCCGCAGCGATAACGGCCCCCACCAGAAAATCCGTCGACAATGGCTATTTTGAAAAGGCTCTGATGACGATTAGAGCATCGCACCTTGACGTAATCGACAAGGTATTCACGGAGAATTTTTAGCTTTCTGCGGGAGTGCTCATCGAGAACAGCTCCGCCTCCCCAGTCATATTTTGCACGTTTTGCCACAAAGGCCCCCGGACACGCCTCTACGCAGCCGAGGATACTGATTCTCCCGCTCCCCGCACAGACGGGAACTCGCGGATTAAACAACCATCCAGCAACCCACCGCCCTTGCCGTGAGGATCAACCTCTTTGGTCTCCTCGGCCGACAGCCTCCGGCCAACCAGAAGCGGGTTGTTCGCGGGCGAGCCCCACTGCTTGAAGAACGGTGCAACACCTAGATCGCGGCATTCGTTGACGATTGAGCGAACCCAATTCGCATCCATCGGGCGCGCGCCATGACCGCTTTCCCCACCCACAATCAGCCAATCCGGTTTCACCTCAACGGCAGAAATCGACAAAGGCCCAATTGCGGGCTCGTATGAGATGAAGCGCACCGCTGCCGGAACTGCAGCTAGATGGTGCCAGCGCGCGTCAAAGCGCTCCTGGTCCTCGGCTGTCATGCCAAGCCAGACGTTGGCATATCCATCGCCCCAATCTTTCGGAAGAAACTTGGCGATGTTGAACGGCCGCTTTGTCAGAAGCAACCAGTCCAATCGCGGCGTCTGACGGATCAATGCGAACAGATCCTCTCGCCATACCGCCTCAGCCTGATTGTCGAAAACATCCGCCAGCGAGGCACAAAAGACGCGCTGGCGGTGGCCGTGCGCCGCCTCGAACCGGTCTGCATTACGGTTCCAGATAGTCGGCCCTTTCCAGTAATCTACCGTGGTACGCTTGCGCTCGTGGTTGCCCCACCTCACGTGTCCGGAGCGCTTAGACCAGCCCTCGGCATAGCAGTTGTCACACCCTGGCGTGATCTTCGTGCACCCGGTCCACGGGTTGAAGGTGTGGTCTGTCCATTCGATCTTTGAGCCTTCCGCCATCACCTTCTCCTCATCAGCCCTTCGCGCAGCGTTCTCTTTTTATTCTCAAGATATCGTTGATCCGTCGCTTCGGGTAGTGATTCATTCTGACGCATCACGGTCTCGTGATAATCACCTCTCGCGCCTCCACGGCCTTGCCGCCTGCGGTGTAATTGAGCCGCACCGGCTCGATCGATGCCCATGAGAAGATGCGACGGATCTCGGGCACATCATTGAGCGTCAGAATGAACTGGCCTTTGAGATTGCGCAGCGTCTCGCCCAACTCTTCGAACTCGGCCCGGCCGAACTGGCCCTTGCCGTAATAGTCCTCTGTGCCGAGGTAAGGCGGATCCACGAAGAACAGCGCGAAAGGTCGATCCCAGCGCCGGATGAAATCCTGCCAGCGGAGGCACTCCACGAACACGCCGCCGAGGCGCTCGTGCGCGGCTTCAAGTGCGGGCACCAGCTTGGTGATGTCGAACTTGGCCGGGGTAGTCATCGCAGCCCCAAACTGACGGCCCGCCACTTTTCCACCGAAGCTCATCTTCTGGAGGTAGAGGAAACGCGCAGCGCGCTGAAGATCCGTGAGACGGTCCGGATCCATGCCCAGCAAGCGTTCGAACTCCGCCCGGCTCGCCACCTGCCACTTCAGCATGTCCAGAAACGCCTGGTAGTGGTTCTGCAGGATCCTGAAGAAGGTGGCTACGTCGCGCGAATAATCGTTAATCGCCTCGACCTTGGGGCGGGCCTCGCGCCGAAAGAAAACGCCGCCCATCCCCACGAACGGTTCGCAGTAAAGATCGTGTGGCACCTTGGCGATCATGGGCACCAGCACCTTCGAAAGGGCGCGCTTGCCGCCGATGTATCCGGCCAGCGTGGGCAGGGCGCGAACGGGCATCATTCCCGTTTCGTTGTTCTTCTCTTGTTCCATTGATGCGACTCAGTCAGGTTCTCCCGGCTGACGTCAGCAGGCGGGAAAAGCGGTAAGTTTTCTGACGCTTTCGTGGGGCCTGATCGCCAAATCGAACCCACGGCAGAGGACGCTCTCAGGCGTCTGAAGCTCCCGCCATCATTCCTGGGCGCTCCGGTTATGCAGCCGCTCGAAAACGCGCCGGAGCACGTAGCCCCGCGCGATGGACGCGACGGTGAAAATCAGGGTGAGCCACAGGTTGGTTGCGAAGCTCGTGTGGATCCCGAACAGCGGGTAAATGATGGCCTGAAGCAACAGCGTCAGAACGAAGCCCACCGCCACGCTGGCGCAGGTCTCGATGAGCGACCACACGGGAGATTGGGCAGGCCGTGTGCTCATGCCTTGGCCCTGTCCCGCTCGATCGCCCAGCCACCGAGTGCGCGCACCGCAGCCCACATGATCAGCGCCAGCGGGCGCGATGTGCCGCAGGCGAGCATCGCCTCGTAGAATTGCTGGTCTGCCCAGCGCCGGGCGGAGGCTTGCCAGCCAGTACCGGCGTCGAAGCTGGCGGCGTCCCATGCGGCAAAGGCCGGGTGCGGCTCTCCCGCGCCATTCCACAGCCGCCCCTCGCGGATGATCGAATAAAGGTAATCATGCAAAGCGGCGGCCCGGCCATAGCTGCCCCACACGGCGAGCACGAGGCGCAGGGCGGCAGGGATGGTTGCGCCATCCGTCTCGAAGCCAGCCGGTATTTCGATCCGAACGCCGGAGCCTTCGGAGCCGACCTCCCAGACCAGCGTATCGAAGATGCGCCAGCGCTTGCCGGGGATCACTTCGAGCAAGCAAAGGGTACCAGTGAACGCGCTCATGCTTGGGCCTCAAAGCTGTAGGAGGAGCCTGCAAAAATCGGTGTGACGCCAGCCACCCCCGCCGCCGCTTCAGCTCGCAGGCGCGATCGACGCACGCATGTCAGCCAGAACGCAGGTGGCCCCTCAGAGCGCTCCAGCTCCACTTGTGCAGTCGGGCTTGCCCAAAGCGCGTTGATAGCCGGGTGACCATCCGGGGCGGAAACACCCATCCAGTAGTTGGGGTGGGGCACCGGTCCCTGAGGGGTGGCAATCAGCACTTTCACCGGCATCACAGTCACCCCCGCGCATAGCCAGCATGGCGCTTGCTCCGCACCTTCCGGCCTCGGGAAAACGGCCTCAGCCGTCGCCTGATCAGGAAAGGCATGGAGCTGGTCGATCATTGTGTGATCCCCTGCAGTTCGGTGTTGGTCAAGAACGCTGGCACTAGCGTGAACCGCTCGATGTACCCGCCCCACTGCAGCGCGCCCCAAGAGGCGCTGCCCAGATAGATCAGGCTTGGAACGACGACGCTGCTCGGGATGTTGGACGTGACCGCGCCACCGTTGACCGACAAGCGAGACGAGTTTGTGGTGTACGCAAATGCTGACTTGAACCGCTGGCCGGGGGTGAGCAGCGCTGCGGATCGGTTGACCGACCACCCCTGTCCGTCACCCACCTCGACTGAACCGAGGTTGGGGGAGCCGCTGCTGCCGAACATCACGTGAGGTGATCCGGAGGTCTTGAGATTGCACAGCAGCCCCTGCCCAAGCGCGGGCGCGTGAGCCGCCGAGCAGATGACCGAAAAGGCATTCGGCACGCCCGAAACAGGAAAAGATATGAGGTCGGCTGCACGCGTCTGAGCTGCCCCGGTCGTTCGGATCGGGCTGGTGGCATACCCGCCAGCCTCAAGCTGGGGCCAGCCGACGCGCAATGAGAACGCGCTTGAGCCGCCAGCCTGATAGTTGATGCGCAGTGCCAGCGTGATGTAGGCGCAGTCAGCGCGGGTTGTGACCGTCATGGTCTGGCGGCTCATCGCCGCGCCCGCCCCCTGAATAGAAGACAGCGTCTGGGCAAGAAATGCGCCCGCCGAATTGTACTCGCGCAGCGCGAGATCGAGCCCCAGCAGGCCGGTTGTGAGCGAGCCAGATAGGAGCCGGGTAAAGACGCTTCCGGTCCAGACCGATCCGGGCGTCACCGGGACAAGGCCGTTGCCGGTGGCCTGTCCATCAAACGACAGCACCGAAGCTGTGGCCGAGTGGCTCGCCGTCTGGAGCGAAACGTTAATGCAGTCAATCCCGCTGTCCGTCACAGGCGCAGAGAACGACGATGACACCATGCCCGAGGCCGCGTTGAGGTTGCCAGCCCAGAACGTGGGGAGAACCGCAGCGCTTGCCCCCTGCATCGAGTTGTTTCGCAAGACGTTGGTGCGCGCCATCTCGACCAGCAGGCCGCGATCGGTGCGGCGCGGGGCGTTGGCCGCAAAGTTTTGCCAATTGCCCGCCTGATCCTGAGCGTAGCCAGCGCTGGCACGCGTGACGGTGAGATCGCCCAGCTGCTTGCCGAAGTAGCGCCCCCCGGCGAAGTCCATGTCCAGCGCAGCAAGGGCGTGCGCAAGCCATCCGGGGCGGCCCGTCATGCCGGTGACGCGGTGACGCGCGCGCAGTCGCATCACACCAACTCCGTGATATGCAAAGTGGCGGCTGCACCGGACGGCCCGAAGATGGCCGCAATGCGCGGTGACGCAACGCTGGTCAGGTCAAAATCCAGTCGCTCACCCGCTGCGATGTAATGCGAGCTGGATGACGCCGTCTGCGAGCCAGAACCGATCGTGAAATAAGCGTCCTGCCCGCGTGCGTAGATCGAGACGCCCTTAATGCCCGCTGTGAGGGCCTGCTCGACGCTGCTCGCAGCGGTGAGCAGCGTGCGGGCTACACCGGCCCCCAGCAGCGTGCGCACCGCCAGCGTAGAGGCCCCGGCCCTGATGACGGTGCAAGTGCCCCCGCCCGTTTTGGCCAGCAAAAACACTTTGTCGCCCGGCTGGAGCAGCGGAGCGCCGAGGCGTGAGCCCTTGGCATCGATCGGCACGCCCTCACGGCTGTCCGCTGCGGGTTTCGACGCGCCGATGTAGGCGATCAGGCTGAAGCCGAAGTCCGGCTGGATGATCAACTCGGCGGCACCCAGCGCAATGTCATCGGACCATGTGTCGGCAGTGAGCAGAATGTCAGTGGTGGTAGCCATGGATCACCTCACTTCGTTTTGGCGAGCTGGAAGAAGGCGTCGATGTCGGTCGATGTCTTGTTGATGAGCGGCGCGAACTGCGCCCAAAGCGGGTGTGAGCGCACGAAGACCGGGGCGTATTCCCACAAATCCCGCACATCGCGCGGGGTCGTCGGGTTGGCCATCACGGCCTCGATGTCATCGCGAATACCCATATCGTTGGCCGCGAGACGCGCCTGTACGGCGGTGATTTCCATGTTCGCCAGCGCATCCGCCTCGGCCTTGGCCAGAGCGTCAGCCTCCGCCTTGGCCTGCGCCGCGATTTCGGCCTTGGTCAGCGCGCGCGGCGTCATGGCCATGTGCTCCCAGCCGATGGTGACCGGGCGGCCTTCGGCGTTCGGCGGCGTGATACCCAGCGCCAGCACCTGATGCTGGGTCAGGCGATCCGCGAGCGCCGCGCGCTGGTCATACCACGGGCCGGTGCCCCGATAGTCAGACACAACGGCCAGTTCGCCCTCATGTACGATGGCGGCCTGATAAACGTCGAGATCGAGGCTATCGCCCGCGAACTCAACCACGACAGCATCGGGTGCGAGCACCTGGCCGACAATGCGGCCCTGCATGTCCGATACGACGCCAGCGGCATCAGGAGTGACGATGATTTTTTTCATGGGAGCCTCACAGGTAAACTTCGAGATCGACAATCGAGCTGGACAGGTTGCCCAAGCCGTAGGTGAAGCCGTTCGCGGTCTTCGAGCTGACAGCGCCGTTGTCCGGCATGACGACATATGAGGCGTTGGGCGCGGGCGTGCTGAAGGTCACCACCATGACGGGGTTGCCAGACGAAAACTCATTCGTCGTCACGGTGCAGCCGCGTGCCAACAGATTGCCCGGCGTGGTGCCGTTGGCGGGTTTCGCACCCCAGCAATTGACGGCGGCCCAGATGGTCGGCCCGCCGATTTTGGCGCGAAGGTCAGCGGCGCTGATCAGATCGAGCGGCAGCGCCCATGCCGCAGGCTGGCCCCCGCCTTGCGAGGCAATGACGCGGCCCGGCACGCCAACATCACCGCACAGCCCGACCGCACCTTCTTTGGTGAGCGCCAGCACCGTTCCACCGCGCGCATAGGAATGCAGCGTCCAGGTGTTGGCGTCCTGATAGGTCGTCCAGTTCGTGACGCCGCCAGCGCCGAGATAATCGATGGCCTCCGCCTTCGCGCGCACCGCCTTGACGTTGCCCGCCACCTCGAGCTTGTCAGCCGGGTTGGTGACGCCGATGCCGATGTTCCCGCCCAGCGGATTGAGGTTGATGTTGTAATAGGTCGCGGCCCCATCGACGCGCCCGGCCTGCAGCCAAGCGCGGCCGTCACCAGCTACCACGCCGATGCGCAGGCCATAGGCCATGTCGCCATTGTGCACGAACACGCCGGACAGCGCGCCACCGACCGGGGCGGCATTGGTATCCCCTGCCGAGAGGGTCAGCGGGCCGACCGACTGGCGCGCGAGGCTCACCGAAGCGAGGCGCACATACCGGTCATCATGGTTGTGCGGATCGGCCGGGAAGGTGGCGGGTTTCTCCAGCACCTTGCTCCACTTCAGGGCGTCAGACGGCACAGCCAGACCCGGCGTCGCTGACGCCAGCTCTTCAGCCGTCGCCAGTCGCGTCATTCCAACAGCGGCATCGGTGGCCATCGCCGAAACCCAGCCTGCCGCAGTCTTCCGCATGAACCGGTTCGCGGATCCTGCCGCCTGATCCTGAAGGCAGATGACATGACCTGTCGGAGCGCCTGCATAGGACCAGCCTGCCGCCGTCCATTGCGCCAGAACACCGGCCTGCCCGGCCCACGCCCCTGTCGCAGCAGCCGGGATGAGATAGGTCGCACCCACAGCAGGGTTGGCGGGCGGAGCGGTCACCGAGGCGCTCTCCACAGCCATCCACGGCACGCGCAGCTGGTTGCCGATAGCCGAGGAGTTGGCCTCGGTGCTGATCTGGACCGAGACATTGGCACCGCCAGTCACCGGGAAGACGATATCGGTGATGATCGAGATCTGACCTGCGCCCGGCCCGACGAACTCAACGGTCGGGTGAGCCGCGATCGCCAGCATGGTCCCTGCGGTGTCGAACACAGCGATCTCGCGCACCGTGAACGGCCCCTGCCCGGCCGGGATCTCCGTGGTGATGCGCCAGAAGGTCGGGTTGTCGGCGTCGCGCGCGGAAGAGATGATCGGATAGGCCTGACCAACACGATGCACGAGGTCCGTCATCGTGCGCAGCGGGGTGATCGCTGCACCATTGCCGTCGCCCACCCGAACCGCTGCAAAGGATACGGCAGCTCCGCCAATGGAGGCGGCGATCGCGGCTTCACCCGCCGCCGTCAGAATGCCGGACATGCTTTAAACTCCCATGCGATAGCGAATGCGGCTGGCGAGCGCCATGCCGATGGAGACAGAAACGTCGCCGTGAAGGGTAGGCCGAGGCTCGGCCGCCATGCGGAAGCGTGCGCGCGTGGCAAATCCCACGCCGATCCGAACCGGAGCCGCGTCGGCCTCAGTCTGGATCTGAAACCCGATTTCCTGCGAAGCTCGCTGGGTGTTTCGCACCATGCGGCCGATCGCACGCAGCAAACGGGCCGAGATTGCCGCCTCCGGAAAGACGTGCTCTTCGATCGCCACGCGAACTTTGTGCGTACCCGGCAGGCCCTTGGGCGCACTCTGGAACCATTGCACCCAGCGCGTGACACCCAGCCCGAGCAGCCCCAAGCCGAAGCGCACGCCCCGGATATAGCCAATCTCCTTGCGCAGCTCGAACGCGCCCTTGAGCATGCGGCGGATGACCGCCTCGTCCATGTCCGGCTCGACGAACTTATGGAGGCCGAACTCGCGCACCAGGAACGGCAACAGGGCTGCATCAACATCGTCGATGCGCTCCACCAGCAACTTGCGAAAGTCCGGCTCAGCCAAAGCGCGCCGCGCCGTCTCGGCAAAAGCGACGGCGCGCTCATCCGTGACACTGGGTGGGATCAGATCGGCGTTGAAACGCTCCGCACTCATCCGATCACCTCGACATTCACGGTCAAGGTGTCGATGACGAGATACTGACCTTCGCCCAGCTGCTCGAAGGGGAGCGCCGCCAGATCCGCATCAACCACGCCGGGCAGGCGCTTGACAGCCGTTGTCACCTCGGACGGCGCGATAATGGCAGCAAGGCGCTGCCCCCATCCGTCCACGATGAGACCACCCCAAATGGACTTGGCCAACACCTGAAGGTCGGCCCGCTCTACAGAGAAGTCATGCCCCGCCAGCATGGCCATGGCGATTTTCCGGGCATCCTCTTCAAGCGTCGCCGAAGGATTGACCGCGCGCACGGTCAGCGTCGGCGAGCGATGCTGACCGCTGGGCGCGAGCACGGAAACCTCATCGCCAAAACGGTTCTCCAGCGCTCGATCTGTCTGGAATGCGGCCAACACCCGCGCCCGGAGATCCGGACCGGCCGCACCGCTCGCGGTCAGCGGGTAGATCTCGATGTAGCAGGGCTGGGGGCGCACCACGCCAACGTCAATGATGGCGGAAGACACGCCCATTGCTGTTTCACGATACCAGCCATAGCCACCCCCGGACGAAACCCGGTCAAATGCATTTGCCAGACGCAACTGGTAGCCAGGGTCGCCCTCAACGGCAGCACCGCCCTCCGATGTGGTGATATTGGAGCAGCTCACGCCGTCGATCGGGGCGGCCATGGTGGAAATCTGGCCTGGCAGAAAGCCGTTTCCGCTCGCGCCAGCCACCACGGCGGTCGCGCCAACCTCGGCCGTCAAAGCTCCGGCCGGGATGATGGCGACACCATCAGTCGCAAACGCGACACCACCGGCCGAAACCTCGGAGCCCGCATCGATCACGATGTTCCACTGGGCCGGGGCCGCAAGGGAAAACCGCAGGCGCGTCACTGCTGCCGCCTCGGGCAGGCGTTGCGTGGAGCGGTTCGGGCCGAGGCGATCAAGGCTCTCGCCCACGCCGAAGGCCACGAAAGCCTGCTCCTGTGCCAGCTGACCTTCTTCGCCCAGCAGGCTCATCGCATAGGCGAGCGCCTCAATCAGCAGCATCTCCACCTGCATCGGGTAGACGGTGCGGCCGGACGCCTGCTCGAACCAGGCGATATACTTGGCCTTCAGCGCCGATGCGTCGCGCTCAAAAAAGGCGGGGCGCGGCAGGCTCTTCAGGGCATCGAGCGAATAGGGGCCGGGATCATCACGCCGCATACCGCACCTCGGTCATGCGGATCTGGTGCGCGACATCGCCACGCGGGAACCAGAAGACGGGAAAGCGGAAATGCGAGAATGACGCGGCCGTGATCGTCACGCGCTCGACGACGATGCGCGGCTCCCACTGGCGCAGCGCATCGAAGATCTCGCGCGTGATGTTGGGGATCGCCACAGCGGGCGGCCGGTCGATGTAGCGACGGATCGCGAGGCACTTTTCCGGCGCATCCGGAACCGAGCCCTTCTCGGTATGGATGATGGTCGCGATCGACTGCTCAAGGTCATCCAGCCCGACGACGACAGCGCCGAGCTGGTCTACCGGCACGCGAAGGCGCGGTTGCCAATGGGCGTAGGGAATGGAGCTGTAGTCGACGGGATTTGCCATGGGCCGAAAATGGCCCGCCATGGCAGAAATGACCGGGTGAAGCGATCACCCAGATACGGCAAGATCAGACGGGAGGGCCGGGGGGGCCGGGCGGCGCGGTAACATGCCCGTGCGTGTCGTCGATGCGCTTTCCGTTGGATTTCACATAGCCATCGGAGAAATCGACATTGCCCTTTATCCTGAGCGGCGCTTCGATCGTCAAGCCTGCAGGCACCTTGAGCACCGCACCGCCAGAGCTCTTGTTGTACTCGAAGTCGAGCCCGCCCTGCATCAGATGCTTGAGCAGGTTGCCGTCCTCGGTCGGCGGCTTGTCCTTGTCCGAGTAGCGGGCACCCAAAATGCAGCCATCCTCGCCGCGCCAGTCGACCAGGCAATTCACCTGAGAGCCGATGTCGGGCGCATTGTAGGTCTTCGAGCCTCCGGCAGAGGCCATGTTCCACGCCAGCCAGAATGTGCGCACGCCGTCCTCATCCTCGATCTTGACGCGCGAGCGCGCCTTGGCCGGATCATTCAGCAGCACAATGCCGCGCTTGTAGGGGCTACTCTCGGACACCTTCCAGCTCCATGCTTGTGGTGTAGCCCTGACGGGTATCATGATGGCGTGCGCTCTTGATCGTGTAGCGACGATCCCATCGCCCATAGCCCGCCAGCTCGATCACCTGCCCCGCCGCAAGCACCGGATCACCGACCACCTGAAGTGTGCCAGACCATTGCTTGGCGTTCGCCTTGTCGAGGCGGCTCTTGGCGAGCTTCTTCGCCTGCCCCTCGTTCTCGACACGATCATCGATCTTGAGCGTATCGCCGGACTGGACCGTTTTATCCTCCACATCGACCGAGATATTCTTCTTCTGGTTGCCCTCGAAGTAGCTGACCTTGGCCTTGGAGTAGGTTTTCGAGGTTTCGTGCCGCAGATTGTAATCAATGATTTCCCGCTGCCCGCGCATGAAGATCATGACCGGCTTGCGCGCCCAGACCTCGCTGCGCGGCATGAAGACGAGCTGCTTGCCCTTGACCGAGAAGAACGCGCCATAGTCCCGGCTGAGCCGCTGGAGGAAGCCGAGGTCGGTTTCACGGCGCTGGGTGATGCGCTCAAACTTGGTGTCAGGTGGCGTACCGACCACGGTCAATCCGTGATCCTTGGCCACCTGTGCAGCGATTTCGCCCACGGTCTTGTTCTCGAACTCGCGCGTCTTTTTGGTGCCGATGTCCTTTTTGACCGGTACCGATTTTCCCTTCATCGAGAACATGTCGCCGCCGCGCCCGCCAGAGGCGTTCGGCTGGTCCATGTAATAGAGGCCGATATCGACCATCGGGCCGTTGGCGTAACCGGCTGCACCCTCGAGCTCATCGCCGCTCTCCGGAAACCAAGGGTCGAAGAACAGGCTGGATCCGTTGTTGAGCTTCAGGTCGATCTCGTCGGCCTGATCCTCAAGGTTATCCGTCCAGGTCAGATCCGTGACGAGGGTGCGCACCTCGTCATAAATCGGGATACCCTTGTAGTTGAGGCGGATGATCGGGCGAGGAAGGCCGGAGAGATTATAGGCGGGCATCACACCACCTTGCGCTTCCACGGCGGCAACTGAATGTCCGGCGTCGTGGCCGCCAGCACCGGCACACGCACCTCGACATTCGCGGGCAACACAGGCGGGATCACGCCGAGGACCGGGACCAGCGTGCCGAGGTTCGCGCGAAGAAGCTCGCCGCGGCGTGTGGCGTCGCCGTAATAGCGATAGGCGATGTGGTCCCAGCGTTCGCCCGGACCTGTCACATGGGTGAGATACGCGCTCATCGGATCACCTTTGCCAGCACATTGAGAGCGGAGGCTGCGGTCGCGAGGCCCGGAGCCTGCGCCAGCGCCAGCACGGCCTGCAATGCTCCGAGATCCTCGATCGGCGCTTCGACCAACGTCAGAGACATTTCAATCCTGACGACACGGCCCGCCTTGGTGGTCTTTCGAACGTCGACATCGATCGCTTCGACAACGTAGCGCGAGCCGGTGTAACTGCCGTCGCCACCGACAAGCGCCAACGGCTCGCGGCTCGCACGCGCAGAACGCAGCCGGGCCATCTGCTCCTCGGGATCGCAGAAGGTCTCGTCAAAGAAGAACTTCATTTTGCGCGTATCGAGCTCGTCGCCACGATCCTGTAGCGCGGGCTTTCCCTGCGCGACGGAGATCCGCGCGAAGGTACTCTTCTCCCCCTCATGCACCGAAGTCGGCCCGGTCAGGACATCAACACCGATCTGGATGGAACCCAGCAGGACGAACATCAGGCAGCTCCGAAGGCGAGGCGGTCATTGTCGCGGCGCTGGCCCGCAAGGATCTTCTCGGCCTCATGTGCATGTTCGCGCAGGAGATCGAGCAGCTGCTGCCGATCGAGACCGGAGCCGTTGATCACCGGCGCATAATGGACCGTGGTGGATCCGCCCGCACCCGACCCGGCGCTGCCGGCAGCTCGCCCGCCCAGCATGGCCGTCTCCGAGCTGATGCCCACCGGCACCACGGCATCGCGCATCTGCCCCACGACATTCTGCACGGCCGACACTGCAGGTCCGGCATGGATGCCCATGGCCAGCGTCTCGGAAAACTTGATCTGATGCAGATCCGAGAGCGGCCCCACCTTCGCGGGCGAGTGCGGCAGATGATCGCGCATCCGCTGTGTCACTTCCCGCACAGCCGCAACGGCCGCCTCGGCCCTCGCCCGCATGCCCTGCGCCAGCGTCTCCATCATCGCCGCGCCATGACTGAAGAACGAGATCCCGGAGAGGTACCCCTGCGCCGCACCGATCGCCGCCTGCAGCGCGGGCAGCAGCGAGAAGGCAGCAACAGCCTGCTGAACCTCGGCAAGCAGCGCCTTGAGCCGCTCGAGCGTCTTGACGCCTTCCTGCGCGGCTTGCGCTTGGGCGAGCGCACCACCGGCACCGGATGTGTCACCACCACCCAGCCCCACAGTGGAGGCAACGCTGGATACGGCGCCCTTCAGGTTTGCCCAGACGCGCGAGATACGCTCCCAAGCTCCGTCGACAAAATTGGAAATCTTGGAGATCGCGCCGTCAAAAGCGTCATACAGGGTTTTGCCCCAGCTCGTGACCCACTGGACCACCGGCTCGAAGGCCTTCTGGATGGCTTCAAGCGGCTTCCAGTTGTCAAAGCTCGCCTTGATCGTGTTCCACAACTCGGAGAACCACGGCCCGAGGGTCTCCCAGTTCGAATAGATCAGATACGCACCCGCCGCGATGGCCGCGATCCCCGCCACGATCCAGCCGATCGGCGTTGTCATCATGGCTGCGCCGAACATGACAAACGCGCGCGAAGCCATGGCGATTGCGCTGCTGATCATGCCAACTGCCATCACCACCTGAGAGGCGTAACCGAGGAAGGGCAGCGCCACGAGAGCTGCCACAACATTGCCCCAGCCCCCGAACGCCTGCACCACGGGATCCACCGCGCTCGCCATGGACTGGAGCTTGTCCCAGATCGCGCGCACCTTGGCCTCAACCTCGATCAGCCCCTGCTTGATCCGCCCGCCGATCTGGTCTGCGAAAGCATCAAGACCTTTTTCGCCCAGCGTTTCGGTGTAACCCAGCATCTCCTTGAGCTTGTCCGTGACATAGGCGAACGGCCCTGCATCCATCACCTTGGCGGTGAAGGCATCCCAGTTGTTCGTCATCTGGATCATCATGCCGTTGGGCGTGATGGCCGCTCGGCCCGATGCGCCGGAATAGCGCCCTACCATTGCCGCCCGAAGCTTTTCCAGTGTCTCGGCAGCCTTCTCCGAGTCCAGGACAATCTTCTGCATCTGGCCTTTAACCATCGCTTCAACGAACGAGCGGCCTTCACCATCCGTTTTTACGTTGGAGAACCCGAATGTCCCTATCCCCGAATAATCACCCCGATTGGCCGCCGCCCACGCGGACGCCACACTTTGAAGTGACTGCTGATTGGCCGCAGCTGTATCCCCAAGGACATCCATCAACCCGTTCTGACGCGGATCGATCCCGGCCGGAGCAAGCTCCAGCATGGCGGCGCGGGTATCCGCTGTGCGGAACGGGGCGCGCTTGCCCCAGGCGTCGCCATACTGACGCATCGCCTGCGCAGCCTCGGCCGAGCCGAGATCGGGGCGGAGACGGTTCTCGACATCGAGCGCCCCCTGCACGTTGGAAAACGCATTGACGCCCGCCTGGTTGAGGCCGGTGCGCGTGGACGCATAAGCGTTGCTCATGAGGCCGAGACCACTGTTACCCGCGCCGGACACAGCCCCTTTGATACCCCCCCAGATGTTCTTGACCGCGTTCATGGCAGCCTGCTTGGCGTTGTCGCCAATGGCCTTGCCCATGGCCTTGCCAATCGCAGCGCCTGCGGCGGTGCCGATTGTTCCCCACGGCGCATTCGCCACGGCGCGCACCATCTGACGCAGCCGCCCCTCTGTGCGGGCCGCTTCCTGTCCGGTCTGCTTGACCGCCTCGGTCACCTTTTTCTGAGCACCCGCAGCCTTGGCGGCGTCCTGCGCGTAGCGATCCGCCCAGTAGTCTTTCCAGAAAGGCTCACGCGCTGCATTCTTGCGCAACTGTTCCTGTCGCTCGAAGTCCGCATAGGCGGCCTTGCGCCGCGCCAGCTCAGCCATGCGCTTCTGATGCGCATTAGATGCAGCGGCCGAGGCGGCCTTTTCTGCCTTGGCCTGCGCGTTGATGGCATCGGTCGTTTGCTTCGTGGCCTTGGCCACCTGGGCAGCGTTCTGGTTGGCCTTGTTGCTGGCCGCTGCGTTGGAGGCGTTGATCGCCTTCTGGGTCGTTTCGAGTTTCTTGAGGGCACCCATCGCCTTGTCGACGAGCTCCAGCGTTAGCTGGACTTTCATGGCATCGCTCATGGTGCCCTCTCACTTCTTGCGGTTGGCCTCCGCGATCGCGCGCTCCAGCGCCTCGTTTTCCTCAACCCAGTATCCCACCTCCTCAAGGCTCATGGCCATGAGCTCCGAGAAGGTGAACCCTTTGCGCATCAGGATCAGGATGTCGCGGGAGGACGCTATGCGTTGAGCGCCACCGGTCCGTTTCCCTCGGCGTCCGTCTCGTCGCCACCGAAGAGCTCGCCGGATATCTGGATGTGATCGTCGGCCGGAATGAGCTCCTGATACTCGCCGATGGTCAGGCTCTCGCCTTCGAACTTCGCCACCATCACGATGTAATAGGTGCTGATCTGGGCGGTATTCTTGCCCGCCATCTGGGCGGCCTTGGACCACGGCCCCTGGGCGCGGAACAGCGGGATCGACACCGCGATCCCGGAGGTCTTGAGCCTGAAGGTGCGGGAGCCGGAGCGGGCTTCCTTGGCGGCGCGCAGTTTTTCGACAACCGACATGGGGGCGGCGTTTTCTTCTTTGCTCATGGCGGTCCTCAATAGGTCGGCCAGACGTCAACGCCGTTGAGGCGGTTGATCTGGTTGATGGCGTCGATTTCGCGGAAAGGGGTCGACTGGTTGGAGAACTTCTGGACGAAGCGCTGGGCGGTGTATTCGAAGTTGCCCTCGAACGCGTCGCCGAGCTTGAACGCCTTCCCGCCGTCCTTGAAAACGGAGAGCGTGACGTGCGTGATCACGCGATAGCCCGAGGCAACGGCAAGGCCGTTGGCATCAAACATATCGGTGTAGGCCTCGATCATGATCGGCACGGCAGCGCGCGGATCCAGAAAGCGGGGCACGAAGTCGGCGTCGAGATACTGGAAGACACCCTTGCCCTTCATGCTCTTGAGCATGCGGCCGGGGCGCTCCAGCTCGGCCACCATGCCGAGCGCGGCATGCTTGACCAGGTCGTACTCAATCTCGGGCTGATCGAACTCCTTGAAGATGCCGACGAGCTTGTTGCCGTCATCATAAATGGCCGCATTCGTCGTCTGGCCGATCCGAACGATATCGTTCATGTCTCTTCTCCTTAGGCCGCCAGCTGCAGCGCCTGCTTGACGAAGGCGATGTCGGTGGTGCTCTCGATGGTGGCGCGATGCATGATGCCAACGGGCTCACGCTTCAGGCTCCAGTGGACCCGGCCCTGATTGACGATCTCGTCAGCCGTGGTCTTGGCACGATTGAAACTGAAGACGCCGCCGTAAAGCCAGCTGTCCTTGACCTTGGAGGCCAGCCAGGCGTTGACGCGCTCCTCGATCGGCTCGAAGTTGCGCAGGGTGGCAAGACGGTCGATGTACGGCATCATGTAGAACAGCACCGCATCATCGATCACATCCATGACGGCGCGGCCGTGCAACCAGCTCGCCTCGTCCTTGAGTGTCGGCCAAGCGGTCGAGCTCGCGCCCCAGGTGTGCAGCCCGGTGCCGTAGTAGGTCATCGTGGTGACGATGCCCGCCTCGTTAAGGAGGTTGGTGTCGGTGCTGTAGCTGCCGGGCATGAACCGGATATCGATTTCCGTGCCCTTCACATCGGCCATCTCGACGTTCGAGGGGCTTTCATGCGGCCCCTTCTGAGACACCGAGCAGTTCCAGACGCCCGCAAAGTGCTGGCTGAAGGGCTGGAGCGAGAGGTCGCCGGTGGCGGCATCCAGCGCCTTCACACGCGGGAAGCACAGCACAACGCGGTTGGAGGCGGTGTTGTAACCACCGTTGACGGCGCGCGCCTCGATCGCCTGCTGCACCGTGATACCGGTGGGCAGATCAACAATCGCATGACCGCGCACGTTGTTAGCGACCACCTCCATCTTGGCACGCACACCGGCCAGACCCGTGAAGCGCGGCGCGATGATGCGGCGCGGGAAGAACCCGAAGCGGTTGTAGAGCGAGTAGGCGACGTCGAACCCCTTGGGGCGACCTGCCGCATCCAGACCACCCACCATATCGGCCGAGCTCACCAGCGTCGGATCCGGCGCGTTACCGGTCTTGTGGGTGTCCGGATCGAACACGTTGTTCACAACGATGGTGCCAACGCCCTTGCGGTCCTTGTCCTTGGCGAAGATCGCGGAGAGCGCCTGCGGGATGGAATACCCGGTGGCGGTGCCATCATCCGGGCCGAAGGCTGCAACGGCAAGCTCGTCACCTCGCGCTGGGTCAGGTCACGGTCAGGCAGGGTCACCGGAGCGGCACAGGGCTTCTTCGCCTCGGCCGGGACTTCGCGCTCGATGATCTGGGTGCGGACCACGGGCTGCACCTCATCAGCGGTTGAGCAGGCGGCCGCGCTCACGGCCCAGGCCGCAGCCATCGCCATTCGGCAAGGTCGCATTGGTTTTCTCCATGTCGGTCAGTTTGGCGGAGAGCGCGCCGACCTGACTTTCAAGGACGGCCGAGCGCTGCTGGGCGATGTGGGCGTCCTGAAGGCGGCGCAGCTCCACCTCGGCGTTGGATTTCTCGACCTGGGCGATCCAATGCGCGTCGCGCTCGGCGATGGCGGCGGCGCGAGCCTCGGCCACCATATTCTCGATCGCGGCCATGCCGCGCCAGAAGCCGAAAGCGCAAAGCGCGATGAGTGCGAGAACAGCGAGGCCGCGAACAAACGCGGCGCTCACGTCGATGCCAAAGCGGGCAAGGATCGCTTCAATCATTGTGGGCTTCCTCCGGGGGCGGGTCAGCGCGCGGGCGATGGGCGCGGTGCTTGGCGCGGTAATCGAGCGCACCGAAGCCGCGATGGATGCCGAGAAGGCCCAGAAGGCTTTCACATCCTCGCGGCTCGCCTTGTCGAACTTGACGTATTGCGCGATGCGCGAGGCGATCTGGGGAAAGCGCGTGAGGTTGTCGCGGATGCGGCCCATGCCGACCAAGACGAAGACGATGTCGCCCATGTCCGAGAAATCGCGGATGCTCTCCATGATCTCCGCCTTGCGGGAGATATGGTCGGCCTCATCGATCACGACCGCGAAGGTCTTCTTCTGCAGCATCAGCTGGGTCTGGCGCTGAAGCATCGCCTCCAACGCCTGCGCGAAGCGCTTCTGGTAGGAGTGCGCGGGCGCAATGCGCAGTTCGGCCAGCAGGTCGTTGACGAACCAGCCCGGCGTCCACTCCTTCTTGGCCCGCACGAAGATGGCGTTGGTCTGGGTTGCCCAGCGGCGGATGGCCGTGGTCTTGCCGAGACCCGGAAGCCCATCGACAACGAGGAGGCAGGCTTCCTGCGCGCCGCGCCGTTCAAGGCCAGTTAACCCTGCCAAGAACCGCTTCATATTCGCGGTTTCCACAAAGGCGTTTTTCATCTAAGGTTTCCTTCTCTCTGAGCTGCTCCGGCGGTCAGGTTTGGGTTCTCAAGAGCTTTTGCAGGGCATCGAGATCCAAGCCGGACATCCGGAGCAGTTCTTTTGTGGAGTGGTCGGTCAGCAGATCGCGCAGGTAGGCTCGGTCGGCCTCCGTTACGCGGTCGGGGTGGGCCGCGATCCAGCCAGCAAAGCTGACATCGTCGCGGAAGATCGGCCGGGCGTCGGGTGACGCTTCGGCCAATTTGGGCTGCACCAGCTGCGCCGGAGGCGGCGTCAGCGGGGCGGGAGCGGCAGGCTCCGAAATCTCGAAAACGGGGGAAGGCGTGTGCTCGAGGAGCACGCTCGGCCGCAGCTCCTGACGGATCACATCGGCCTTCTTTTCAACGCGGGCGAGGCGTCCCTTCTGACGCTTCTCCATGGCCGCCTTCTCGTAGGAGAGCGGCACGTAGCGGGTGGCATGGCCCTCGAAGACCGCCACAGCGATCAGCTTGGCCGGTGCCTGCCCGTCTTCAACCTGATCGATCTCGCGGACCCACACCTTGGTAGCGTCGTGGATGTCGTAGCCGACCAGGACGTCCTGACCGTGGTAGGGCTCCAGCGCGAGGTGGAAGTAGCTGTTGCCCAGCCAGTCGACGAGCGCGCGGCGCGTGCGGCGCACCACATAGGGGCGGAACATATCGTCCAGCTCCGCAGCATCCGGCATGATCGCCTCGAAGCCTTGGCTCTTCTGTGCCCAGAGCTCATTCGGCGTCATGTGGCGCTTGCGGCCCAGCTGCTGATCGATGACCTTGGGAAGCTCGGAGTGCGGGCGGTTGTTGTAGCTCTCGATCGCCTCCTCCATCTTGTTGATGAAGTGCTGCCATGTGGGCAGGAGGGTCGAGGTGCCGGTCAGCGCCAGCTCCTTGCGCGTCGTCTTGAAGGCGAAGAGCTTCGCCTCCTTGTCCATGTCCTTGCCGATATAGGTCGGCATGGTTTTGGCGGTGGCGGTATAGATCTGGTTGATGCGCTCGATGACGCCCTTGGCTTGGCTGTTATAGGGCAGTGCGCGCATGGGCGTGATGCCAGCGCGGCCAAGGAAGCCGGTGAGCGTGTCATCCATCGCGTGGTTGCGATAGCCGGGGCCTCGGTCGGTGTAGAAGATGGCCGGGATGCCGCCGATCTCGCAGGCGCGGCGCAGGGCATCCACCACTGCGAATGTGTTTTCATCCAGCGCGGCCGACCAGCCGACAATGCGGCGGGTGGCCACATCCACGATGGTGGTGATCTCGGGCCGGAAGGGCTGGCCGTGGATCGGATGCGCGATCTCGGTGTCGAAGGTCTTGCCGTCAGCTGAGTAAACCGAGGTCGGCAGAAGATCCGAGAAGTCGCGGGCCGTGTAGGCCAAGCGAGTGCGCATGGCGAGGCGGCCCTCGCGGCCCTTGATGCGGGCCAGCACCGGCAGCTTGGCGAGCGCCGTGCGCGCCTGCTTTTCCGTGGGCTTCGGCTCACCCTCGGGGAGCGTCAGAGAGAACTCCCGCACGGCTTCGGCAATGCTCGGCTTGGACGGGCGGCCATAGACCTTCAGGAACCCGTCAAACCAAGCCGGAAGATCGGCCTTCTGACGGGTCAACTCCGGGGCCAGCGCAATCACGCCACGCGCATCCCGTGCGGCGAACCAGCCGTAAATCGTGGCGCGGCTGGGAATGTTGGCGCGCCCGCCCTTGTCATTGGCGATCTTGAGGGCCTTGAGCTCTTCTGAGGGGATCCGCGCGTCTGTCGCTGCGTCGAGAAAGGCGAGGATGGCGGCGCGACGGCTGATGTTCGTCGTCAGCGCGATAGCCTCGATCGCGCGCAGCACAACGGCCCGCGCCTCCATCACCTGACGCTGACGCCCCGTCAGATCAGCGCTGGCGCGCAACACCATCTGACGCTTGTCGGCCTCCAGCGCATCGGCCTCATCCTGCGCCGCGATCTGTGCCACCTTCTCGCGGCGGGCAATCTCAGCCTGCGCCTCGGGCGGAAGGGCCAGAAGGTCGATGACATAGCCGCCACCGCGCCCCGAACGCTTTGCAACGAGGTCCGGCGAGGATGCGCGAACCCTTGTGATCAAGTCAGAGGCGCGCGGCAGAGTGCTGGGAACCCCCGGCAAATCCATCTCAGCCAATTCACGAGCGGAGAACATGCGGCGCATGGTTCACTCCGCCGCCAGAGATGTGACACGGCGCGAGCGCGCGTCAGGGCGGGTCTTGCCGAGAGGCTGGCCATCGCTCCCGTACCAATTCGGCCACAACTCGTGCAGCGGTGTGCCGAGGTATTCCGCGATCACAGTATGATAGGTGGGAAACCGCATCCGGAGGGCACGGCTCATGTGGTTGGGCACCAGCCCATTCTGACGCGCGAGTTCATGAAGGTTGGTGCCGCGCTTCCGTAGCTCCGCCTTGATGTCCTCTTTGTGCCAAGTCCTGCGCATTATTCCCGCTCGCATGCCTTTTCAGGCCGTGTTAATCACGTCTGACGATGACTCTTGAGGGAGTATGATCTTATAAGGCACTATGTCAAGCCTTAAAGGATCGTAATGTGGATTTGGCGACCGAATTAGGCATTGAAGAAGAGCGCCTGGCAGGGCGGATACGGTCAGCCGTCAAGGCGGCTGGCGGCCCTGCTGCTGTCTCCGAGGCATCTGGCATCCCTCTGTCAACGCTGAATAAATACGTCCGTGGCGCTATATCGCCATCGGCGGTTGTTCTCGCGCGCATCGCGCTGGCGACCAAAAACCCGGTCAGCTCATTTTATGAGGACGACGAAGCCTTATTCGATCGTTCCGTGCCTAATTCGGCAGTCACGCCTTCAAATGCCTCCGAGCATCGGGGGCCTGACGTCATCCAGATCCCTATTCTGGACGTCAGTGCCTCGGCAGGGATCGGGTATCTCAATCACCATGAAGACATCGTGGCGCATTTGCCTTTTCCTGCCGGCTTTCTGCGTGCCTTGGGCGTCTCGGTGGAAAAGGCACGCATGGTGCGCTCGCACGGGGACAGCATGGAGCCAACCATCCCGGACGATCGCCTGGTTCTGATCGACACAGCCGACAGAGATATTTCTCGGTCGAAGATTTTTCTCGTGCGAACCGCTGACGGCCTGCGCCTCAAGCGTATTCTCCGCGCCCATGATGGTGCTATTCTGCTCATCTCCGACAACAAGGAGATTTACCCGACCGAGCGCCTCGAAGGGGCCGATTTGGAGACCTTCAAGGTTATCGGTCGGGCCGTTTGGACAGAGAGGCTGCTGTGAAACACCGCATTTTTCTCGTACTCAGCATGGCATGCACCATCGTCACGTCCCTCTCCGCCGCCAATGCCGTGGAAATGACGCCATCTGTGCTTTCATCCCTTTATGGGAAGTCTAAGGCCGAGATTGACGCTATGATTGGCCCACCATCGCAAAAGTCAGGGCATCCCCGTGCCTGCACCAGCGGCATGATCGAGCGACAAGAGATCTCTTGTATGTATGGCGCCGCAGATGTCGCGGTGACATATCGATCAGGAATTGCTCGTAGCATCCAATGGCAGCCGCTCGACCTGAAGCGAAAGGTCAGTTCAAGCGACTTCCGGTTTTTGTCAGGCTGCAAGACATGGTCCAAGCAAGAATGGGACGAAACGTTCGATTGCGATAACGCGATAAGACTGCGGATCGATTATACCTCTGACGGCACTGGTCAGGTGGATATTTTTGGCGGTGGCTGACCGGAAGCGGCAAAGTTTAACGGCAAAGTTGATTGTCGGGAGCATCTGACATATTCGAAAAATATGTTTAAATATCAGATGATTAAATAACTTTGCCGGTTGTCCGCCGGTAGAAGTCAAAACGGCAAAGTTCCGGCGTCTTAAGTTTGTCGCCTGATGAGCGCCAAGGGTCAGATTGCCGCGCACATTCAATGCGTTGCGATTTTTGATTGTGTCCAGGTGATCACGTCTGAATGTCCGCGCAGGGTCGTTTTTGTCCAGAAAGCCCTTTTGGCCCTGACGCTCTGATCTTTTCGACTTGTCAGGCACTTAGCGCCAGTTTCGGCCCAACACGGTTTGTCCAGAATATCAGGGTGCCTCACAGACTAGTCCATTGCCAAGCGCAGCTTGCGGGGGCACTCGTTTTCTATGATCGGGTGATGCGCACCGCCGGTGCGCCCTCAAGGATGAAGCAGCATGGCCCAGCATTCGGACCCGG
>Ga0209794_1001214_pt1 | contig 22509 bp, 19 predicted proteins | sample EBPBio232013_DNA_FD_185869 | JGI IMG/M metagenome (GOLD analysis project Ga0209794, IMG submission 185869) | Wastewater treatment Type I Accumulibacter community from EBPR Bioreactor in Madison, WI, USA - Reactor 1_5/23/2013_ DNA (SPAdes)... | ecosystem: Engineered > Bioreactor > EBPR >... | reverse complement strand
AACTGTTGGAAGAAGATGGTTTGTTTGAAATAAAACAATAGCGCAAGAAATAAATAAACTATGGTTGCCGCGGTGAATCTTTTTGCCGCGGCTTCCACATGCTAAACAACAAGCCACCCATCACCGAAAAATAAACCATGCTATTGAGCGGCTTGGACGTGATCATGCACTGCCCCGATTGGCAACCCACCAGCTTCCAGTAAAAAAAGCCGGCGATAGCTCCTGCTGCAATACCCGTTAGGGTGAGCCAGTGTCGATTAAGAAATTTCTTCATGGCTTTTGATTGGATTCGGTTGCAAATTCGTGTTTCTGGATGTTCGACAGGTGCCGGTGCTGCAACCATATGCGCCACAACAGCCCACATTGAAAATGCCGGTTAACAGAATGAGGCCTGATAGCAGCCCAAATACAAGGTCGGCCTGTGTGATGGCCGACACAATGCCAGCGGTACCCAGCAAAACGCGCAAGATGCGCATCAACCCCCAGTTTTTCCAATCAATCATCTGCCTCATTATATCAGAATTTTTGTGACTATGAATCGCTTTTTGTAAAAATAAGCAAGGCGGGGGCCGTTCAAGGTGATTAAAGTTACTTGTAAATTTGCGGTATGAGTTATTTCGACCTTTTTGGCATTCCCAGCCAGTTTAAAATTGAGCCAAATCTGTTGAAGAAGCGGCTGCAAGAACTGAACAAAGAATACCAGCCTGATTTTTATAGGGATGCTTATGAAACCCTGCAGAACGAAGATGCTACCATCGAATACATCCTGTCACAAAAAGGATTGCTGCCGGCTGGTGAAAAATACCTGCTGGACGCTGCATTCCTGACGAAGCTGCTGGATCTGGACGAAACGCTCTGGGCCTTGTTGGGCGCCGAACCCGATGCCGAAAAACTAACTGCTCTTGAAAACGAAACCAGGGAAATCATCAAAAATAGCCGCCATGACGTGGAAATCATTTTGGACAGCGATCAGGAAGGTATTTCTTCCGAAAAAGAGCTGCTGCAGGTGAAAGACTACTATTACCGTAAAAAATACCTTGAACGAATTTTGGACAAGATCGCGGCGCTGCGTAATATTGCAGCCCGTCGGTAGTGAACGACAGGCCCAGATGGCGGAATTGGTAGACGCGCTAGACTCAAAATCTGGTTCTCGCAAGGGAGTGCAGGTTCGATTCCTGTTCTGGGCACTTTTAAAACCCTGTAAATAATTGATTTACAGGGTTTTTCTTTAGGTGTGCTTTTTCTGTCTTTTTTCCCGCCTTTACTGCAGCAGCATAACAATACAATCGACGAAGTTATTCATCCGACTTTATAATGAACAAATTTGTTTTAACAATTTTGTTTATTTTTCTATTATGCAAATAACTCTTGCCAAAGCAAAAGGAATACACCCGGGTTTGATTCTGGAAAGAGAGCTTCGAAAAAGAAGACTCTCAAATGGACGTTTTGCACTTTCTATTAAGGAGTATCCACAGACCTTAAGTGCTATCATAAGCGGTAAAAGAAGTATGAATACTTCCTTAGCTATCCGCATTGAGGAAGCGCTGGGAATAGAAGAAGGTTTTTTCATGACACTCCAGGTATTCTATGATATTAAGGAAGAAAAGAAGAAACAGTCGAAAAAAAATCGACCAACATTATCAAGATTCAGACCGGCATTATTTTGGGATACTAGTTTAGAGCAAATTGACTGGAATAGGCAAAAAAGATCCATTATCAAAAGGGTTTTTGAGCGTGGCAACTTTACCGAGAAAAAGGAAATACTGAATTATTACGGTCATGATACTATTAGAAAAGCCCTCACTACTGGACACATTAAATAATGCCAGAAAGACTTCATTGGAATACCGTAGATATGTTTTTGCAATCGGGCTTGCAAAAACTAATGAATGAACCTTTATTGGTCATCGTAAGTCTATTGACATTGATCTTTTTACCGACGCTCATTATGGTTCTTTAGATGTCAAAAAAATTGACCGCTACCTATGAGATACCTTTGCCGACGTCAGCCCGATGAAGCTTCCGGAGATAGTTGGAATAGGAATTTCTTACATAGTGGGAAGCTCAACAGAAGCCTCCTTCAAGCTGGATTTGTTCTACATGGGTGATCCGTTGAAGGCCGGTATTTTATGTTTCATAACACGTGTTCCTTGGTTCCTGCTATTGACTGCAGCCCTGCCGACTCACCAGCGTAGTTTCGCCAGCCGACCATTGCCGCCAGCCAGGTACACAGCCCGGCCGCGTTTGGCCACTTGCACCACATGGTATCCTGTTTTGCTAATGTTCCGCCAGGTTTTGCCGCCATCGTTGGAAATGTCAACGCCCGAGGTACCACAGGCAATCCATTTTCGTTTATTGATGGCCGTTATACAAGAACGATAACCGGACGTGGGTTGTATCGGCGCTTGCCAGGTTTGTCCGCGGTCGTTGCTAACCAGGATATGTTCTTGCGTTACCGTATCTCGACTAAAATCACCACCCACCACAATCCAGCGACGACCGCAGACGGCCAGGGAGTTGGCGCCTGTACTGGTACCGCCCTGCATGAGTGCAAGTGGTAATAAAGTTTCTCCGTTCCAAAGTCGACTGCTGCGCCCACCGGTAGCAAACGCAAATTTTCCTTTTTTCAACTGCACGATATTGGTGCCGCTGCTGGCGAAACAGGCTTCACCGCTATCGGGTGCAGGCATCGTTGGTTGTAAACGCTGCCAGCTTTGGCCGCCATCTTGCGATTGAACGAGATAAAATTTTCCATCCATCGGATCGCCAATACCAATGCCCGCCTTGTTTTTATAGAAAGCAATGGCGTCGATGAATACGCCGCTGCTGTTATCACGGTATACTTCCTGCCAACTGGCACCACCATCGTGTGTGCGTAGTATCAGGCCGGGAGAATCAATGGCCATCACTACGGCCGTTACTGCATCAAATGCTTCGATGTCGCGAAAGTCGCGGGTTTCATATCCCTTCACCTGCATCCATTGAATGGTCTTGCCACCGTCAGTGCTTCTACCCACCGTGCCCTTGTTGCCACTCACCCAAAACTGTCGGTTGTTCACCACGCTTAGGCCACGAAAACTATGTCCGGGTTTGCCTGGTAAGCTGTCTAACTGTTGCGCACAAACGCTTGTAGCTGTCACAGACAACAGGGAGACAACCAAACCCGAGACGATCAATTTTTTCATCCGTCTGATAAATTATCAAGTGCTTTTACGATGCGCTGATAGGTGTCGGTATCGCTCAGTTTCTCCGGTAAAAAAGCAGTGCCGGTTACCTGCTCATACAATTCGATGTACCGTTTGCTGATGGTATCAATCCATTCGGGTGTCATCACCGGAACGGTTTGTCCTTCTTTGCCCATGAAATTATTGGCGATCAGCCATTCCCGCACAAACTCTTTACTGAGTTGTTTTTGTTTTTCACCACGGGCTTGCCTGTCTGCAAAACCATCCGCATAAAAATACCGCGATGAGTCAGGCGTATGTATTTCATCCATTAAGTAGATCGTATCACCGATTTTGCCAAACTCATATTTGGTGTCGACCAGGATGAGTCCGCGTTTTGCGGCGATCTCTTTTCCGCGGGCGAATAGTTTCAAAGCGAACTGTTCCAGTTGCAACCATTCGTCGGCGCTGGCAAGTCCCTGGGCGAGTATGCCTTCCTTTGAAATATCTTCATCGTGTCCTTCCGATGCTTTGGTAGTTGGCGTAATGATGGGGGTGGGGAAGTAGTCGTTTTCTTTCAATCCCTCGGGTAAGCCAACGCCGCAAAGTGTTCTTTGTCCGCTGCTATACGTACGCCAGGCATGGCCGGTCAGGTTGCCACGAACCACCATTTCTATTTTGAAAGGGATACAACGTTTTCCAATCGATACATTGGGGGCGGGTACAAGTAATAACCAATTGGGGCAAATGTCGGCCGTCGCGTTTAGCATATAGGCGGCGATCTGGTTTAAAACCTGTCCTTTGAAAGGAATTGGTTCCGGAAGAATTACATCGAAGGCAGAAATGCGGTCGGACGCAACCATGACCAACAGGTCGTTTTGAATGGAGTAAACGTCGCGCACTTTGCCTTTGTAAAAAGCTGTTTGTTCTGGAAACTGAAAATTCGCCATGTCGCGAAGTTATGAGAAAAAGAAATCCTTATTTTGCTGTTGAAACTAAAACCCACGGGTATGAGAAAAACCTGCAGCTACCTTACCGGTCTGTTGTTGGCCTGTTTCGTTACAATGGCTGCCTATTCTCAAACCGTTACCGTAACCGGCAACGTGAAGAACAGCATTACCAACGATGCATTGCCTGCCGTAAGTGTAATCGTTAAAGGAACCGGATCTGGCACCTTTACCGATGAAAAAGGAAACTTCCGTCTTACAACCAACAGCAAACCGCCTTTTGTTCTTGTCTTTACGTCTATTGGCTTCACGAGCCAGGAAATCAATGTTACTGATCCTTCGTCAGCACTGTCTGTCGCTTTTGTTCCGAATGCCGAATTGGGCACGGAAGTAGTAGTGTCGGCCAGCCGCGTGCCGGAGCGTATTTTGGAATCGCCCGTTTCCATCGAACGGGTGAATGCTAACGCAATAAAGATATCACCCGCCGCTACCTATTATGATATGGTAGGCAATTTAAAAGGCGTTGATATGGTTACTTCTTCACTGACTTTTAAAACGCCTACCACGCGTGGTTTTGCCGGCAGTGGTAATACGCGTTTTAACCAATTGGTTGATGGGATGGACAACCAGGCACCCGGCCTGAACTTTTCGGTGGGTACCATCATTGGATTGAGTGAACTGGATGTAGATAATATGGAATTGCTTCCTGGCGCTTCTTCGGCCCTGTATGGTCCTGGTGGTATGAATGGTACCCTGCTGGTGAACAGCAAGAATCCATTTAAGTACACCGGTTTGTCATTTCAGGTAAAGGAAGGCATCATGAATACGGATAGCCGTTACCGTGATGCAAGCGCTTACCACAACTGGGCCGTTCGTTGGGCGCAAAATGTGAATGATCGTTTTGCTTACAAGATCACGGCCGAATTGGTGCAAGCCAAAGATTGGCTCGCGGCCGATAAACGCAATTATGCCGCGCGTGCAACGGGCAAAGGCTATATCACACCGGGCACCCGCAGTTCAGACCCCAACTATGATGGGGTGAATGTATATGGTGATGAAACAACCGTCAACCTGACCTCGGCTGTTTTCCCGTCGGTAGCCTCCGCTGCGCCTTTCCTCGCACCGTATATTGCCAGCTTTGGCAATCGTCCAATCAATGTTTCACGCACGGGCTATGATGAAAAAGATATCATCGATCCCAATACACTGAATTTTAAAATTGGCGGTGCATTTCACTACCGCATCACCGACCGGCTCGAAGCCGTGCTGGCAGGTAACTGGGGTACCGGTAATTCGGTGTACACCGGTAGCGACCGCTATTCGTTGAAGGATTTTAAAATGGGTCAGTACAAATTGGAACTGAACAGTCGTAACTGGTTTTTGCGTGCGTATACCACCCAGGAAAATGCTGGTCAGTCGTTCAACGCAACGGTTACCACCCAGTACACCAACGAAGCCTGGAAAGCATCCACCGTTTGGTATCCCGAATACGCCCAAACTTTCCTGGCTGCTATGTTAGCCGGCTCTGATGAAGCCACCGCACATGCGCAGGCTCGTGCCTATGCAGATCGCGATCGCCCGGCAGCCAATTCGGCGGAGTTCAAAAACAATTTCAACCAGGTGCGTAGTGTGCCGATTTCTAAGGGCGGCGGACTCTTCATTGAAAAGTCAGACCTCTATCAATTGGAAGGGCAATACAATTTGTCGTCGGTAACCAGTAAAGTAGCCGATGTATTGATTGGCGCCAATTACAAAACCTATGTACTGAATTCAGAAGGTACTTTGTTTGCTGATTCTGCCGGCCGCATAAAAATTCATGAAGTAGGTGCGTATGTCCAAGCCACCCGTCGTTTGTTTGACGACAAATTGAAATTGACTGTTTCTGGTCGTTACGATAAGAACAACAATTTTGAAGGTCGCTTTACGCCGCGCGCTACGGCCGTTTGGACGGTTGCCAAAAACAACAATATTCGTTTGTCTTATCAAACAGCGTATCGTTTTCCGTCAACACAACAACAATATATCGACCTTACCATTGGTGGCGGTATCCAGTTGATTGGTGGCAACAAAAGTTTTCAGCAGTACTATGGATTTGATAAGAACACTCCCTATGAGATTACCAGTCCGGGTACACCGTATCGGTTCAAAACCTTCAAGCCTGAATCCGTTTCTTCGTATGAACTCGGGTACAAAGGTTTGTTGGCCAATGGCCGGTTGTTGATAGATGCCTATGGTTATTATGGCAACTATACCAATTTTATTGCGCGTACCATTATTGCTCAACCGGCTAGTTCAGGTGCAGCACCGGCTGGCACTGATCGTCGATTCTCCATACCTATTAATGTAAGTGATCACGTTACGACTTATGGCTTTGGCTTTGGGTTCGATTACCGCATCATCCAGGCACTTACTTTCAGTGCCAACCTGACTTCCGATCGATTGGATAAAGTTCCCGATACCTATATCGCTGCATTCAATGCACCCAAGTACCGGGCAAATATTTCATTGACCAATAGTGGTTTCGGTAAAGACAAGCGGGTTGGTTTTGGTATTACCTACCGATGGCAGGATGCATTCTACTACCAGGGCGACTTTGGCAATGGCGATGTAAATGCTATTCAAACCCTCGATGCGCAGGTGAGTTATAAAGTAGGCGCCGCCCATCGTTCAGTCATCAAACTGGGCGGTAACAATATTCTCAACCAGTATTATTTCAATGCGGTGGGAAATAGTTTTGTGGGTGGCCTGTACTATGTGTCATTTGGTTATAACATCTTCTAAAAGGAATTGTATGTATAGTGCAATAAAAACAACTACCAGGCGCTTCTTGCTACCGGCCATGCTGCTGGGTTTGCTGGCGGCCTGTAATAAAATTCCGGAAGTGGAAGAATTGCCTTCTACCACGCCGGCCGGCGAATCGATTGCCGATATCATCAGCGCAGATGCGAATTATTCGGTCTTAAAAGCCGGACTTACCCGTGCAGGCTTAATGACGGCGCTGGGCAATAAAAACAACAAACTCACGCTGCTGGCGCCCGACAATGCTGCCTTTGCATTGGGTGGCATCAATGAAACGGTGATCAATGCATTGCCGCTTACCCAATTGGTGCCGCTGTTGCAATACCATGTAATACCACAGGCATTGCCAACCGCTACTATTTCGGCTTTTGGCCTTGCCAATGTGCAGATGCCCACTTTGTTACAGCCTTCTACCAGTCCGCTGTTCAAAATGAGCAGCTTCCCGGCAGTGAATGCACTGGGCGCTTTTGTAAACAATATTCCCATTAAATCGGCCGATCGCACGGCAGCGAATGGTGTTATCCAAACAGTGTATGCACCGGTAATGCCGCCTTCGCAAATGATGCGTTCCCTGATTTACAATGATACAACGCTGAACTTTTTTGAAGCGGCGGTGAAGCGGGCTTCAGAAGGGCAAACGGGTTTAACCCTCGATTCGCTCCTGAACTACCCATATCCCAATCTTACGGTGTTTGCACCCACTGATTCGGCCATGGCCGTGCTGCTGACGAATATGGGATTACCTGCTAGTCCAGCGGTATTTGCAATGATGCCCATTCAAACCGTGAAGGGCATTGTGGCCTACCACATCCTTGCCACCAATGGAACACCGGTACAGCGGCTGTTTACCGTGAATTTCACTTCAGCCAGCTACGAAACCCTGATTGGGCCGGCGCCTTATCCGGGTGTGCAAATCAGTATGGCCAACCCGTTGGCGCCAACGGTGAAAGGTGCGGCTAACGCGACGGCTTCTCATATTAAAGCTGCCAATCTACACGCAGTGAATGGCGTGCTGCATAAGATTGACCAGGTAATGCTACCGCAATAGTTCTTATAACCCCGTTTTGTTGAAAAGAGCCTCCGGTTTCGGGGGCTCTTTTTTCGGCGCCGAATGTTTAGCTTTGTAGTGGAAATATTTTCTGAACACTAAGAATAAGACATGAAAACAGTTGAAGATATTCTGATTCGCAAGTCTTTTCAGAACAATATAATTGATGCTGATCAGAAGATAATAGATGCACTGTCGGCGCTCAAAGCCGTTAACCTTAGTTATATGGTGGTGCGCGACAAAGGCGAGATCATAGGTGTATTCAGCGAGCGTGATTATGCGCGAAAAGTAGTGCTGGAAGGTCGCTCGAGCAACGAATCAACCATACGTGAAGTGATGTCTGAAGACCTGCCGGTAGTGTCGCCGCGCGATACCATTGAACATTGCATGAACCTCCTGGCCAATGCAGGCCGGCGCTATATTTTGGTCAAAGACAATGGCAACTATCGCGGTGTAATCACCATTCACGATCTTTTACGCGAAATATTATTAAACCGCGAAAGCGTTTTTGATGATGTGGTAACCGGCGCGCTCATCGATATCAACGAGCATTCATCGAAAGTATATTGATTACACGTTGAAGCGGAAATGCATTACATCTCCGTCTTTCACGAGGTATTCTTTTCCTTCAATTCTGAGTTTACCGGCTTCCCTGCAGGCGGCTTCTGAACCATAGTGTGTGAAGTCGTTGTAAGCGATCACTTCCGCTTTTATAAAGCCTTTTTCAAAATCGGTGTGGATCACACTCGCCGCCTGCGGCGCTTTCCAACCTTCATGAATGGTCCAGGCACGAACTTCCTGTACACCGGCCGTGAAATAAGTTTGCAGTTCCAGCAGCGCATATGTAGCGCGGATGAGTTTGTTTAAAGCTGGCTCTTTCATATGGTATTCGTCCATGAACATGGCCTTGTCATCAGGGTCTTCCAATTCGGCGATCTGTTGTTCAATGCTATTGTTCATCACAATTACCTGCGCGTTTTCAGCCGCAACAGCTGCCTTCAGTGCATCAGAAAACCTGTTGTCGGTATGCATGCTGGGCTCATCCACATTGGCCACATACAATACCGGTTTTTGGGTGAGTAAAAACAGGTCGGCGATGGCGGGCATATCTTCTTTGGCCAATCCCAGTTCGCGAATATTCTTTCCGCTTTCGAGGTGCGCATAACAGCGTTTCAACACGTCCAGTTCTGCTTTCAATTTGGCATCACCGGTTTTTGCCAGCTTTTCGGTACGCTGCAATTTCTTTTCAACACTTTCCAGGTCTTTCAACTGCAATTCGGTATCGATGATGTCTTTATCGCTCACGGGGTTGATCGGGCCTTCTTCGCGCAGAATGTTTTCGTCTTCAAAACAACGGATCACATGCACGATGGCATCCACTTCGCGGATATTCGCCAGGAATTTATTGCCCAGTCCCTCGCCCTTACTGGCACCTCTTACCAGTCCGGCGATGTCAACAATCTCAATCTGCGTGGGCACAATGCGGTTGGGCTTTACCAGCTCTGCCAGTTTGGTCAGGCGTTCATCGGGCACATCTACCAGGCCAACATTGGGCTCAATGGTACAGAAACGATAGTTGCTCGCCTGTGCTTTGGCGCTGATACTCACTGCATTAAAAAGGGTCGATTTGCCTACATTCGGTAAACCCACGATGCCTGCCTGTAATCCCATGGAAGAAACGATTTAAGTTGATTAGCTGTTTCGGGCCGCAAAGATACAACCGGATTTCACTATTTTCACGTTTTCACCCATCTCTGCTGCATGGCCCTCAATTATGTCTGGATTGCTTTCTTTGTGATCGCCTTTGTTTTCGGTTTGTTTAAACTGGTTTTTATGGGCGATACCGAAATCTTCAAAAAGCTGGTGGATGGCACTTTTGATTCGGCGAAGTCGGCCGTGATGGACGTTGCTTTTCCCCTAACCGGCACCATGGTTTTTTTTCTCGGTTTACTGAATATAGCCGAGAAAGCAGGCGCCGTTCGGTTCCTGGCGCGATTGCTGAACCCATTGATGCGTCGGATTTTTCCTGAAGTGCCCGATCAGCACCCGGCGATGGGGCAGATGGTGATGAATTTTTCGGCCAACTTATTGGGGCTCGACAATGCCGCTACGCCTTTTGGCCTCAAAGCGATGGACAGCCTGCAATCGCTCAATCCACACAAGGAAACCGCCACCAATGCGCAGATCATGTTTTTGGTGCTGCATACCTCGGGACTAACCATCATTCCACTCACCATCATCGCCTACCGGATTTCGGCCAATAGTGTTGAACCGGCTTCAATATTTATTCCCTGTGTGCTGGGCACCCTGGTAACCACACTCGCTTCGGTGGTGATTGTGGGCCTCTGGCAACGAATTAAATGGGATGCTGTATTGTTTGGCTGGATTGGTTCGGCGATCGCCGCCGTTGGCTTGCTCTTGTACCTCGTTAACGGCATGACCCCCGAGGCCAAAGAGATATTTTCGAAAGTAGCCGGCAACATGTTGCTTTTTGTCATCATCGTCAGCTTTGTGATTGGTGGTGTGGTCAAAAAAGTAAATGTGTTTGATGCATTTATCGAAGGCGCGAAAGAAGGGTTTCCGGTGATCCTGAAAATCATTCCCTACCTCGTGGGCATGCTGGTGGGCATTCGTGTGTTTAGAGAAAGTGGTGCGTTGGACTATGTGATCAAGGGGCTCGGTTGGCTGATTGAAAAACTTGGACTACCCACGGATTTTGTGCCGGCATTGCCCGTGGCGATCATGAAACCCTTTAGTGGCAGTGGTGCCCGTGGCATGATGCTGGACGTATTCGCCAATCCCGCCTACGGCCCCGATTCTTTTGTGGGCAAAACCGCTTCCATTTTCCAGGGCTCGGCCGATACCACTTTTTATATCATCGCCCTCTATTTTGGCAGTGTGGGCATTAAGAAAGTACGGTATTCTATTTGGGCCGGCATGATGGCTGATTTCATTGGCGTGATTGCAGCGATCATCATTGCCTACAGCTTCTTTAAGTAATCATCTGTCAGACATTGCTCCGTTCCTCAGTCTTCTTTGCGAGAAACCGACGCTCGCTGCAATATCAGCAAACCCAGCAAAACCGAAACAATCCCCGCCAGCAAAATAGCCAGCTTGGAAATATCCTGCCATTCTATATCAGTAAAAGCCAGCAAAGTGATAAAGATCGACATGGTAAAACCAATGCCTGCCAGCACGGCCATACCAATCAATTGCCACCACGAAACGCCCTCTGGCAAGGCAGCCCAGCCCAAGCGAACCACCATCCAGGCCAGCAAACCGATACCGAGTGGTTTGCCAATAACCAATCCGCAGAAAACACCAATGCTGAGCGGCGTTGTTAAACCTGCCAACCAATTATCGGGCAGGTGAATGGCGGTATTGGCCAGCGCAAACAGCGGTAAAATGATGAAACTAACGGAGTCGTGTAACCGATGAATATAGTTATCGAGTCGATCAAGTGGCACCACCAGGGCCAGCAGCACGCCGGCAATGGTAGCATGTATACCTGAATTGAAGACGAAATACCACAGTCCGATGGCTAGGGGTATAAGTAGCCAGCCCGAAAAGCGAACCCATTTGGTGTACACCAAGGTGAGGGTTAGCAAGCCGGCACTATAGAGCAGGTGCAGCCAGGAAATTTCACCACCGTAAAAAATAGCAATCACAATAATGGCGCCGAGGTCGTCGATAATAGCCAGGGCCATCAAAAAAATCTTCAATGGCAGCGGCACTTTCTTACCCAAGAGCGAAGCCACCCCCAGTGAAAAAGCAATATCAGTAGCCATTGGTATGCCCCAGCCATTGTGGTAAGGTTGCTGTCGGTTAATCAAGAGAAAGATCATGGCGGGTACCAACATACCGCCCAGGGCACCGGCAATGGGCAGTACGGCATTTTTTACGGACGACAATTCACCATCCAGCAATTGCTTTTTGATCTCCATGCCTACCAGGAAAAAAAACGCCGCCATCAAACCATCATTGATCCATTCAATCACATTGTGGGGGAGGTGCAGCATGGCAGGCACCGGCAATTTTGTTTCTATCAATTCGTGGTACCAACCGGCCAAAGAAGAATTTGCCAATACCATAGAAGTAATAGTACAAACCAGTAACGTGATACCAACGGCACGACTGTCGCCAATAAATTCACGAATGCCCGTAACAATTTTCTGTCTAATGCCGGTACTATTGTTCTTTGCCATGGCTGCAAGGTACGAAGGCGTCGCTTATTGATCGGCCACGGGATCTTCGTACAATTCAAATTTGGTTTTGGGTCGGCGCATGTCGAGCCATTTAAAGCCGCGGATGCGCATTTCTTCGTGGTTTACCTGCCGAAACGGACTCATCTTGCCCTGCACTTCGCTTCTGAAAACAACACGCCGCAAGCCTTCGCTGTTGAAATACATGTCGATGATATCGGCGCTTGCCCGATTCACGCCGGTATAGGCACTGTCTTCGTCTTGCGCGTAATAAATGCTTTCGGCCGATCCCTTGGCGCGCATATGATCCATGCGGCCATCCACAAAATAACCATTGATGTTATTACCTTTTATCTGGTTGTAAAAACCTTCTGTGGTACGGTTCACCACCAGTGCATTCTCAAATACATGGATGCGCCGGGGTTGTTTGTTGTTGGTGAACAGGTACATGGTATCGCCCGTAATCTGGCTGTGGTTGGCCCAGGCAATGGGCTCATGAAACAGGCGAAAAACAGAATCAACCCCCGAATAAAAAAGGCTGTCGCATATCGCCTGCAGCGAGTCGCTGAAAATGCGAACATGGTGATACGCGAGGAAATAACGGTTTCGATTGCTGGTGTCGTTCGCATCGAGGGTTACTACTTTATACGCAGCGTCATTCCTCACAGTGCTATCGCGGCTCAGCGAATCGGGGCGCAAAAAAGTTTTTTCGTAGCCGGCCAGTTGGGTGAGTCGCGTAGAAAACAAGGTATCTGCACTGATATAGGTGGAATCGTTTTTCTGTTTGATGATCATCAGCGGCCGCTGCGTGGCAAGCATGCTGTTCGTTTTGCGATTGGCCTGCAATTCACCGGCGATGATATCCAGCCCCTGGACGGTATCGCGAAAAACAGCATTCCCCCGCGCGAAACTCAAGCCGGTACTGTCATCAAAGGATACTTCATCGCCCGTGATGAAACTGCTGCCATCACGTATCTGCGAACGTTTACCAAAATTCGCCTGCTTGGCTTGCATATCATACCAACCCTCGCTGGTGGTAATGGTACGCCGGCCGGAATCAGCGCGTATGATGGTCTCCGTTATGAAAGTAACTTTTCGGGTGTCAGTATTGTACAGCAATGAATCAGTATCCACTTCCGTTTCCGGATCGCGCATTCGCACCTTGTTCTTGAAATAAACATCTTTGAGGTCGCCATAATATGTGGCTTGCTCGCTGGTGAGTACAGTTTTGTCGCTCACCACTTTTCCGCCATTGGTATAGATGCCAATCTTGGTATCTGTATCGTATTCCAGTTCATTGGTGGTAAGCACACCCTTGCCATCGGTCAGCTTCACATCTTTGGTGAGATAGGCTTTTTTGGTGTCGGAATAATAGATCAGGTATTGCGAATATGTGTGAATACTATCTGCGTCATTGATATGCACATTGCCAAACGCTTCTACCACACCAGTTCGTTGGTTGATTACCGCGCTGTCGCAATAAAATTTGGTATTGTTCTGCTGCAAAAAAACTTTGCCCGCCAGCATCTGCAGTTCAGTAACAGAATCTTTTCGGAGATAACGCAACCGATCGGCATATTTGATGATGACAACATCCGTTGTATCGGTTCCCGGCCGCAAGGTTACCTGCGTAAACGCCTGGCTGCTTACCAGAAGCAGCAGCAATAACAGGCCGTTACACAAAAAGCGGGTTGGCTTCATCAGTTTAAACTGGCGCCAGTTGAATCAGCCAGCGGCGCCTGCAAGGGTTTGTTTTTGTCTTTTTTTCCAAAAACAGAAATGCTGATATATCGTTTGGGATGCACACGCAGATCATCGAGTAGAATGTTCAGGCTGCGCGAGGTGTTTTCGAGATTGGTATAGAGTTTTTTGTCGTTCAGCAACAAGCCCAAACTACCATCGCGACTGTTGACCTTGGCCACGGCACTGTTCAGGCTGGCCACGGTTTTGCCCAGTTCGTCGATCGTTTCCTGTAATTTGAGGTTGGCCAAATTAGCGCTGGTCTTGTTGAGGTTGGCCAGGGTCTGGTCAATATTGTCGGTGTTTTTCGCCAGGGCACCAGATAGTTTATCAAAGTTGGCCAGGGTCCGATTGAGGGCGCTGTTTTGTTGTACGATCAGGTTGTTCAGTCCTGCTGATGCATTTGACAAATTGGCGATGATCTTTTGAAAATTATTTTTGGTGTTGGGGTCGAAATAGCCGCCGGCAACTTCCACCAGTGAATCGACCGATTGCAAAGTGCCATCCAGTGAGCGGATAGCGGGGTCGAGGCTGGACGTCATCCGATCGAGCAATCCGGCTTTCGTTAGCGTCACCAAGGTATCACCACTACTCATAAAGGTATTGGCGTTTCCTGGTTCAATCACAATGGAGCCGGAACCCAGTATTTCGGTGCTGATAAAGGCCAATGAATTTTTTGGAATGTCGATGTTACGGGCCAGGTTGATAGTAACAATGATCCCATCGTTGATGTTCCTGGTTTTCTCTTCCATCTTATACACCATGCCCACCTGCAAGCCATTCATGGTAACAGGGTTGGAATTGGTGAGGCCGGTTACGCGGGGGAAAACCGCGTAAATTTTATCGTTCCGTTCAAAAAGATTCTTGCCTTTGAGAAAATTGAAGCCGAAGATGAGGAGCGCAATGGCAACCACAGCGAGGAGTCCGATCTTGGTTTCATTAGAAATCTTCATAATTCAAATGTAGGTAATTATTTACCCGGCGTTGCTTTCTGCGAATGCCGGGCATTTTCCAGTTCACTTTTATAACGGCGAAAGGCGTTTACCACGGTCTCCACCACTTCTTGCTGGCCCTTATCGCTGTTCAGGTATTCTTCTTCCTCTTTATTGGTGATAAAACCCGTTTCTACCAATATGCTCGGCATACCTGTGGCTTGTAACACCCAAATGCCTTTGTTGTTGCGTTGTTTCACCCCAAAACTTTGTCTGCCTTCTTTCGCAAATTCTTCTTCTACATAAGAAGCGAGCTGCGCTGAATTCTTGAAAAAGTATTTGGTGTACAATTGCGCCCTGATCTTGGCTTCGGGCGAATTCAGGTCGAGAATGTTGTTGACATCCACCGCTGTTGAATCTTCACCCGATTCATCTTCTACGTCGATATAGGCACTCTTGTCGTCGCTTCTATCTGCCGCCCATATATAAGTTTCCGTGCCAACCCGGGTATTCTTCACATAATAAGATTCATAAATAGGCTGCTGGATGGTTTTTTTCTTCCTTTTGCGACCTTTGCCCACGTACACCACTTTCGGTTTATGGCCTACAACGCGTTTGGCATACCAGCCACCCGCCCGCTGGCCGGTCGCATTCAGGTGAATGCTGATGAAGAGATCGCCTCTCGACTGGTTGGCAAATTCCGCCCGCGCGCGAAGACCTTCGGCCACCGTTCTCGCATTGCCAGGCAATACATCTTCCGTACGGGTGTAGAGAAACTTGATTTGTGGAAATTCTGCCTCCAGCGCCTTGCCCAATTTGCGGGAAATCTCCAGGGCTACCTGGGCCTCGGTCGAGAAAAGTCCGCGGGCGCCAGGGTCTTTACCGCCATGACCGGGGTCGATGATAACGGTGCGAATCGCATTTTTGCCGCTCTGCGCTTCAAGTTGTGAAAAGATTAGCAAACAGCTCGCAGCAAGGCATAGGGATAAAATGGTCTTCCTCATTTTTAGCATAAGATATCTGTTGAACGATGGGATTTCACTTTTTCGCTGTTTTCAATCAGGTGCGAATCATTATTTTTGCCCGCATTCAATAGTATGAATACCAGCGACAAAACTAAATCAAAATACGGTTTATTAAGCCTTTTTGCGCTGGCATTCTGCATTGCATCCTTTTTTAGTTGCTCAAAATATCCGAATAAGAGCGTTTTTGGCAGCCCTTTAACAGGTGACAAAGGCAGAAACGAAAAAACAAAAGCAGATAGTGTACGCAGCCAATCAGGGGCAGATTCGGCGCTATTGCAAAAAGACACGGTGCCGGGTAACCGAAATGCTGCCGATAGCCTGTTGCGAAAATCCGATTCAACCCGCCCGGCTTCCGACACCTTCCATGTTAAGCTGAGCAACGATTCGCTCGACGCCGCGGTTGAATATGCCGCCACTGACTCCATGGTGCTGGATGTGCCCACCAAGAAAATAATCCTCTTTAATAAGTCATCCACCAAATACAAAGACCTCGATTTGCAGGCCTACAAGATTGAACTTGACCAGCCTTCGCAGATTGTGGTGGCCACTTTCTCGCGCGATTCTGCCGGCGCACAGATCGGCAAGCCGCATTTCGTGCAGGGCGAAAGCAATATGGACGCCGACAGCATCGTGTACAATTTCAAAACGCAAAAAGGCATCACCAAACACACATTTACCCAACAGGGCGAAATGTTTGTGTATGGCGAAAAGATCAAGAAAGTGAGCGTCAGTGATTTCTATGCCCTACATGGTCGCTTCACCACTTGTAACCTCGATACGCCCCATTTCGCCTTCCGTACCAATAAAATGAAACTGGTCAACCAGAAACTGGCCATCAGCGGCCCCGTACACCCTGAGTTTGAAGGGGTACCTGTTCCGGTTTACCTGCCTTTTGGTTTTTTTCCGTTGTCGCAGGGCCGGCATTCAGGCATCCTGCCACCGCAGTTTACCGCCAACCAACAGTTTGGCCTGGGGCTAGAAGGTCTTGGCTATTACAAAGTGCTGAACGAGATGTTTGATATGATGGTGCGGGGCGATATTTATTCTTATGGGGGATGGCGGGCCGTATTGACACCAACTTATCGAAAAAGGTACCGCTATTCCGGGCGACTCAACCTCTCTTTCCAGCGAACCCGCTACCTGAGTAGCAGTCCGTTATCAGGCAAAGACTATGAAACAGCCCAAACCTGGAATATCCAATGGAGCCATTCGGCCGATACCAAGGCACGCCCGGGTACCAGCTTTCAGGCCAGCGTCAATGCAGGCTCAACGCAGTTCAACCGCTATGTGGGCGTGAATCCAACCATCAACTTCAATAACCAATTGTATTCGTCCATCGCCTACAGCAAGAACTGGAACAATAAATACATTCTTAACCTGAACGCCGGCCACAACCAGAACTCGAATACCCGCTTGATGCAGGTGCGACTGCCCGATGGTTCGTTCACCGCGAATACGGTGTATCCGTTTCAACCGAAAAATTTTGTGGGCGAAGCCAAATGGTATGAGAAACTGGGCATCGGTTTGAATACCGTTTTTCAAAACCAGGTGTCTTTTTACGACAGTGCCTTTTCTTTTGCGCAATTGATGGATACCATTCAATGGGGGGTACAACACAGTATTCCGATTACGCTTGCCCTGCCTTCTTTGGGCCCGGTTCAGGTGTCGCCTGGTTTGAGTTTTACAGAAAGATGGTATGGCACCCAATCGTATTTGACCTGGAACGATGTACGCAGCAAAGTGGATACCGCCCATTTCAAAGGATTTTATACTGCGCGTGATATCTCTTTCAGCATTGGCTTGAACACGGCGCTGTTCGGCACTTTCGATCGCTTTGGCAAAAACAGTGCCCTGCGTGCCATAAGGCATGTGATCAGGCCCAGTATCAGTGCTAACTATAAGCCGAATCTAAATGGGAAGGACTGGTATAAAGTAAAAGTTGATACCTCGGGACGTCAACAGGATTTCAGTAAGTACACGGGCACCTTATATGGCGCGTTTAGCCAGGGTGAGTTCGGCGGCCTCAGTTTCACGTTCGATAACAACCTTGAAATGAAACTGCGATCTAAAACAGATACCACCGATGGTGGCATAAAAAAAGTGAAGCTGATCGATGGCTTTGGTTTTACAGGCAGTTATAATTTTCTGGCCGATACCATGAAATTATCGCCGATTAGTTTGTATCTGCGAAGTACCCTGTTTCAAAAAGTAAACCTGACGGCCTCGGCCACCATGGATCCCTATAAACGAGATAAGCAGGGGTATCGAACAAAATACTATGCCTGGCAGGGCGGCAATTTCAACCTGGGTAATGTGACCAGTGGCAATATTTCTTTGTCAACCTCTTTCACCAGCAAGAAGTCAGAAGAAAAAAAACGGCGCGCAGATTCAACCCTGCAAAATTCGCAGTTGCCGGTTACGCTCGAAGAGCAGCAGGCCCAGATGAATTATATCCGCGCCAACCCCGCCGAGTTTGCCGATTTTGATATTCCCTGGTCGATCAATATCTCTTATTCATTGAGTTTTTCGCGCATCCAGAAAAGAGATTATTCGGGGTATTACACAACGCTGTCGTCGAATATCAACCTAAGTGGTGATTTTAACCTGACACCAAAATGGAAGGTAGGTGCCAATACCTTCTATAATTTCAACGGTGGATCGATCAGTCAGTTGACCATGTTTCTTAGCCGGGAACTGCACTGTTGGCAATTGGGTATCAATATTACACCGGTGGGATTGTATCGCTCTTTCAACATCACCATCAATCCGAAGTCGGGCATTCTGCGCGACCTGCGCATCAACAGATCGCGTTATTTCTACAACCAATAATCAGGCGCCGGCGGCAATTCGATTGTACATGATTTGCCAGCATCGGTCTTTTAGTGCTTCTACTGTTTCACCTGGCAAGGGTGCGATGGGTGCTTGAAATTCGATCAGCAGCCGATGGGGGAGGAGGTAGAATTTTTCTTCGGCGGGGTTCACATATCGCGTAAAGAAAATGATACCAGGTATAATGGCACGTTGGGTATCGATCGAAAGCCTGAAGGCGCCGTCGTGAAAGGCCTTGATCGGTTCACTCGTTTTGTTGCGGGTGCCTTCGGGATAAATGCACATGTGCATGCCATCGTCGAGCACTTTTTTCATTTTCGCGAAACTTTCTTTTCGGCTCTTGTCACTTTTGCGATCAACCAATACACTGCCCAGTTTGTAAATCAAGCCAAACAAAGGCACTTTCGTAAACTCCACTTTGGCGATTGTTTTATTGCCGCCAGGAATAGATGGCGAAGAGATAGGAATATCCATCAGGGAGTTGTGGTTGCAGATCACGATATATTGTTGTCCCGGCGCAAAATTTTCGCGACCGCGCACTGTCAGCGGACAACCAACCAAGGGCAAGAAGATGCCCATCCATACCCTGGCGATGTTCAGAAAGCGGCGGGTTGATACCGGTTCTTTTGCCGGCAAGGCAAAGAGTATAATCGGGATCAGGAAAATCAACATGGTTACCACAAAAGCGATTATCGCCCATACCGCCCAGAACCGGGCAAAGACGGCTTTCAACACTTGCATGCTGTTAAGTTAAAAGGCAAAAAGCAAAATTCAAAAATGAGATGATCAAAGTGACCAGTCGATGGGGTTAATGCCATTTTTCACCAGGTATTCATTGCTGCGGGAGAAATGCCGGCAACCAAAGAACCCGTTGTGTGCACTGAGTGGCGATGGATGTGCTGCTTTTAGTATCAGGTGTTTGGTGGCATCAATCAATTGTTGTTTTTCTTGCGCGAACCGACCCCATAAAAGAAATACAAGGTGCTGTCGATCGTCGCTGATTTGTTTAATCACGGCATTGGTAAAATCCATCCAGCCGATCTTCGCGTGACTACCGGGCTCGTTCATGCGTACCGTTAGCGACGCGTTTAACAGCAGCACGCCCTGGTCGGCCCATTTGCTAAGATTGCCGTTACGCGGCATCTGCACGCCCAGGTCGGCAGTAATTTCTTTATATATATTTAGTAAGGAGGGGGGTGGCGCAACACCATCGGGCACCGAAAAACTCAGGCCGTGGGCCTGCCCTGGATTGTGGTAAGGGTCTTGCCCCAGGATAATCACCTTCACTTTGGCCAGTGGCGTATGTGCAAAAGCATTAAAAATTTGTGAACCCGGCGGATAGATGGTTTTGCCCGCCATTTTTTCCATTTTCAAGTGCGTGACAATCTGTTGAAAATAAGGCTTGCCAAACTCGCTTTTCAACGCCGCTTTCCAGCTTTCTTCGATCGCGACCTCCATGCTTTTTGGCCGAAATTAGTTCATTTGGTCACTATTCGCAGAATACTTAGTTTTCAATCGTAAAAACCGCAGCTTACGCGAAACCATGTTTTCAAAACGATAAATCAAAACACATGTTAGAAAGTTTAGTGAGTTTAATCCGTGAACAGGCAGGTGAGTCTGTTATTAATAATCCGGCCGTGCCCAATGAACAGAATGGCGCGGTGTTGCAGGAAACCAGTGCATCAATTATTACTGGATTGCAACAGATGCTGGCCGGCGGTCAGGCAAAAGAAGTGATCAGCATGTTCAGCAATCCCGATGGGGTAAATGAGTCGCACCCGGCTGTACAGCAGATCTCTGGTGGATTGCTGGAATCGTTGACCAGCAAACTGGGATTGAATAAAGAAGCAGCCGGTGGCATTGTGGCCAGCTTATTGCCGATTGTGTTGAAACAATTTGCATCGCGCACGGCGAGCCCGGCGAACAATGGATTCAGCCTGCCAGATGTGTTTAGTCAATTGAGCGGCGGACAAACAGCCGGCATTGATATTGGCGGTTTGGTTGGCAAATTTGCACAAGGCGGCATGGACCGCGATGGCGATGGTGATGTAGACCTGCAAGACCTGACGGCTGCGTTCAGCGGCGGTGGGGCCAAGTCGGCCGGTGGTGGTTTGTTGGATTCACTAGCCGGTATGTTTGGCAGCAAACAATAGCATGTTGAGCCACCGATTGCATGGTGTTTTGCCTTTGCTTGTGGTGTTTTTCTTCGCCGCCTGTTCACCTCAACCCAAAGGCGAGCAATTCATCACGGGAAAAATATGGACGGGCAATCAGGATAGTCCCTGGGCCGGTGCGATGGTCATCAACGGCGACAGCATCGTGGCCATTGGCAGTGCGGAAGAACTGCAGCACTGGGTAGGGTCGAATACCCGCATCGAAAAACACGATAGCACGGAACTGATTGTGCCGGGCCTGATCGATTGTCACACGCATTTTGTGGAAGGCGGTATGCGTTTATCGTCGGTACAGTTACGTGATGCCAAAACACCCGCCGAGTTTATTCGGCGCATAGCCGCTTATGCCAAAACATTGAAACCGGGCGAGTGGATACTGGGTGGCGATTGGGATCACCAGCATTGGGGTGGTATTCTACCCAAAAAAGAATGGGTTGATTCGGTTACAAGGGATAACCCGTTGTGGGTGCAGCGGCTCGATGGACATATGGGCCTCGCCAATTCGCTGGCCCTGCAACGGGCAGGCATAACCGAAAATACGCGCGATGTGGCCGGCGGTGCTATTGTTCGCGACAAAGGCAAGATTAAAAGACAATGCCACTAAACTGGTGGACCGCCATATACCGGCGCCAACGGCCGAACAGTTCGACCGGGCACTCCAGGCTGCGATGCAGTATGTAGCTTCAAATGGAATCACCAGCATACACAGTGTTACCGGCAGCGACTATGGTAATTCTTTCGATGTTTTTGAAAGAGCCAAAGCAGCGGGGAAGCTCATCACACGGATCTATGCGGCTGATTCCTTAAGTGCATGGTCGAAGTTGCGTGAACAGATTAACAAGAACGGTAGGGGCGATAACTGGGTGAAATACGGCATGTTGAAAGGATTTGTTGACGGTTCTCTCGGTTCACATACTGCTGCTTTTTGGCAGCCGTTTACCGACGCGCCGCAGGATTCGGGCTTTTATGTCATCCACCTCGATACTTTGTATCAATACATCCAGCGTGCCGACAAGGCCGGCTTGCAAGTTACGGTGCATGCCATCGGCGATAAATCGATTAGTAAGTTGCTGGATATTTTTGAACGGGTGGAAAAGGAAAATGGTCCGCGCGACCGTCGATTCCGAATGGAACACGCACAGCATATTCGACTCGCTGATCTGCCGCGGTTTGCGCAATTGGGCGTGATCGCCAGTGTACAACCCTACCATGCCATTGATGATGGGCGATGGGCGGAAAAATTCATTGGCCATGAGCGGGCCCTGACCACCTATGCTTTTCAATCATTGTTGGCCGCCAAAGCAAAATTGGCATTTGGCAGCGATTGGTTTGTGGCGCCAGCATCACCGATGGAAGGCATTTATGCGGCGGTGACCCGTCGCACCATCGATGATAAAAACCCGGATGGCTGGATACCGTCGCAAAAGACCAGCGTTGAAGACGCATTGCGGGCCTATACGATGGGTGCGGCCTTTGCTTCGTTCGATGAACATAAAAAAGGCTCGCTTGAAAAAGGAAAACTCGCCGACTTTACGGTATTGGAAAAAAATATTTTTAGCATAGCGCCAGAAACCATCAGAACAGTGCGGGTATTGGAGACGGTGGTGGGCGGTAAAACAGTGTTTCAGCAAAAAAAATAAAATGTATGT
>Ga0209794_1001213_pt1 | contig 22517 bp, 19 predicted proteins | sample EBPBio232013_DNA_FD_185869 | JGI IMG/M metagenome (GOLD analysis project Ga0209794, IMG submission 185869) | Wastewater treatment Type I Accumulibacter community from EBPR Bioreactor in Madison, WI, USA - Reactor 1_5/23/2013_ DNA (SPAdes)... | ecosystem: Engineered > Bioreactor > EBPR >... | reverse complement strand
TCGACGATATTGATGAAGCGGGTATCTGGAGCCGCGACCAGCAGAAGCGCACCCACCACCTGCATTCGATCAAACGTTATTTCTGCTCCTTACCGAAAAGTTCGTTGTAAGATTTGATACCGGCTTCTACAATTTCCAGCGCGGTGTTTTTGTCCTGGAATTCATTGACCACCACCGATTTGTTTTCGAGTGTTTTATACTCTTCAAAGAAATGACGCAGTTCGTCGAAGAAGTGGCGCGGTAACTGTTCAATCACATTATAGTAATTAACACCAGGATCGTTGGCTGCCACGGCAATGATTTTATCATCTGCATCGCCACTGTCTATCATGCGCATCACGCCGATTACTTTGGCATCCATCAAACAAAGGGCTTGCACCGGCATGGAAGTAATCACCAGGATATCGAGCGGATCTTTGTCGTCGCCATACGTACGGGGAATGAAACCATAGTTGCAGGGATAATAGAAAGAAGAATAGATAACGCGATCCAGTTTCAGCAAGCCGCTTTCTTTGTCGATTTCATACTTGGCCCGCGAGCCTTGTGGAATTTCGATGACAGCAGTTACAATTTTAGGTGCCTGTTCGCCGGTTGAAACACCGTGCCAGGGATGTGAAACAGTTTGCATTGATCTGAATTTTTTAGTGTAGTTCGGTGAGGTCTACCAACCATTCGCCATTGATTCGTACCACTTTCAGGGTGGTTGGTATTTTTTTGAAAGAATTCGAGTAGGTATAGCTAACGACGGAGTCGTTGATGTTTTTGATTTCGATTGGCAGGATATTCGACTGCTGGTAACTCATTTTTTCTTCGGAACTCATCTTTTGAAAACCGGTTTTCCAGCGTTCAAATACCAGCAAACTAACCGTGTCTTTGTGCAGGTAAAAAGCAGCTTTCGGAAAATTGCCATCGAGCGAAGCGCGAATAAATTCCCGCCCGGCATCTTGTGCATCCTCTGCTTTTTTATACGCAGTTTCTTCACTACAGCCCGCCAATAAGGCCAGCAACAAGCAGCCAAACAATAATTTCATGGAGCAAAAATAACCTTTATTAGGTTCCCATTTGTTGCTCCCTTTCCTTTTCGCGGTCATAGGCCCTGATAATGGCTTTCACCAGGCGGTGGCGAACCACATCTTCTTCATCGAGTACAATGTGGGAAATGCCGTCAACATTTTTCAGAATGCGCACGGCTTTTTCAAGGCCGCTTTTCTGGTTCTTGGGCAGATCGACCTGCGTCATATCACCCGTAATGATCGCCTTGGCATTGGCGCCAATACGGGTGAGGAACATTTTTAATTGCAGGTCGGTCGCGTTTTGTGCCTCATCAAGAATGATGAAGGCGTTGTCAAGCGTTCGTCCACGCATGTAGGCGAGCGGCGCGATTTCAATAGTACGGTTGCTCATGTAATAGCCGAGTTTATCGGCCGGGATCATGTCATCCAATGCATCGTATAATGGGCGTAAGTAAGGGTCAATTTTTTCTTTCAAATCGCCGGGCAGAAAGCCCAGGCTTTCGCCAGCTTCAACTGCAGGGCGGGTGAGGATGATCTTCTTCACCAGCTTGTTTTTCAAGGCACGAACGGCCAGGGCCACGGCCGTATAGGTTTTGCCTGTACCAGCAGGACCAATTGCAAACACAATATCGTTTTTGTCTACGCCTGCTACCATGCGTTTTTGGTTTGCGGTGCGTGCCCGAACGGTTTTGCCATTGGGCCCAAAAACAAGGATATCATTGGGGTTGCGCTCTACAAAATTGTCGACCGTTTCCACATCATCACCACCCAGTATCTGTTCAAAATAATTCTCGCTCATGTGGCCATTGCGCTCCAGGTATTGAACGATGAGGGTGATCTTGTCTTTTGCTGTATCAACCTGTTCAGGTGCGCCACTCAACTTTATTTGGGTACCGCGTGAAAGGATTTTGAGGAGGGGAAATTTCTTTTTTAGTATGTCGAGCTTGCCATTGTTAACACCAAAGAATTCAATCGGGTTAACGGTTTCAAGGTTGATGATTTTTTCTGTCAATGCACTTCGGATTTTAATGTCACGGGATCTAACCAAATATAATTGAGACCAATACCAATTACTAAGTTACTTATACACAGCTTGTGGATATTGTTAATATTTACAAACGACCCTTGCAGCCAGGGGCGCCGCAGCGACAAGGCAGTTTGCCATCGTGGTGGGTTTCACCATAATTGCAGGTGATTTCTTCGCCGGTTTTGATCTTGCGTAAGCTGTAAAATTCTACCCGACCATAACAGCAACGCATATAACTATTCGGCCTGCAGGAGTGATTGATATACCGCAGTGCATTGGGTTGTACGCTGGCATCGAGGGCGCGGCCATCGCCAAATTCTACCATGGCCACACGCTGCTGTTGCTTTACACGTCGCCGCGCTTCGCGCAAAGTAATGATCTCGCCTGCCAGTTCACCAATCTTTGTACGCGCCGGAATCGACTGCTGGGTAAAACAACCGGTGCCGTCGATGGGCGAAGGCGCATTTTTTACGTTGAAGCGTATGCGCGAAAACAAGGTTTGTTTTTTTGCGTGCATGTTAGGCACCGAAAAGATCTGATGAAAGATAACGATCACCACGGTCGCAAATGATACACACGATGGTGCCTGCTGCCATCGACTTCGATAATTCAACGGCAGCATGTACTGCCCCACCACTGCTCATGCCACTGAATATCGCTTCTTCCCGCGCGAGACGAACGGCCATGCGCCGCGCATCTGCTTCGCTTACATCAAATACCGAATCGACCCGGCTGCGATCAAATATCTTCGGTAAATAAGCGGCCGGCCATTTTCTGATGCCAGGTATTTTTGAACCATCGGTGGGTTGACAACCGATGATTTGGATGGCCGGATTTTTTTCTTTCAAAAACTTTGATACACCCATGATGGTGCCGGTAGTGCCCATGGCCGAAACAAAATGGGTAACCCCGCCATCGGTGTCGCGCCAAATCTCCGGACCCGTACTACGATAATGCATCTCGTAATTATCGGGATTGGCAAATTGATTCAACATCAGGTAACCGCCTTTTGCCACCTGTGCATTCGCATAGTCGATCGCACCTTCCATCGATGATTTTGCAGGCGTTAAAATAACTTTTGCACCGAAGGCTTCCATGCCCAATACGCGCTCGCGCGTGGCATCATCAGGCATCACCAATTCTATTTCCACCCCGTATAAACTGGCGATCATCGCCAGCGCGATGCCCGTATTGCCACTGGTCGCTTCAATCAATTTGATACCGGGCTTTAATTCGCCGCGATCTATCGCTCCCTTGATCATGCCATAGGCGGCACGGTCTTTTACACTGCCACCCGGATTATTGCCTTCCAGTTTGGCAAGAATGGTTACAGCAGGATTGACAATTACTTTTTTTAAGGTAACCAGTGGTGTATTGCCAACAAGATCAAGTATACCAGCCATTGTTGTATAATTGGCTGCGGAAGTTAGTCAACAAATCTTAATAAACGTTGACGGTTTGCGCATTGAGTTCTTCCTTGATCATATCACTCAGCACTTTTTCCTGCTCCAGTACCCAGGCAGGCAGGGGCTGCGCAATAATCACCCATTCGTTATCTTCTTTGCGCATGCGAAACATGACACGATTGCCCCGGTCATCGACCACGTCAATGGAAAATAAAGTTTCCTGTAGCAAGGTCATCTTCCGGAAATTAAATTCGCGCAGACGCCCATCTGCTTTGATGAGCCGGGTAAATTGGATGTTTTTCACAAATCTTATCTGCATAAGGTTTCAGTAAAGCGTGAGGATTGTTATACAGCCTGCAATTTCCGTGCTGGTAATTGAAAAGCTTCTCTTAAAATGTAGAAAGTTTTAAACAAATTTGGTACCGTGTATAGTAAAACTGCCATCGCTGCGCAAAAGAAAAGTTTTTTCATCGCCTTCGGCCGATATATGTCGCCCGTGCCTTCTGTTTTCGGCGAACCTGTCAGTTGGCTGAATTACCGTACGGGGGTGAAGCATATTTATTTCCGCATTGAACTGGCGGCCGATGCCTGTACCGTTGGCCTGTACATCTCAGGCGCCGAACCAGAAAAACGACAAGCGTTATTTGAAAAATTACAGCAGTTTACATCATTACTACCCGTATCGCCTTCAACACGCTGGCACTGGCAACCACAGGCTGTTGATGAGAATGGACAACCAATTGCCCGGGTAGCTATTACCATTGGCCCGGTGCATTTCATGCAAACGGGCGACTGGCCGGCGATCATTGCCTTTTTAAAAGAGCACCTGCTTCAACTCGACCATTTTTGGTTTGAGGTCAAAGAATTTTTTCTTCCATAAACGAATAGGGGCATTAATTCATCTTCACCCGCTTTTTTAGTTCATCCAGGGGCAGGTTGATCGACTTACCGATTTTTTGTTTGTTGCGATATGTCACCAGTTTCAGGCTGCTGGCCCCCACTGGAAACAACAGCGGCTGGTTATATACCGGATAATAAAAATCGGGATAAAACTCGTCGAAACTATAATGGATATCAAGTCCGGGTATTTCGGTCGACAATACAACCTGGATGCTGCTGTCTGTCACTTTTTTCACTTCCACTATTGGATCATACATGCTGGTAGAATAATTCACCACGGCCTGGTCGGCCCGTTTGAAATGGGCTTCCGTTCTGGCAACAAAATCAGGCCAGTTCTTCAATCGAACGGGGCTCCATACCGATTCTGCCACGGCCCAACCACGTGGCCACAACATATACTGCATATGCCGCACCGTGTGTAAGCGCTCACTCCACAAATTGGCCTGCCCGCCCATCACATAGGTAGAATCAACACCGGCCGGCACCGGGTTGAAATCATATGATTTTTTTAAACGCACATTGCCATAGCTGGGTGGTTCGGCCAGGGGATCGCCCTGGTACAAATCCACATAGGTGAATGTAGAGGGCGACATGATGACAGGGTGTTTTAATTTCGCCGCTTCAATGCCGCCTTTTTCACCTCGCCAACTCATCACCACTGCATCGGGCGGAATGCCGCCTTCCAATATCTCATCCCAGCCAATCATTTTTTTGCCTTTGGAAGCGATGATCTTACTCACCCGCTTCACAAAATAACTTTGCACTTCATCCATGTTTTTCAGTTTCTCTTTCTGCATGAGTGCTTTCACGGCATCGCTCTTTTCCCAAAAGCCTTTATAGGTTTCGTCGCCACCCATATGGATATAGGCATACGGAAAGAGTTGGGCTATTTCACCGAAAATCTTATCGAGGGTTTCATATACTTTTTCATTGGCAGGGCAGAGGGTATTGTCGACCAGTCCATAGAAATGCCCGCCGGGCGGCCAGATCATAAAGCGATTGCCCACATTCACCTCATAGGTGCCTGGTGTGCAGGCCAATTCAGGATAGGCCGCCAATATGGCCATGCTATGACCCGGCACATCAATCTCCGGCAATATGGTAACAAAACGTGCTTTGGCATAGGCGATGATTTCCTTCATATCGGCCTGGGTGAAATAGCCGCCATAGTTGCGCGCTTCTTCCGGTTGTGGACCCTTGAAACTGCCAAACACACCCGTGCGCTCGGGCCGGTAAGCGCCAATGTCAGTAAGCCGGGGCAGACTTTTGATTTCAATGCGCCAACCCTGGTCGTCGGTCAGGTGCAAGTGCAGAAAATTGTATTTGTACTTCACCATCTGGTCGATAAAATCTTTTACCTGTTCTTTGTCAAACCAATGCCGAACCACATCGAGCATGAGTCCGCGGTAACCAAACCGGGGTTTATCAGCAATAGAACTAAAGGGCAATGTCCAGTTCAGTTCTTTGACCACGGTTTTACTTTCGATTTCAGCCGGCAATAATTGCCACATGGTTTGTACACCGTAAAACAAACCAGCGGCTGTATTGGCCGTGATCTGAATGCCCTTTGCATCCACCAGCAAATTGTATCCTTCTTTCCCCATGGCGACATCTGTTTTTTTGTTAATCGCCAGGCGGATGGCTGCACCATTGCCTGTTTGCACTTGCACCGCGTAACCGGTTGACATTTCAATTTTACTACGAATATGATCAGCGATCAACCCCAGCGAATCGCCCACCGGTATTTGCAGAGTCACCGGGTTGGGCAATACAAATTGGCCATTCCCTTTGGCCCACTGTGCCGGCAACGGAATCAGTGCCGAATCGGCGGCGGGGGTTTGGCTAAGTACTGGATAGAAAACGCCAACCATGGCCAGGCAGGTCGCAAATCTTAACAAATGATAGAAGGACTTCATGCGGGTGAAAATAAGGAATTTGTTATTTTGGCTGCATGATTAGAAGCAGATTCGGCCTCACCTTCGCCATTGCGCTGTTTTTTCTGCACGCCGGTGCGCAAGATTGTGCCCTGCAAAAAGGCAACGATGATTTCAGCAACCAGCCCAAGTTGTTTACGGGTTTTATGGATTTGCAGGACGTAAAACTGAATATTGATGCAACCGCCAAAGAGATCGACTATTTCTTTGTGATCAGTAACAGGAATGCCAATTGTATCGGCGAAGCGTCAGAAGCCCTGTTTCTTTTTGAAGGCGGCAAACAAAAGATGACGTTGCGCAATACCGGTGGCGATAACTGCGAAGGTTTTTTTCATATCATGATGAAGAATGGCGTAACAACGCCTTCCACTTTACAGAAGCTAGCTACTAAAAAAGTGGTGTCGATTACTTTCTCTGATCGCAACGATAAAAAAACCAGCGTGGTGTTGACGCCGCCGCTCCAGGAAATGTTGCTCAAAGTGAGCCAGTGTATTGCCGCCGAATCAAAAACACTGATCAAATAAAAAGCCGCCCCGAAGGACGGCTTTACGATGGTATCGAAAATTTCTATTAATAGCGATAGTGCTCGGGTTTGAATGGTCCTTCTTTGGGAATGCCCAAATATGCAGACTGTGCCGGCGTCAACTCTTCTAATGTAACACCAATCTTAGCGAGGTGCAGGCGAGCCACTTTCTCATCTAGGTGCTTAGGCAACACATACACTTTGTTTTCATAGTTACCGTGGTTGGTCCACAGTTCAATCTGTGCCAGTGTTTGGTTGGTGAAAGAGTTGCTCATCACAAAACTGGGGTGGCCGGTAGCGCAACCCAGGTTCACCAGTCGGCCTTCGGCCAGGAGGATAATGTCTTTGCCGTCTACATTGTAGATATCAACCTGCGGCTTGATGGTATCTTTGGTTTTGCCATAGTTGCTGTTCAACCAGGCCACATCAATTTCAATATCGAAGTGCCCGATATTACAAACGATGGCTTTGTCTTTCATCAGTTTGAAATGGGCACCGGTAATCAGGTCGCGACAACCAGAAGCCGTAACAATAATGTCGGCTTCTTTCACCGCATCAATCATCTTCTTCACTTCAAAGCCATCCATCGCTGCTTGCAAAGCACAGATGGGATCGATCTCGGTTACAATCACGCGGCAACCAGCACCTGCCAATGAAGCGGCTGATCCTTTACCGACATCACCATAACCACCTACCACAGCCACTTTACCGGCCAGCATCACATCCGTTGCACGGCGAATAGAATCAACCAGTGATTCTTTACAGCCATATTTGTTGTCGAATTTGCTCTTGGTTACGGAGTCGTTTACATTGATGGCCGGAATCGGCAGGGTGCCTTTTTCCATTCTTTCATACAAACGATGCACACCGGTGGTGGTTTCTTCGCTCAGGCCTTTCACGTGGCGGATCAACTCGGGGTATTTGTCAAACACGATATTGGTAAGGTCGCCGCCATCGTCGAGGATCATGTTCAACGGACGATCAGCGCCACCGAAAAACAGGGTTTGTTCAATACACCAGTCGGCTTCTACCTGGGTTTGTCCTTTCCAGGCAAATACACCGATGCCGGCAGCCGCAATCGCAGCAGCGGCATGGTCTTGCGTAGAGAAAATATTACAAGAGCTCCATTTCACTTCAGCACCCAGGGCAACCAGGGTTTCGATCAACACGGCCGTTTGGATGGTCATGTGTAAACAACCAGCGATGCGGGCGCCTTTGAGCGGCTGTGTCGCTGTGTATTCTTCGCGAATAGCCATCAGCCCCGGCATTTCTGCTTCGGCCAGGCGAATTTCTTTCCTTCCCCACGCAGCCAGGCTGATATCTTTCACTTTGTATGCCAGCGAAAAATCGATGGCTGATTTAGAAACAGTAGACATATTTTTTCGATTAATTGGCGCGAAGGTAAGACATCTCCCTATGGGGGCCAAATCAGGGGGCTAGCCGCTGTATGCAGCCGATGACTTTAACATGTTGGCTACAATTTTGTCGATGGGCAGGGTCACCGACTCCGCAGAAAAATCGGCCCAATGGATGAACCGAAAGGTCTCGGTTTCGCCGGTAGCCGCATATACTTTCAACTGATTTTCATCAAAATCAAAGGGTTGGCTACGGAGCGGGGCCTTGATGGGTTCGAGGGGGCGGACCAAATAATAAATAGCAACTATTTGCTGGTCGGGCCGAAAGGCACTCAGTTGGTAATAATCGGTGGTATAGAAATGCTCACCTACATCAACCAATAAACCCATTTCTTCCATAAACTCGCGCTTAAGGCAATCGCGGGTACCTTCACCGAATTCCATACCGCCGCCGGGAAACTTGGTATAATATTCACCGCGAATTTTTTCATCGCTGACCAACACCTGTTTTTCTTGGTTTACCAGGATGCCATAAACGCGAATCGTAAACATGGTATCAGAAAAGTTTTTTCTTGAGGAAGAACCAACCGATGACCAATGAAATGGCCATTGATAAAAACACTGGAATATAAAACGCGTAGGGTGAATTCGCAAAGGGGATGGGCACATTCATACCATAGATGCTGGCCACCAATACGGGAAAGCTCAACACGATGGTGATCACCGACAATCTTTTCAAAACTTCGTTCTGGTTATTGGCAATGATACTGGCAAAGGCATCGAGGGTACTCGACAGGATATTCGTATAAATATTGGCCATCTCCAGGGCCTGTGAATTGTCAACTATCAAATCGTTCAGGTACTCCCGCTCTTCTTCGTTCAACGACAGAAAATTGGTTCTTTCCAATTTTACCAGCAACAATTCATTGCTTCGAAGCGCTGTTACAAAATACACCAGGCTTTTCTGGATGCGCATCAATTGCAGCAATTCTTCGTTTCGGTTGGCATCATACAATTTCTGCTCCAGTAAGTTTCTTTTGTGGTTGATCTCTTTCAGAAACTCCATATAGTTCTGCACCACTTTTTCGATAATCTTCAGGCACATCATCTTTCGGTTATCGGGGTGCCGGTTCTGAAAAGAGTTCAGGAATTTTTTGATGGCGTCGTTTTCAAAACTGTTTACCGTAACGATTTGGTTGTGGGTAAGAATAATACAGATTGGAATGGTGATATAAAATGCATCACTATCGTTGAAACTGTTGTTCTCCGTAGGTGTTTTGAACACCAATAGTTTTACATTGTCGTCTTCTTCAAAACGGGTTCTCTCATCAATATCGAGCGAATCGGTCAGGAAGTCGAGCGGTATATCCAGTTCCTGCGACAACTCAGTAAATTCTTCCAGTTTTAATGGTGGAAGTATATTGACCCAGGCACCATTTTCGGGTTTGGAAATGGCGACTGTCTGGTGATTTATATTTCTGAAATACTGTATCAAGGGCGCTGCAAATAAAGGATTTATTAAGCAAGGCTGATGGCTCCCTGAAAAACTTTTTCGGCGGGGCCACAAAGCCATATATTGGTATAACTGCCGTCTTCGTGTCGATCAAATTCAACCCAGAGCTTACCGCCCCGCGTGGTGACCTTCACCTGGTTAAAGCCGAGATCATTGTGGTAATTAACCAGGGCAGCGGCGGTAACGCCTGTGCCACAACTCAGGGTTTCATCTTCCACACCGCGCTCAAAAGTGCGTACCATGATTTCGTCGTCGTCTTGTGTTTCAACAAAATTCACATTGATGCCGCCCGGTTGAAACAATGCGTTGTACCGGATTTCTTTTCCCTTGTTGTACACATCATAGGTGAGGAGGTTGGTCACCATTTTTACATAATGGGGTGAGCCCGTATTCAGCACTGCATCATCGTTTACTTCGGTTATGCTGCTTACATCTTGCATCTTGAGGCGAACCCGCGATTGGGTATCAATCTCCGCCTCGTGCTCGCCATCCACCGCAATAAACCGATATGTACTTCTGCCGAGGCCGCAGTCGAATGCAAATTTCACGAGGCAGCGGCCGCCATTACCGCACATGCTTCCTTCCTGGCCATCGGCATTGTAATACTTCATGGCAAAATCGTAATTGGCATGTTTGTTCAAGAGCATGAGTCCGTCGGCACCAATACCAAATCGCCGATCACATAACTGGTGTACCTGCGCTGTCGTAATATCTTCGTATTCGCCTGCGCGGTTATCGAGAATGACAAAATCGTTGCCCGTTCCCTGGTATTTAAAGAAATGAAGTTGAGTCATTCGTTAAAGATGTTCGATAGTTTCCAATGCTTTTTCAATCAGGTTGCCCACGGCTTTTTGCGAGTCGGCCGAAAACGCCCTGGCCACCCGGTTGGCCACCACCACATTCAGGCTCAAACAATAATGGCCGAGCAATTTACCCAATCCATAAATAGCAGAGGTTTCCATTTCGAAATTGGCAATGCGATGCGGGCCGAATTCGAAACTGGTGAGGCGGTTAACCAATTCGGGATGTTGAAGGCCCAGTCGCAGTACCCGGCCTTGTGGTCCGTAAAAACCCGGACAGGTCACTGTGATGCCCTGGTGAAATCCGTTCACAAAATGCTTTAGCAGCGCCGGGGATGCTGCTGCGATATAGGGCTGCGACTGGCTATGCAACTGGGTTTGGGTCAAGAAGGCCTGGATTATTTGTTGATCGGCATCACTCGTTTCCTGGCGGTAAAAATGCAGCAGGTTGTCGAGCCCCAGCCCGTAAGTACCCGCCACCAGGCTATCGACCGGAATATCAGCTTGTAAAGAGCCACAGGTACCGAGGCGGATGATGGCAAGCGATCGCAATTCATCCTTGATGGTGCGGGTCTCGAAATCGATGTTGACCAATGCATCTAGTTCGTTTAAGACGATATCTATATTATCAGGGCCGATGCCGCTCGACAAAACAGTAAGCCTTTTTTTGCCAATATAGCCGGTATGGGCCACAAACTCACGGTGCTCGCGGCTGCATTCCAGCCGGTCGAAATATTTGCTGACCACAGCAACCCGGCCCGGATCACCAACGGTGATGACCGTATCGGCGAGTTCATCGGGCCGGAGGTCAATATGGTAAACGGCCCCACGGGGATTGATGATGAGCTCGGAAGGCGCGATGGGTTTCATGCTTACTGATTGATTGAGAAGAAATTGCGTGTTTACTTGTAACGAATGTATAAAAAAGCTACATTCGTGCCCAGTTTGAAAGGTCCCGTGGCCGAGTGGTTAGGCAGAGCTCTGCAAAAGCTTCCACAGCAGTTCGAATCTGCTCGGGACCTCCCTAATCGATTTTCAACCCGCTAAAGAGCGGGTTTTTCAATATAGACCCTCCGCCAATTTCTTTGCAGTTTTGGCTACTTAATGCAATAAATCAACCGTTTAGCAGTTTTTAGAGTCTTCGGCAACCTTCATCGGGTTGTTCGGCCCTAAACCCTACAAGTGTATTTCCAATGCCTATTACAACCGTAAGAAAGGTTAGTCGTTTTTTTGTTTTCCTATTACTCTTTATCTGTGGAGCGCAGTCGCTCTGGGCGCAAGCATTGACACCTGGTGCCATTAATTACAACCAATCGATATGTAGTGGTGAAATACCAGCCCGGCCTTTGGTGGAAGTCACCGCTGCCGCCGGCGGGTGTACGACCAAAACCTATCAGTGGCAACAATCGATCGACAGTATCGCCTGGAGTGATATAGCGGGTGCAACCGGTACAGGTTACACAGAAACAGCTGCCATCAGCTAAACCACCTGGTACCGGCGCGTGGTGACAGATGCCTGCGGAACAAAGGCAGCCACTGTACCGGTTAAAACGACGGTATATTTTACCTCGCCGGGTGATACCAGCGTTTTCGGCAACGGTGCCTGGAATGTATATGTCTATCAAAACCCTACCGGCAATACGCTGTTCACGGCGGCTAACTACAAGGGCTATTATACAGAGCCAATACTAAACTTCAATACTACCAACCGATGGGCAGGTACTGCTTCACCCTCTACCGCATCGGGATACGCTGGCTGTTATGTAGCACCCACTTTTAATTGGACTGTGCACAAACGCACCGGCTTTACAACAGGTGTTTACCAAATAGATATTCCGGCGCACGATGATAATGTATACCTATATATAAATGGTGTGCTGGTATTTTCGCATATTGGTTGTTGCGATGCGCATACCAACGTGTGGACGGGGCCATTGTCAGCCAACGATAAAATTGAAATGCGCGTCTTTCAAGGCGGTGGCAGTGCATTTTCATCCATTACACTATCAGCAGTAACACCGACACCACTAACGGCAGGCAGCATTACGCCCAGTCAGCACATTTGTACGAACAACGTGCCACCATCACCGTTTACCGAACTAACGGCGGCCTCCGGTGGCTGTACCATCAGCGGGTATAGCTGGGAATATTCTGAAGACAATGGTGTTACGTGGAAAACAGTTGCCGGGGCTACCGGCAAAACCTGGACCCTGCCCTGGAGTGTATATGCACAAACGCAGGTTCGCAGAACCGTTCATGATGTTTGTGGCAACAGCGCCAGCACCGCACCGCAAACAATCTACCTGGATGCTGTACCGCCGGGTGATCCCAATGTGTTTGGCAACAATGTATGGAATGTATACTTGTACAATGATGTCAATTATTCATTGTACGCGGGCTACTACACAGAACCCAATCTAACCTTTGCTACCACTTCCAGATACCCCAATACGGGCATACCTTCTACGGCTAGTGGTTACCAGGGATGCCAGGTTTTCAATACCTATTATTCATCCAGTATGAAAAGAACCGGTATACCTGCCGGCTTCTACCAGATAGACGTTACGCTCGACGATGACAGTACTACCATTATCATCAACGGCCAGACGGTGACCGCCTTGGCCTGGCCAACTATACAGAACAATGTGTGGCGGGGATTCTTGTCGCCCACCGATAAAATTGAAGTGCGGTGGCGCAACACAGGCGGGCCCGGCGAAATTGGTCTTCGGTTTACCCAGGTACCACAGTCACCATTAACACCCGGTGCCATCAGCGCCAGCAACCCTACGCTTTGCGCCGGTGATGTACCCATTATTGTTAGTACCAGCCGGGCTGGCAACGGTTGTTATCCGACTTACGCTTGGCAGTATTCTACTGACAATGGTGGCACCTGGACAACCATTGCCGGTGCGACCGATCCGAGTTATACCGCTGGAACCACCGTTACCGTTACTACCCAGTTTAGACGTAGAGCAACCGATAACTGTGGTGCAACAGTCTATTCAAATGTGGTTACCTACAATCCGTCCATCACGCCGCCGGGAGACCCGTCGGTGTTTGGCAACGGTCAATGGAATGTATATGCCTATGCAACGGCCGGTGTTGATTTTAACAATGCGATTTACCGCGGCTATTATACAGAAACAGCACTTTCCTTTATCAGTACCAGCAAGTGGGCTGTTGCTAGCAGCCCTGACCAGGCGACCGGTTACCAGGGTTGCCAGGTGAACAGCGATAACCATTGGGTTAGCTATCGCAGAACCAATTTCAGTCCCGGAACGTATCGAATTGATGTTACCGCACACGACGATCCCGGCTATCTACTCATCAATGGCGTGGAGGTTTTCTCACACAATGGTTGTTGTGACAGCCATGCTGCGGTGTGGACGGGTACATTGGGGGCAACCGATAAAGTAGAATTCCGCTGGCGTGAATATGGCGGTAGTTCGCAGGGCGGTTTGAACCTGGTATTGGTTTCCACCGCAGCACTGACGGGTGGAACCATTGGCAGCAACCAAACCATTTGTGCCAATGCTATACCCAATCCTTTTACCAGCACAACGGCGGCAACGGGCGGTTGTACATTTACGTACCAATGGCAATCGCAAAACAATTGTACTGGCGGCTGGACAAATATTGCCGGTGCCAATGCAGCCACCTATGCAGCTACCACAGCCATTACTGTACCAACCTGTTTTAGGCGAATGGTGACAAGTGCTTGTGGTGAAACGGCTTATTCAAATACCCTGACCGTGTCGATGTCCCCGGCGCTTACACCTGGTGCTATTTCGGCGGCAGCAACAGCCTGCGGCACGCCCGCATCGAGCGCAATTAGCAGCACAGCATTACCCACCGGCGCCGATGGCAACTATATCTACCAATGGCAAGAGTCGACCGATAATATCGGCTGGTCAAATATCAGCGGTGCCACCGCTGCATCGTATACTGCCAGCGGACTAACAGCCGATCGATATTTCAGAAGAATGGTTACCGCTTGTTCTGGCAACGCAGTCGCCTATACGGCGGCTGTACTGGTAACTGTCAAGCCGGTGATTTCGATCAATACACAACCAAATAACCCTGTTGCCTGCGTCGGTGGCAATAGTTCAACGGCTGTCGTAATAGCCGGAACAGCCACCAGTTATCAATGGCAACTCAACACCGGATCGGGTTGGAGCAATATCAGCAACAATGCGGTGTATGCAGGCGCCACAACAGCCAAACTTGATTTCACCAATGTAACGGCAGGCATGGCAGGTTATCAATACCGGGTACTGATAACCGGTAGTTGTGCAGCATCACTAACTTCCAACACGGTTACACTTACTCTGAGCAACACCCCGGTTATCAATTCGCAACCGGCGTCGAAAACCATTTGTGCGGGCAACTCGGTTAGCTTTGCGCTCACGGCCAGTGGGTCAGGCCTCAGTTACCAGTGGCAGGAGAGAATCGGTAGCGGCCTATTCAACAATATCTCAGACAATGCAAGCTTTAGCGGAACTACCACCAATACCTTAACGGTGAACAATGTAACGACCACCATGAGCAGTAATAGCTACCAGTGTGTGGTTACCAGCACTTGTGGTAATTCGGCAACCTCCACGCCGGCCGTGCTTACCGTTGTCAACGCTATTATCAATACCATTGGCAGCGACCAAAATTTGTGTGGTAACGCAGCCGCCGCAACACTGACAGGAAATGCTGCTGGTACCTATACCTACTTGTGGGAAAGCAGCACCGTTTCGGCCAGCACCGGATTTGTTACTGCGGCCGGTACCAACAACCAAAATAATTATACCCCGAGCCCAACAAATGTAACTACCTGGTATCGCCGGATGGTTTCCAATGGCGCCTGTTCAACCTATAGCAATGTAGTCGTCGTTAATAGAGCGGCGGCGCTGGCTATTAGCAGCCAGCCGACCGCAACCGCCATTTGTGCCGGTGGAACAGCGAACTTTGCGGTGAGTGCCTCCGGACCGGGTACATTGTCCTACCAGTGGTATGAATACAATAGTGGCATTTCAACAGCCCTGGCTGATGCTGGCATGTACAGCGGCACCCAAACCCCAACACTGACCGTTACGGGTGCCACAGCCGCCATGAATGGTTACAGTTATTATGTACGCATTGTTTCTTCTGGCTGCTCCTCAACAGCGCTTACGTCCAATAGGGCAGTGCTTACCACCAATAGTGCGCCAGTCATAACCTCTACAGCGGGTACCATAAACTATTGTGTGGGTACCGTTGTGTATCCCTGTGTAACAGCTACCGGTATTGGCCTAACCTACCAGTGGCAGATCAACCAGGGAAGTAGTTGGAGCAACCTGGCCAACTACGGCGTATTTGGCGATGTCACCACAGCCAATCTTCGCATACACGGTGCTACTGCCAATATGGATGGTTATCAACTTCGTGTGATCGTTACCGGTAGTTGTTCGCCATTTACAGCAACCTCGGGCGTGTACACCCTCAGCTTATTGCCGCCCATTACAAATAACTCCATTGAAAACCGCCAAAATTATTGCGCGGGAGGCACGCCAACTCCGTTCATTGGTAGTACGCCAGGCGGCGGAAACGGTAGCTATACCTATCAGTGGCAGCAGTTAATTAACGGCACTTGGGTACCCATTCCCGGCGCAACAGGTAAAGATTATGATCCAGGTCCTGTAACCACTACCACCTCGTATCTCCGTACGGTGTATTCGGGCAATACTTGTGCAGGCGTTAACAGTTGGCCAATTGCCATTACCATCAATGCGGCAACCAGTACAAGCAATCCGCGCGACACCATCACTTGTGCAGGAACGTCTACGAAATTCATCATCAATGCCACCGGTTCTTCCGTCACGTATAGATGGCAGGTGCGTGTACCCGCAGGCAGTTTTACCGATATAGCCGACGGCCTTAACTATGCCGGAACACAAACTTCCACCCTTACGGTAATGACGCCGTCGACCGATTTTGATGGATACCAATATCGTTGTATCGTGGGCGGATACTGTACGCCAACAATGGATACGACCTTGGCAGCCAAACTGACTGTGCATGGTCCTATCATCACCCAACAGCCCAGCAACACCAGTACCTGTTTGTCCGGTAATGCGTCGTTTACCGTGGTAGCCACCGGCAATGCCCTTAGTTACCAATGGCGCGAAAAAACCGGTAGCGGCAGTTTTGTTAATATCAGCAACGGCGGCATTTACAGTGGCGCTCAAACAGCCACACTTCAATTAACAGGTGTAACCACCGCCATGCATGCGAACCAATATGTTTGCGTTGTTACGTCCGATGGCTGCCCGATCAATACCCAACCGGCATCACTCAGTGTGTCACAACAACCATCGTTGGTCATTACCAATCCGGCGCCCCAATGTGTACCTGTTCAGGTCGACATTACCGCCGCGGCCATTACCGCCGGTAGTCAATTATATGGCCAACCGCTCACGTACTGGACCGATGCCCAGGCAACCAGCCAGCTGTCAAACCCCGAAACCATAACCAGTGCCGGTACTTACTATATCCGGGTGGCTACTTCGCCTACTTGTGTTGATATCAAACCGGTAGTGGTCACCATCAATCCGGTCATTACAAATAACAGCATAACTGCTTCCCAGGAAATCTGCAGCGGATCAACGCCGGCCAGCTTTACCGGCTCAACGCCCGGAGGTGGTAATGGCAGCTTTGCGTTTAAATGGCTTAATAGTACCGACAGCTCGTCGTGGAACCCCATTGGCAGTGCGGCTGCTAGTGATTATTCAGCCCCCGCATTAACGGCCACTACCTGGTACAAACGTGTGGTGATTTCAGGCGGTTGTAGCGATACCAGTGCTGCCATCAAAGTAACCGTGGTAGCTCGGGCAACGGCCAGCATTAGTTATGGCAATACGCCCTATTGTAATGCCGGTACCGCCACGGTAACGCAAAATGGACAAAGCGGAGGAACCTATTCTTCTACTGCTGGCTTGTCGATCAACAGCACCACTGGTGACATTGATCTCGCCAATAGCAATACAGGCAGCTATACGGTCACTTATGCCTTTAGCAATGGACCTTGTAATTCAACCACCACTACTTCGATCACCATCAACGCTGTGCCGGTGGTTACCATCACAAATCCTGCTGCGGTATGTGCACCGGCTACCGTGAATTTGAGAGCAAGTGCGATCACAGCAGGCAGCACGGCAGGATTGACCTTTACTTATTTCACCGATTCGGCGGCGACCACAACGCTGGCCAATGCCGGTGCTGTAAATGCATCGGGCAGGTATTATATCAAAGGCACAACGGCTGCCGGATGTAGCAGCATACAGCCTGTTGTCGTAACCATTGACACCACACCTATTGTGTCGATTACCTATGGTAACAGCACATTCTGTCGCACTGGAACGGCTACTGTTACACGCACTGGTCTGGCTGGCGGATCCTATTCGTCGGGCAACGGACTGGTCATCAACAGTGCTACCGGTGAAATTGACCTGTTAAACAGCAGTGCCGGCCACTACACGATTTTCTATTCAGTAAATGGTGGTACCTGTACCGGTACAGCAAATACCTCTATCGATATCGATGGGCCTACATTGGTAGTGCATGATCCAACCTTTGTATGTGCTCCGGGCACGGTTGATCTTACCGCCGCCTATATTACCAGTGGTAGCACTACCGGTCTCAGCTTCCAGTATTTTATGGATGCAGCCGGTACCATTACCCTGCAAAATCCGTCGGCTGTATATTCGTCGGGCACCTATTATATTCGGGGTAGGTCAGCGAATGGTTGTGCATCCGACATCAAGGCGGTACAGGTACAAATTGCGCCACAACCTGCGCTGCAATTAACAACCAATCGTACCCAGATTTGTAAAGGGGAGGAGATAACGATCGAAGCGGTGGCACCAGGTAGCAGCATTCGCTGGCAGACTGGCGAAACCAGCAACAGTTTCGTTGTGCGCCCGGCAGAGACTGGCAACTATACAGCCACGGCGACCAGCCCACTGGGTTGTCGCCAAACCGAAACCATCAACATCTTTGTACGTGATTTCAAAGCTGATCTAAACGTTAGCGCCAATCCGGTGATGTCGGGTTATCCAGCCACGTTTACGGCAACAGCCAATGCACCATTTACCGCATTGGCCTGGACGCCAGCTTCGTTGTTCAGTCAGCAACAGGCGACTAGTCAAACCATCAGCATGTCGGATACGTCGAAAACCATTTCGGTGATCCTGCAATCGCCGGAGGGCTGTTTGGATACGGCCAGCGTGTTTGTGACCATCACCGATAACACCAAAGAACTCTTTATTCCCAACGCGTTTACGCCCAATAACGACGGAAGTAATGACCTGTTCAAAGTGTATGGCACGTCGATACAAAGAATTGAAATGCGCATTTATAACCAGTGGGGTAACCTGGTGTTTGAAACGCGCGACAAAGACAAGGGTTGGGACGGAACCTATCGCGGTTCACCACAGCCTCCGGGCGCTTATGTGTACACCATTAAAATTTATACCTATAACAGTGGATCGTTTATGCGCAAAGGAACCATTACGCTGATGCGATAGTATATTTGCTACATGAAGTATTCTTCGTTGATTGGCGTTCTTGCAGCAGTAGCCGTTATTGGCTCCTGCTGCATGATATGGATATCCATTCCCGACAAACAAATTGCGGTGAGCGGCTTTGCATCGGCTGGCACCCGATTTGGCAAACCAGGTTTGATGAATGCAATGATGAGCAGCATCGCGGTGCTTTTGTTTATTATTCCTCGGATCTGGTCAAAGCGAATCAATCTTTTTTTCGCTGCCTTTAACCTGGCCTGGGCCATCCGCAATTATATTTTGCTCAGTACCTGCCAGGGCGGCGATTGTCCGGAAAAACACTTCGGCTTGTATTTGCTGATCGGCGCGTCTTTGTTGCTGATGGCCATGGCCTTGTTTCCGGACCTGCCGATTCAGCAGCAAAAAACAACAGAACCGGTTGCCGATCGCGACGCTTTATAATTGTTGTAAGCAATGACCGATAATGTCCACAGCTTCTTCCAACTGTTCTTTGCTGATGACCAGTGGCGGCGCCAAACGAATTTTGTCGCCATGCGTTGGTTTTGCCAACAGGCCGTTTTCCATGAGCAGTAAACACAATTGCCAGGCAGCCTCTTTGTTGGGATGGTCTATGACGATGGCATTCAACAAACCTTTGCCCCTGATGGTACTGATATAGGGTGAACGCAGGTTTGTCAATGATGTTCGCAATTGTTCACCCAGCACTTCGGCCTTTTCTGCCAGCTTTTCGTCTTTCAACACTTTCAGTGCTGCCATGGCAACGGCACAAGCAAGCGGATTGCCGCCATAGGTAGAGCCATGCTCGCCGGGTTTGATGGTCAGCATTACGTCGTCATTGGCCAATACGGCACTCACCGGCAAAAAGCCGCCGCTTAATGCTTTCCCCAGTACAAGTATATCGGGCTTTACCGCTTCATGGTCGCAGGCCAACATTTTGCCAGTACGGGCCAATCCAGTTTGGATTTCGTCGGCAATAAACAACACATTATATTGATCGCATAAACGACGAATACCGCGCAGGTAGCCCTCGTCTGGCACCACAACGCCGGCTTCGCCTTGAATGGGCTCCACCATAAAGGCAGCTACATGCGGATCTTGCAGCGCGATTTCCAACGCGCGCAAATCATTATACGGTATGGTTTTGAAACCCGGCATAAAAGGCCCGAATTGCGAATAGCTGCTGGGGTCGGTGGAAGCTGAAATGGCTGCCAATGTTCGTCCCCAGAAATTATTTTCAGCAAAAAGCACCACGGCTTTGTTTTCCGGAATGCCCTTCTTGGTATAGGCCCAACGGCGTGCCAGCTTGACGGCCGTTTCGCCGCCTTCCACACCGGTATTCATGGGCAGCACTTTATCGAAACCGAAATAGTTGGTGATGTACTTTTCATATTCCCCCAAAAGGTTGTTGTGAAAGGCGCGGGACGTAAGCGTTAGTTTACCGGCTTGCGCTTGCAGGGCGGCAAGAATAGCCGGGTGGCAATGCCCCTGGTTGACGGCGCTGTAGCCGCTGAGGAAATCGAAATAGCGTTTGCCATCCACATCGTAGAGGAATACGCCTTCGCCCCGCTCCAATACAACGGGTAAGGGATGGTAATTATGGGCACCGAATTTCGCTTCGAGATCGAGGTAATAGGCTGTTTTTTCAGTAAATGAAGTAGTCGTTGCCATTGGCAATAAAAAATTTAGCAAATGAATAAATAGGTGGGACCAGGCAGGTTACCAGCTTCTTCGATGATCGAGGAAATCAAGGTTGGCAGCGAGAAAATCAGGTATGTGTGCGAACGGTTGGATGCGCTGAATTTTCAGCAATATACAAATTAAAGCGCTACCTGCCATTGCTGGTAGTGCGCCGGCCAGGTTAACTTATTGTTTAGCGCCGTTTCAAAAATGCCAAATAGGGTAGAGCCCGTACCGGTCATGCCGGCAAACAAGGCACCTGTACTATACAAGCTGTTTCGTATCGTTTCAAGTTCAGGATGCGCAGCCATCACTGGTTTTTCAAAATCATTGGGCAATTGGCCTTTCCAAGCTGAAACAGGAAGCTGAATGATGTCTATCAATTGAACAGTGGCGGGCGCGGGTTGCATTTGCGCAAAGGCCCAGGCCGTGCTGATATGGATGCCGGGATTGATTAATACCAGGGTTTTTCCACGCAGTGAAGGAATGTTGATGCTGGTTAGTTGTTCTCCACGGCCTTCGGCGAACGCCGGACTATTCAGTAGAAAAAACGGACAATCACTACCTAATTGCAAGGCATAGGACAGGAGTGTATCGGTCGATAAATTCAGTTGAAAAATTTGGTTGACCAGTCGCAGCGTGAAAGCTGCATCGGCAGAACCACCGCCCAAACCGGCACCCATGGGTATCTGCTTGTGTAAATGCATGGCAACAGGGGGCAATTGGTAGGCATCGCGCAGCAGGTTCCAGGCTTTCACACAAAGGTTTAACGCGGGGTCAATATTGGTAGGCAAGCCGGTTTGCGTAAATGAAAAATCCGCGGCCCGCACCACTTCTAACATATCGGTGATGGGCAGCGGATAAAATATCGTTGCTATATCGTGGTAGCCGTCGGCCCGCTTAGCCGTTACCTGTAAACCGAGGTTGATTTTGGCATTGGGAAAAACCAGCATTACCCGTTCTTGCGACTGTTGATCTCATCGCGAATGGCGATGGCGCGGATATAATCTTCTTGTTCCAGCACTTCGTTTAGCAGGGTCGTTAACTCTTCAACGCTCAGCGCGCGAAGATCGTCGTGCCCACTGTCTTCCTTTTCGGTGGTGGTGATGGTTTTCTTTTTCTTGCCCGTGGTGTCTTCCATCAGGATGCCCGCATTTTCCAAAATATTTTCGTAGGTATAAATTGGACAACCGAATCGAACGGCCAAGGCCAGGGCGTCGGAAGTGCGCGAGTCGATTTCGACCGTATCGTTTTCACCCACACAAACCAGTTTTGAATAAAATATACCTTCCTGGAGATCGCTGATGATGATCTCGCTCAGGTCAACATTGAAGGCACTCATGAAATTTTTCATGAGGTCGTGGGTAAGCGGACGGCTGGGTTGCATTTTCTCCAGCGCCACGGCAATGGCCTGGGCCTCAAAACCGCCGATTACAATCGGTAAGCGGCGCATGCCGTTCACTTCACCAAGCACAACGGCATAGGAATGTGTTTGCGTAATGCTATGCGACAGGGCAACAATTTCCAGTTCTATCTTCCTCATAATGAAGGCACGAAACTAAGGCATTTTGGTAAAACCGATTACTGTTTCAACTTTTTTACCGCCTCGATAATCTTCGGCATTACTTCAAATGCATCACCTACAATTCCGTAGTCCGCCGCTTTGAAAAACGGTGCTTCCGGATCCTTATTAATCACCACAATGGTCTTGCTTCTGTTCACGCCGGCCAGGTGCTGGATGGCGCCTGAAATGCCTACGGCGAAATAGAGATTTGGTGCAATGGCGCCGCCTGTTTGTCCCACGTGTTCACCATGCGGCC
>Ga0209794_1001212_pt1 | contig 22571 bp, 22 predicted proteins | sample EBPBio232013_DNA_FD_185869 | JGI IMG/M metagenome (GOLD analysis project Ga0209794, IMG submission 185869) | Wastewater treatment Type I Accumulibacter community from EBPR Bioreactor in Madison, WI, USA - Reactor 1_5/23/2013_ DNA (SPAdes)... | ecosystem: Engineered > Bioreactor > EBPR >... | reverse complement strand
TACCACATGGCAATCTCCTTTCAGTAAGTGGCCTTGTCGTTGGCCTTGATGAATTCGACGGTGACCTTGCCGCGCATGACGCGGTAGGCCCAACTGGTGTAGGCGATGATGATCGGGGTCATGATCAGCGCCACCCAGAACATGATTTCCAGAGTCATTTTGCTGGAGACGCAGTCCCAGGCGGTCAGGCTGCTCTTCGGATCCGAGGTCGACGGCAGGACGAAGGGAAAAATCGCCACACCAGCGGTGAAGATCACCCCGAACTCGGCGACCGCGCTGCTGATGAAGGCCAGAGCGCCGCGCCGCCTGAGTGCGAAAAAGATGCCGAGCGCGCCGCCAAGGAAGCCCGCCGCGGGGACCAACCACAGCGCGGGATGCGCTTTGAAATTGGCCAGCCACGTACCGGGCGCCAGTGTGACCACCTTGTCCAACGGGTTGATGGCGCTACCGGCATCGAGCCCCGGGTGCAGGACAAAGCCCGGCATATTGGCCACCATGATTCCGCCCAGCGCAAAACCGGCCAGCATGAGCGCCCCGGCGACAACGGCGGCTTTGCGCGCCCGCTCCTGGATAGCGCCCTCGGTGCGCAGGATCAGGTAATTGGCGCCATGCGCAACGATCATCGCCAGGCTGACCACGCCTGCTACCAGCGCAAAGGGATTGAACAATGCCCAGAAGCTGCCGGTATACACCGGCATCATCGTCTCCTCGAAGTGGAAGGGCACCCCCTGGATGACATTGCCGAAGGCCACGCCAAAGACCAATGCCGGTATTGCGCTACCGACAAAAATCCCCCAGTCCCAGGCGTTACGCCAGCGCGGATCATTCACCTTGCTGCGGTAGTCGAAACCGACCGGCCGGAAAAACAGTGCCCAGAGCACGGCCAGCATGGCGAAGTAGAAGCCCGAAAAGGCTGTGGCATAAACCAGCGGCCAGGCAGCGAACACCGCCCCGCCGGCGGTGATGAACCAGACTTGGTTGCCGTCCCAGTGCGGGCCGACAGTGTTGATGATCACTCGCCGTTCTTCATCGTCCTTGCCGACGAAGGGCAGCAGGCTGCCCACACCCATGTCGTGGCCATCCATGATGGCGAAACCGAGCAAGAGCACGCCAACCAGCAGCCACCAGATCACTTTCAAAGTGAAGTAATCAAACATTTCACACCTCCTTGCCGGAGCGTGGTGCGGCCGGCGAAGTTGAATAACCTGCGCTACCGTGTTGTTCGTGGAAATACTGGCCGGTGCCGAGGCTGGATGGCCCCAGTCGGGCGTACTTGAACATCAGGAACAGTTCAACAACCAGCAGCAACGTGTAGAACATCAGGAAGCCGGCCAGCGAAAACAGCACGCTACCGGTCGATAGGGTCGAGGTCGACAGGTGCGTCGGCAGGACGCCATGGATGGTCCAGGGTTGTCTGCCATACTCGGCGACGAACCAGCCCCTCGCAGGCAATCCAGGGCAGCGGGATGCTGTAGAGCGCCCATTTCAGCAGCCAGGGCTTTTCGCTGACCCGATTCTTCGCCGCAAAGTAGAAGGACGTGGCGAACAGCGCCAGGAACCACAGCGACAGCCCGACCATCAGGCGGAAACTCCAGAACAGCGGCGCTACGGCGGGAATAGCGTCATCAACTGCCTTGGCCACCATTTGCGGCGTGGCCTGGGTGACATCGGCGACGTACTTTTTCAACAGCAGGCCGTAGCCGAGGTCGGCCTTGACGGCATTGAAGGCTTTGAGCAGTTCGGGATTATTCGGGTCCTTGCGCAGTTTTTCCAGAAGTTTGACGGCCAGTGCGCCACTACCGATGCGCTGCTCGATCTTCTTTTCCAGTTCGTCGATGCCGGGCAGGGACTTGGTCGTCGAACGGGTAGCGATCAGGCCGAGAACATAGGGAATGTGGATCTCGGCATGGGTCACCCGGTTCTTCTCATCGGGGAAGCCGAAAAGGGTCAGCCCGGCCGGTGCCGGCTCGGTCTTCCACATCGCTTCCATGGCGGCCAGCTTGGTTTCCTGCGCTTCGGCCGCGTGATAGCCGGATTCGTCGCCGAGGACGATGACCGACAGTGCCGACGCCAGGCCGAACGAAGCGGCAATGCGGAAGGAACGGCGGGCAAACTCGACGTCACGCCCCTTCAACAGATACCAGGCGGAAACCCCGAGAACGAAGATCGAACCGGTGACATAGCCGGCGCTGATGGTGTGCACGAACTTCGACTGTGCCACCGGGTTGAACACCAGATCCCAGAAACTGGTCATTTCCATGCGCATGGTCACCGGGTTGAACTCGGCGCCGACCGGATTCTGCATCCAGCCATTGGCGATCAGGATCAGCACCGCCGAGAAGTTGGAGCCGATGGCGGTGAGGTAGGTGACTGTCAGATGGCCCAACTTGGACAAACGATCCCATCCAAAGAAGAACAGCCCGACCATGGTCGATTCGAGGAAGAAGGCCAGCAACCCCTCGATAGCCAGCGGCGCACCGAAAATATCGCCAACGTAGTGCGAGTAATAGGCCCAGTTGGTACCGAACTGGAATTCCATGGTCAGCCCGGTGGTCACGCCCAAGGCAAAATTGATCCCGAACAACTTGCCCCAGAACTTGGTCATGTCGCGGTAGATGGTCTTGCCGGTCATGACATAGACCGTTTCCATGATGGCCAGCAGGAAAGAGAGGCCCAAGGTCAGGGGGACGAACAGAAAGTGGTAAAAGGCCGTCATCGCGAACTGCAGACGGGAGAGATCGACGAGCGATTCGCTGATCATGGATGCTCCTTGTGGGAGGAAGGCGCAGATTCGCCGCGCGGACTCAGGGGAGCGCTGCTGTAGATATCCCGGACGCGCTGCTCGACCTCACGCTTGTCGGCAGGCTGGCTGAAAAACACCATCTTGATCGCGATGATCAGGATCAGCTTGACCAGCAGGGTGAGGGCAATTTCGCGCGCCAGCAGCGAGCGCTTTTCCCGCGGCGTATCCGCGGAGGAACGGGATTGTTGGGGATGCATGACTCCACCTGAATGAAGGTCGTGCTGCCACAGCGGCAGCACGGAATCGTCCCCGCAACGCGGGGCGGCTTCGGAAAAATCAGGCGGGTGTGGGTGGAGGGCGAGGCTGAGAGGGTTGCCAGCGGAATCCGGTATGGATCGCCGTCAGCGTGGGGGGGAGCGAAGGGGCCGCGCTCCCTGACAAATTCGGAGTGGTTGCAAGCGGCAAAGCCAGAATGGCCAGCCCTTGAGCACACTGGCAATAGGCGCAATCCCCTTCAGCCAACAACGAAGACTGCGCTCCGGCCGAATCAAGCTTTAAATGCTTGATTCCGCTGCTGGTACATACCAGCTCGACACGCTCGCCACGCAAGGCCGACACCAGATTGCTCGCCGTAGGCAGAACCGCGCTGCACCAGACCGCTAGCAGCGCCATCCACAGCAAACGACGAACGAAAATAGTCGGCATGGTGCTTCGCAGCAAAGTGACCGGGCTATTCTAACCTCGTTTCCCTGCCATAACGAGAACCAAGCTATCCGCGATGATCAGTGATTCCCGCAGCCGCAGCCTCGGTGTTCTGTGCCATGGGCATGTCCGTGACTGCCACAGCCACATCCGCCAGTTTGGTGTTGGTGGGCGCCGTGCGCATGATCATGACCACCGCAGCATTCGACCTCGGTCACTTCTTCCAGGTTATCGGTCACCAGATCCTGCAAGGCCTCCATCACGGTCATTGCCTGGCTATTGAAAACCCGGATACCGCGCTGGCGCAGGCCATTGAACTGGCCGCGACCGAGCCCTCCCGCGCAAATGATCGCGTCGATTTGCGTTGGCGTGGCCTGACACGCGCTGGATCCAACCTCGATGGCTTGCCACTGTTTGGATTCAAGATCGACGATCAGCAACGCGGGTGCGGCACGGAAATTGGGAAAAATCTCGGAGTCGAGTCCATTGGCGGAGTCAACAGGCAGGCAGATTCGCATTTTGAATATCCTCAAAAAAATAAATCAGTTGTGATTTCCGACTTTTCGCCGGGCAGATGAGACACTCCTGCTCAGGCAACGCGCGGTCGAAAGGGTTTGAAGCGCTTCGGTACTGCACTCGCGGCGCAATTCGTCCACCGTCTTTGCATGAATCTCATAGACCGGCAATGCTCCACGCTTTGCCAGTTGCAGATGGCGGAAACCAAACGCTGGGGCAGCCAGGGCATCGATGGCCACTGACCCGAGGTCCGGTAGCGGACACGCGCACGGTCCCTTGCAGTAGCCACCCACCGCACATTCGGCAACGACTTCGCCAAGTTCGCTATCCAGCACGCCAAAGCGCTCTGCCTGGCCGAAATGCTCCGCCAGAATGGCGCGACCCGAGGAAGCATCCCGGCTGTCACGCAGAGGAATACAGATGCGCATATTCAATCCTCAATGACGTTGGCGATTTCGATCTCGTGACCGCTATCGCAACCCGGTCGGCTACCGTGGCAGCAAGACATGTCGAGCAGATCGACCAAATCTCCCCGCGCATAATCGGCCAGCGCGCCTTCCACCGTTCGCGCAGTCGTTCCGTAGATGGGCACGCCCTGGCCGCGCAACGAGGCGTAGAGCAGTTCGGTCATGCCCCGGCACATGATCAGATCCATGTGAATCTCGCGATCCTGGGCAGCAATATCATGGCGGTCGATGGATTCCAGAGGCTTGCCATCACTATCGAATACGAGCAGCCAGGGCGCTGCGCCAAAGTTGGGTGCCAGAATCGATTGCATTCCCTCGTCCGCGTAGGCGGGCAGACAGATTTTCACGCAGCATCTCCGTTGAATTTTTGGCATATGCTATTATTTGTTCTAGCGTACAGTCAACCCACCCCTAGAACGCGGGGCTTTGGCGAACACGCGCTGTCAAGCTCTCAATCAGGAAAACAAATGTCCGCTGCAAGCATCGCCTTTCGACCAATCGGCACCATTCACAGCGAACACCGCTGTGCCAGCGAGACGCCCGTCCAGTCGGTTTTCTCCCGCGGTTGTACTGGGCGGGTCGTCGTCTTCGACGAATTTTCGGAAGGGCTTCTGGGGTTGGAGGGGCACTCCCACATTTACCTGCTCTACCATTTTCATCAGGCAGAAGCCTCAAGATTGCGAGTCGTTCCATTCCTGCACGACCGGGAACAGGGTATTTTCGCCACCCGAGCCCCAAACAGGCCAAATCCGATCGGTCTCAGCATCGTCGAACTCAAATCCGTTGCCGGCAACACCCTGTTCATTGAAGGCGTCGATATTCTCGATGGCACGCCGCTACTGGATATCAAACCCTATACCCGACGCTTCGATTGCCTCGACCCGACGGCCAATGGCTGGCAGGACGAGATTGACGACCACACAGCAGCGCAACGGGGGCGCCGTGGCTTCAAGGAGAAAAGCTGATGGAAATCGATCTGTCTTCAGAAGAACTCAGCCAGCTAATCGAATCGCTGCGTTCGCGCAGCCTGCGCGATCTGGCCGAGGCGCTGCCGCCGCTGCGCCGGCAAGTGCTGCTCGACGCCATCGCCGCACTGATTCAGCCTCGCTGGCCGGAGGCGAACCTCGCGGCAGTGGAATTTATCCGCCGCCCGTGAACTGCGGCGGCCGTGTTCAGGATTGCAGCAGCTTGCGCACCGCCTCGATCACCCGGTCCGGCCGATAGGGCTTGAGAATGTAGCCGCGAGCACCAGCCCGGGCGCTTTTTGCCACCATTTCGCGATCGGCGCAGGCGGTGATCATCATCGCACGCACCTCCGGCTGCACCGACCGGATGCGTTCCAGCGCCTCGATCCCGTTCATCACCGGCATATTCACATCGAGAAAGACCAGATCGGGGCGTATTTCGCCAGCCAGACGCACCGCTTCCTCACCATTGCTGGCTTCGCCGAGCACCATGATCCCGGCCTGTGTCAGGATCACGGTCAGCAACTGGCGCAGGGTGTCGCTGTCATCGGCAATGATCGCGCGCGCCGGTTCGAGCCCGTCGATCGGCAGCGATTCCGCGGCTTGCTGCGCCTGGGCGATCAGCCGCTGCGCATGCACCACCTGCTGCAGTTCGCCGAGCAACTGGGTTTGCGAAAACGGCTTGCGGATGAAACCGGCGGCGCCAAACTCGGCAGCCTGTTTTTCCAGCGACTCGTCACCGGTGCCGCTGAGCATCACCACCGCCACTTCGCGATGGCGGGCGTGGATTTCCCGCAGCAGGGTCATACCGTCAATGCCCGGCAGATTGATATCCAGGCAGACGATCGCCGGCTGCAGGCGTTCCACCGTTTCAAGCAGCTTGGTGCCGGTGGGCAGTTCGGCCACCACGCGATAGCCTTCGGCGGTGAGCAACGAGCGCAGGATGGCCCGCAAGGTGCCGGCATCGTCGACAATCACCACATCGCCGAGGGCTTGCTGCGAATGAATTGGGCTTTTTTCCATGGCTTCACAGGCTAATCCGATTTCCCGGAGGAAGGAAGCCCCGGAATCCCGCGTTTTTGCAGCCCTGCTACAATGCAGTCTTCCCAACACGCGAGCCATGCGCCCCGGGCGAGATGGCTTTCTGCATGGACCTTTTATTGATCCTGTTGCTCATTCTGCTGAATGGCGTTTTCGCCATGTCGGAAATCGCCGTTGTCTCATCGCGCAAATCCCGCCTGCAAAACCTGGCCGACGACGGCAGTCTCGGCGCCAAGGCAGCGCTCTCGCTACACCAGGAACCCTCCAGTTTCCTGTCGACCATCCAGGTCGGCATCACCTCCGTCGGCATTCTTGCCGGCGCCATCGGCGAAACCACGCTGGCCGATCCGCTGGCCGCCTGGATCACCGAATACACCCCGATCACCACCTACGCCAAAGCCATCGCGCTGACCATCACCGTCATTCTGCTGACCTATTTCTCGGTGGTCATCGGCGAACTGGTGCCCAAGCGCCTGGCGCTGCTGGCCCCCGAAGGCATCGCCGCGCTGATTGCGCGACCGATGATGTTGCTGGCACGGGTAACGCATCCACTGGTGGTCATCCTCTCCGGTTCCAGCGCTGCCGTGCTGCGCTTGCTCGGCGCCCGCCGCAAGGAAGAGCCGCCGGTCACCGACGACGAAATCAAGGTGCTGATGGAGCAGGGCGCCGAAGCCGGGGTGTTCCACGAGAGCGAACAGGAAATCGTCTCCAATGTGCTGCGCCTGGATGAACAGCGCATCGCGGCGATCATGACCCCGCGGCGCGACATGTTCGTCATCGATCTGGACGAGGGCGAAGAGATCGTCCGCCAGCGCATCGTCGATAGTACCTTTTCCCGTCTGGTGGTTTGCCGCGACGGACTCGACCACATTCTCGGCATCCTGCAGACCGGGCATCTGCTGAAAAAATCGCTGGCCGGGCAAGCGGTGAGCCTTGCCGACATCGAGGCGGTGCTGCAACCGCCGCTCTACGTGCCGGAATCGGTGAGCACTACCCAATTGCTGGAAAATTTCCGCCGCGCCAGCCTGCAATTCGCGCTGATCGTGGACGAATACGGCGAGGTGCAGGGTCTGGTCACCCTCACCGACGTGCTCGCCGCCATCGTCGGGGAGCTATCGATCCCCGAAGCCCCCGAAGACCGCGACATCATGCAGCGCGAGGACGGCTCCTGGCTGGTCGACGGCGATGTTTCCATCGAACGCCTGAAATCCGAACTGGATATTGCCGACGATCTGCCGGGCGAGGAAGAAAACAACTTCCATACTCTGGGCGGCCTGATCATGCACCACCTGGGGCGCATTCCCGAAGCCACCGACAATTTCGAGGCGGCCGGTTTCCGCTTCGAGGTCATGGACATGGACCGCAACCGCGTCGACAAGGTGCTGGTGGCCGCCCTGCCGCACGCTGAAGGCGACGAGCGAAGCGACGCCTGAGGCAGTTCAGGGCTTGCAGTTCCCTGAACTGCAGGTGCCGTCGCCGCGTTTGACGCCCAGGCGCAGCAGCAGCTTTTCCGGCGGACAGAAGCCGGTGAAGCCGCTCTGCAAGAGGTTGAAGCCAACAAAGGCAGTGAAGGCCAGCCACCATTTCGACAGGAAAATCGGGCTGCCTTCGACGCCCAGCGCCAGCGACAGCAGGACGAAAAAGCCGGCCATGATGCGGATGATGCGTTCGACGGTCATTGGGTGTGCTCCTTGTTGAAAGCCGCGTAATACAGCACCGGGATCACCACCAGGGTCAGCAGGGTGGAAACCAGGATGCCGAAAATCAGGCTGATGGCCAGCCCGTTGAAAATGGGGTCGTCGAGGATGAACAAGGCGCCGAGCATGGCCGCCAGCGCGGTCAGCGCAATCGGCTTGGCGCGCACTGCCGCCGACTGGACGATGGCTTCCTTGAAGGCCATGCCGGCAGCAACCTGTTCCCTGACGAAATCGACCAACAGGATGGAATTACGCACGATGATTCCGGCCAGCGCGATCATGCCGATCATCGAGGTGGCGGTGAATTGCGCCCGCAGCAGCGCATGTCCGGGCATCACGCCAATGAGAGTCAGCGGAATCGGCGCCATGATGATCAGCGGCACCAGATAGCTGCCGAAGTGAGCGACCACTAACAGATAGATCAGGATCAGGCCGACGGCGTAGGCCAGCCCCATGTCGCGGAAGGTTTCGTAGGTGACCTGCCATTCGCCGTCCCATTTCAGGCTGAAACCGGCATAGGGATCGGCGGGTTGCTGGATGAAGGTCTCGCCCAGCCGGCCGCCGGCGCGCGGCAAGGCGTTGAGATCCATGCCATGTATCCGCGAGCGGATGTCGAACATGCCGTAGAGCGGCGAATCACGCTGGCCGCCCATGTCGCCGACGACGTAGACCACCGGCAGCAGATCCTTGTGATAGATGGTCTTTTCGCGCGGCAGCTTGCGTACTTCGACCAGTTCGGAAACCGGGACCAGTTGCCCGTTGCGGCTCCTCACCTTGAGGCGCAGCAACGAATCGAGGCTGGCTTGCTGTTCGGCCGGCAAGGTAATGCGTACCGGAATCTCGAATTTGGAATCGGTATTGCGCGCCGGAGTCACGTCGGCGCCGGCCAACCCCATGCCGACCACCTCGACGATATCGCTCTGCGCCACGCCGAGCAGCGCTGCCTTGTTCTGCAACACGTGCAGTACAGCTTTTTCGGCGTCGGCCTCGACGCTGTCGTCAATGGCCTTGATATCCGGAGTCGCGGCGAAGGCCGCGCGCACCGCCTTGGCTACCGCCATCTGCCCGGCCATGTCCGGCCCATAGATTTCGGCAACGATGGGTGAGAGCACCGGCGGCCCGGGCGGCACCTCGACCACCTTGGCCACCCCGCCATGCTTCTTGCCAATGCCCTCGACGGTGTCGCGCACCGCGACGGCGATGGCGTGGCTGGAGCGCGAACGATGCGCCTTGTCGGCCAGATTGACCTGCAGATCGCCGCGTTCCGGCTGCGCGCGCAGGTAATACTGGCGCACCAGGCCGTTGAAATTGATTGGCGCCGCCGTGCCGGCATAGGCCTGCACATGGGTCACTTCCTCGACCTTGACCAGTTCGCTGGCGATCTCGGCCAACACACGCGCAGTATTCTCCAGTGGCGTGCCGGTGGGCATGTCGACAATCACCTGAAACTCGCTCTTGTTGTCGAAAGGCAGCATTTTCAGCACCACCAGCTGCACGCCGGCCAGTGCCACCGAGCCGAGGATCAGCAGCACCACCGCCACCCCCAGCTTGAGCCGCGCCGCGCCACCGCGGACCTCGTCAAGAAAAGGCAGCAACAGGCGCTGGAAGGTGCTTTCCAGTTTTTGGTCCAGTTTGGACGGGCCATGCGTCTGGGCATGCCGCGCCAGCAGTTTCGCCGCCAGCCAGGGCGTCACCACAAAGGCCACGGCCAGCGATATGGCCATACCCATTGAGGAGTTGATCGGGATCGGACTCATGTACGGCCCCATCAACCCGCTGACGAAAGCCATCGGCAACAGCGCCGCGATCACCGTCAGTGTCGCCAGAATGGTCGGCCCACCGACTTCATCCACTGCCGGCGGAATGATTTCGAGCAATGGCTTATCCGGGTACAGCGCCTGCCAGCGGTGAATGTTCTCGACCACCACGATGGCGTCGTCAACCAGGATGCCAATGGAGAAAATCAGCGCAAAGAGCGAGACGCGGTTGAGGGTGAAGCCCCAGGCCCAGGAGGCGAAGAGGGTGGCAGCCAGGGTCAGCGTCACCGCCACGCCGACAATCAGCGCCTCGCGCCTGCCCAGCGCAAAGAAGACCAGCAACACGACAAAGGCAGTGGCGAAAATCAGCTTGCCGATCAGCTTTTGTGCTTTTTCGGTGGCCGTTTCGCCGTAATTGCGGGTGACCGTGACCTCGACCCCCTCGGGAATCACTGTGCCTTTCAGCACCTCGACGCGCTGCAATGCCGCCGACGCCACATCGGCGGCATTGACGCCGGGCTGTTTGGAAAGCTGCAAGGTCACCGCCGGAAACTGTCCGCTCTTGTTCATGTGCCAGACGTAACGCGTCGGTTGATCGGGACCATCCTCGACGCGGGCCACGTCGCCCATGAATACCGGCTTGCCCTCGCGCACCGCCACCACCAGTTGGCGCACATCGGCCTCCGATTCGAGGTAGGTGCCGGTCTGCACCAGCACTTCGCGGTTGCCGGCAGTCAGGTTGCCTGACGATTGCAGCGCGTTGGAGACCTTCAGCGCCGCCGCCAGATCCTGCGGCGTGACGCTGTAGGCGTTCATTCGTTCAGCGTCCATCTGCACGCGGATCACATGGTCCGGCCCGCCCAGCGTGGACACGTCGCGCGTGCCCTTGATGCGCTTCAGCTCGATTTCCACCGCCCGCGCCACCTGTTGCAGGTCGAAGGCCGAACGCTGCGCATCCGGCGTCGAAAAGGTCAGTGCCACGATCGGCACGTCGTCGATGCCTTTCGGCTTGATCACCGGCTCCTGCACGCCGAGATTGGGTGGGAGCCAATCGCGGTGCGAATGCACGGTGTCGTAAAGACGCAGCACCGCGTCGTTGTATTTGACGCCGACCTGGAACTGCACGGTAATCACCGCCATGCCGGGGCGCGACATCGAATAGACATGCTCGACGCCATGTATGCGCGACAGCACCTGCTCGGCCGGGCGGGCAACGAGATTCTCGACATCCCTGGCCGAGGCGCCGGGCCAGGCGACGAAAACATCGGCCATGGTCACGTCGATCTGCGGCTCCTCTTCGCGCGGCGTCACCAGCGTGGCAAACACCCCGAGCAAAAAGGCGACCAGCGCCAGCAGCGGCGTCATCCGCGAATTCTGGAAGGCGCGGGCGATGCGACCGGAAATGCCCAGTTCAGAGCCGGAGTGAGCCATCGCTTACTTCGCCGCCTGGATGGCGATGCCCGCCTTGACCGGATCGGTCACCACCTTTTCGCCGGCCGAAAGCCCGGCCAGCACTTCGATCTCGCCGCTGCCGACCGCTTCGCCCAGCCGCAACTGGCGCAAAGCGAGTTTGCCGTCCGCCGCCTGCACATACACCGCCGCCACCTCGCCGCGGCGGACCACGGCCCCCGCCGGAACGGTCAGCTTGACCGCCCGCCCGACCACGAAATGCACCCGCGCGAACATGCCGGGGACGATGCCGGCCAGCGCCTCCGCCTTGTCCGGCAGATTGACCCGCACTGGCGAAACGTGCGTGCTGGCATCGGCCGTCGGCAACACCGTCACGCCAGTCGCATCCAGCCATTTACCCAGATCCGGAAACTCGATCTTGGCTTCCTTCACTGCCCGCAATTCGCGCAAACGGCTTTGCGGCACATTGGCGGTAGCACGCAGCCCACCCGGTTCATAGAGGGTGAAAAGCGCTTTGCCCGGCTGGGCCATTTCGCCCAGTTCGGCGTGGCGGCGGGCGACGATGCCATTGATCGGCGAAACGATGCTGGCGTGGCTCTGCCCGGCAGCTGTGGCGCCGCGATTGGCGGTGGCCGCGTCGAAATCGGCCCTGGCCTTGTCCAGCGCCGCCGGCGAAAGGAATTTCTGCTGCACCAGCCGCTGGGTGCGCTCGTAGTTGGCCCTGGCATTGCGATATTGCGCTTCGGCAGCAGCGGCCGTTTCGCTGGCTTCGCGCGCATCCAGGCGCATCAGCAGTTCGCCCTTCTTCACGCGCTGACCGGCATCGGCCTTCACCTCGAGCACCCGACCGGGCACCTGTGCGGCTACCGTCGATTGCTGAACTGCCTCGATCAGGCTGTCGGCTGGAAAGCTCAACGCTACCGGGTGTGGCTGTACCACCACCGTCGACAGCGGTTCTGCAGCCAGGACGGCCATGGGCAAAGTCAGGATCAACAGGCTGGGCTTCATATAAATTAGCATACTCTTATATTCAAGATATAACAAGGGAAGAACGTACTCAACATATCCCGACATAATGAACATAGACCAATCAGGGGCGCTTGGCGGATTGTCCCGATCCAGACATCAATCCGCCGATGCGCCAAAACACTGCCGTCGCCGTGTTGACCGCGCTGTCCTGCCGGTGGCCGGCCTCGCTGCTCAGCGTGTCCAGACGCTACCGTCGGCCCAACGGATCTCGGCGGGCTCCAGTCCGAAGCGATCCTTGGCCTCGCTGGCCGCCATCCGGCTGCCCTGGTAGAAGCTGCTCAGACGCCCTTCCATGCCGGCCCAGTCACGGGCGACCACGCGATTGCGGTTGGCCGCCTTGAACGCGCCGGTGGAGGAATGCTTGCCTTTGCTGAAGGTCAGTTGCTCGCCGTGCTGACGGATCGTGCACACCCCCTCCGGGCACTTCCAGTTACCCGCAATCGCCAACGCGCCGGGTGCCGGGGTGTCGGCGGGCTGGGCAATTGGCACAACCGGGCGAGATGCAGGCTTCACGGTCAGCACGGGCGGTGCACTCCCGCCACCGCCCCAGTAGCCCTTGATGATGGTGTGGCCGGCCCCGCCGGAAGCGGAGTTCTGCGACCAGGTCGCCGGGTCAGAATCGATGACGCGATAGCGGCCGGCGGGAAGCAGCACATTGGGTCGGGCAATCCAGTAGACCTGATTCTTCACCTCCACGCGCCAGGGGCCGTAGCGCGTTCCGTCCTCGCCGAGAATCTGGATGCTACCACCGGGCGCGCCCCGGCCGTGGTTGTAGTGGTAGGTCAGCACGCTGCTGATGCGGGCCGCCCGCGGCAGGGTGAAATCCGGTGGCGTACCTTTGTTGTCGACGCCGGAAAGATTGCCGTTGTTGAAAATCTCCACCTCTGCGCCACTGGCCACGCCATCCGCCACCTCACCCTGCGCACCGCCGGAGCGAGGCCCATCGAGAGTTACCGAGGTTCCGGAATCGGAACGGCCAGCCGCGCCGCTGCCAGCCGTTCCGGGTTGCCCACCGGTGCCGGGCTGGGCACTGCCACTGCTGATGTCGCCACCGCCGGTGGCTCCAGGCTGGCTGCTACCGGCGCCTGCCGTTTTCGGGGCGCTTCCCTCTGCCCAGACGTAGCTGTAGATCACGCGAAAAAGGGCTGGGCTGAAGTCTGCCACCAGCCACAGTTTCCCGTTTGCGGCACCGGTAGGCACGATCCACTCGCCACTGGCCCGGTTGTTGAGCACGCGGGCACCGGCGGTGTGTATGGTGGTGGACGCAATCGGCCGGTGGCCGCCGCAACCGGCTCCAGGTTCGCCCGGCTGGGTACGGCATTCGGCCAGGGTGATCGCGTGCTCGATGTGCCAGTGCGAGCCCAGTTCGGCACGCGTGGCCCCCAGTTCCACTTGCCAGAAATGCTTTTGCCCCGGCGCGAGGGCATCGGGCGGAATGCTCCAGCCGGCCTTGCTGACCAGTGCCTTGCCGCGATCCTGATGGCTGGAACTGGCGGGCAGGACGGTTTCAAGCACCGCCCCGCTGCTGCCGCCGCTCACCCGATTGACGAACATGTCGTTGGCGGGCGCCTGCTTGCCCGCCACCCGGGTATCGACCAGCCGCCAGTAGCCGGCATGGGCGGCAGACAGGCACGAGGCCAGGGTCAGCAACAGGACAAGCGCACGTAACATGGCATTCCTCCGACGAAAGTGCAGATTGTTTACATTCCGGCAGCCTGCCGCAAAACTGAGCGCACATCAAGCAGCCCGCCACTCTGGGGCCTTAGCCAGGCGAAATGGCTTCAAATGCCACGGAAGCTGCGCCGCCAGGCCGCGGGTGACACCCCCAAGGTCTGGCGAAAATGGTGGCGCAACGACTCCGGCGTTTTGAATCCGCTCAGTCTCGCGATCTCGGGGATGTCGTGCCCGGTGCTTTCCAGAAGGCGCTGACTCAGGCCCAATCGCTCCGCCAGCAACCAGTCATTGAGGCTGGTGCCGGTCAGCGCCCGGAAATGCCGGGTGAAGGAGCGTCGGCTCATCGCGGCGCGCGAAGCCAGATCATCCAGGCTGTGCGGCTCGGCCAGATTGCCGCGCAGCCAGTCGAGCAGGCCGGCCAGCCGGGTATCCCGGCCCGGTGCCGGCAAGGGTTGTTCAATGAACTGCGCCTGCCCGCCCTGGCGGTGCGGCGGAACGACCAGGCGGCGCGCCACCCGGTTGGCAAACTCGCTGCCGCACAACTGGCGCAGCAGATGCAGGCAACAATCGATGCCGGCGGCGGTACCGGCCGAAGTCAGGATGTTTCCATCCTCAACATAAAGCACATCCGCATCGAGGCGAACCGAAGGATAGCGTTGGGCGAAATCGGCCGCGAACTCCCAATGCGTCGTCGCGCGACGCCCATCGAGCAGCCCGGCCTCGGCCAACACATACGCCCCGAGGCAGAGTCCGACGATCCGGGCGCCGCGCTGCGCGGCTGCGTCGAGCGCGGCAAGCAGCGGCTCCGGCGGGCGCTCTGCCGGATTGCGCCAGCTCGGCACGATGAGGGTATCCGCTTCGCGCAGCCTCTCCAGATCAAACGGCACCGTCAGCCCGATGCCTGCCGTGGTGCGGATCGGTTGCGGCTCGCCGGCACAGACCCGCAACTCGAAAGGATGGCCCGACGGCAAGGCTTCGCCAAAGACCACGCAAGGCACCGAAAGGTGAAAGGCGCTGATCCGGTCAAAAGCCACGACGGCAACGATATGGCGCGACATGTTGCCCCCCTGGCAGCTTTGGAAAATTGGCCTGATCTTAACGAAGCTTGACCATCCGGTCACTCTCGCCGGCGGCCCGAAGCTCGGACAATGACGCCATCTGCCATCAACCGGAGTAGACAATGACCCCCCTCGCCAAGCCCGCCCTGATTGTCATCGACCTGCAAAACGACTATTTCCCCGGCGGCGCTTTCCCGCTGTGGAACACCGACGCCACGCTGGAGAACATTGCCAACGCCATTGGCCGGGCGCATGCCGCGGGCGTTCCGGTCATCCATGTGCAGCACATCGCCGATTCCCGGGCAGGCATCGCCCCGTTTTTCAACGAAGGCAGCCCCGGCGCCGCAATCCATCCGCGCATTCTCGCGGCCGCACCGGACGCGCCGGTGGTCATCAAGCATTTTGCGGACAGCTTCCATCAGACCCACCTTGAGGCAGTCCTCGCCAGCCAGGGCTGTGAACAACTGCTGGTCTGCGGCATGATGACCCAGAACTGCGTCACCCATACCGCGATCTCCAAATCGGCGGAAAAGTACAAAGTGACCGTCCTCCCAGACTGCTGCACGACGGTCAGCGAAATGCTCCACCTGATCGCCCTGCACGCGCTATCCACCCGCGTCGCACTGTGCCCCTCGAGCGAGGCCATCTGAAGGAGTACGCCACCCTCAATTCCCGCTGACCGTCGGCTTTGGCTCTAGGGCATAGGTCAGCGCCGCGATCAGCGCCAGGCACCAGACGATCAGCGCCCCCGCCGGCAGATCGCTGGCCAGCGACAGGATCAGCCCGGATGCGTAGCCAAGCACGCCGCCGAGAAAGGCCAGCGGCAGCCGTCGTCGCGCCGGGTAATGGCGCACCCCGAGGGCGGGGACAATCAGGCTGGCAAAGACCAGATAGACCCCGAGCAATTGCACCGACAAGGTCACCGCCAGCGCCAGTGCGGCGTAAAAGCCGAAACGCCCGGCCCACGCAGGCCGCCAGCACAGGGCGGCGACCAGCAGCGCGGTCAGTGCCGCCGGCAGGGCAAGCTGGGCATAGCTGACCCAGAGGATCTGCCCGGCCAGCAGGTCGCGCAGATGCTCGCCCCCCTGCGGGTGATGCGCCAGCAGCAGCAGACCGCCGCTGGCCGCCAGAACGAAGATCACCCCGATTTGCGCTTCCTGCACTTCCGGCCAGCGTTTCTCGGTCCAGGTTAGCAGCAGGGCGCCAGCCATCGCCGCCAGCCCGGCCGCCAACTGCACCTGCCAGCCATGCGCGTCGAAGCCGGCGAGACCGGCAATGACCACCCCCAGCGCGGCGATCTGCGCCACCGCCAGATCGACGAAGACAATGCCCCGGCGCAGCACCTCCTGCCCCAATGGCACATGCGTCGCCAGCACCAGCAGGCCGGCCAGCAGTGCCGGCAGGACGATGGCCAGATCGCCGGCGCTCACCGCAGCGCCTCGAGCAGACGGCGCAGCGTGTCGTCGAACAGGGCGAACAGGTCGCCGGCCTGCGCATTGCCGCCGACGGTGTAGGGCAGCACCACGGCGGGAATGCGCGCCCGGTCGGCCAGCCACAGCGCGGCGCGTTCGTCCTGATAGGCGGTGCGCAGGATCATCCGGGCCGGCTGGGTCTGCAATTGCTGCTGCAGGCGGGCGAGGTGCGCCGCGCTGGGCTCGATACCCGGCTTGGGTTCGAGCGTGCCGACCGAGCGCATGCCCAGCCAGTGCAGCAGATAGCTGAGGTTTTTGTGATGCTCGACCACCGCCACGTTCTTCAGCGGCACCGCCTGCCGCTCCCAGCCTTGCAGCGCCGTCGCCCAGCGCGCGACGAAGTCGCGCTGCCGGGCCTGATAGTGCGCGGCATTGGCCGGGTCGAGGCGGGCCAGCCGTTCGGCCAGCGCCACGGCCACCCGGGCGATGTTGCGCGGATCGAGGTGCACATGCGGATTGCCCTGTCCGTGCACGTCGCCAGCGCTGCGGTCGACCCGCTCCGGCACTTCCAGCCGACCGACCAGCGCACCCGCTTCGAGATAACCGGGTTGGCCGGCGGCAATGCGGGGGTTGCCGGCCTGTTGCTGCAGCACCGGCAGCCAGCCGGCTTCCAACTCCAGCCCGGTACAGATCAGCAGGTCGGCGTTGCGGGCGCGGGCGATCAGGCTGGGCCGCGCTTCGATGCGGTGCGGGTCCTGCAGCGCGGTAGTGGCACTGCTGACCTTGAGCTTGTCGCCGCCGATTTCCTGCGCCAGCGCCGCCCATTCGGGTTCGCAGGCCAGCACGTTGAGCGCGGCCCGCGCCGGCAGGGCCGCCGTCGCCAGCAGGGCGATGAATACGAGAATTCGTGCCATGACGCCTCCTTAGAACTTGTGCGCAGCGTGTGCGCCCAGATTCATGATGTACTGCAGGGTGACCTGACGATCGGTAATGCCCTGCATCGACTTGTCCTGTGCGTATTGCAGGCGCAAGCGCGAATACTCGCTCCAGCTGTAGTCGACCATCGCGGAAACACGCTTGGGCCGATAGTTTTCGATGCTCAGATTGGCGGCGTTGGCACCGAAATCCTGCTTGCCGCTGTCGAGCTGGTCATAGCGCAGACCGGCCCGCCAGTTGGGAGTAAATTGATAGACCGCCTGCACATAGCCGCCAGTCTGCCGGGTACGGTAGGCACTGGTCACGCCGCCGGCGCCACAGGCATTGCCCACCCCGTTTTCGTCCAGGCAGGTCAGCTCGCCATTTTCACGCCGCTGGAAGACCTCGGCCTGCAGCTTGAAATTGCGGTATTTCGGGTTGCCTTCGGGCGCCCATTTCCAGACGAAATCGGCCACCCAGGCGCGCGAGCGGCCGGTGAACAGGCCCTGCGCTTCCAAACCGTTGATATCCTCGAAATGCGCTTCACGCTCCTTGGCGCGGGTCTGCAAATACGACACCCCGGCCCGCCAGCTGTACGATGTGCCGATATCGTCGCCCAGGCGGACGAAAACGGCGCCCGCTCCGGCGCCATTCTTGTTGCGCTCGGTGCCGGGGAAGGTGGCGCCGCGCCCGATTTCACCGCCGAACTCCAGATAAATCGGCGTTGGCGCCAGCCATTTGAGTTGCACGCCATCCTGCGCGTAGCTGCCATGGTCGCCGAACAGCGCACGGTACATCAGCGGCGCGTCGGCAAAATCCCAGGCATGCGCATGCTGTTCGTTGAGGTAACCAATCCCCGAACGGAAGCGCCCGCCCTTGATGCCCAGACCGTTACCCAGCGCCGTGGACTGGAACCAGGCTTCCTCGACCTCCACCTCACCGTCGCTAATGGCGAAAATGGCCTGGCCGCGCCAGTAGGGATCGATATTGGCGGCCAGGCTCAACTCGGAATGATCGAGCGAGAATCCGCGCTTGGAGATGCCGGCAATACCCTCGTCGCCATGCGCATGCCCGCCGGCCGGAAAGAAACCGGAAATCCGCCGCTCGTCGATTTTCTTCATGTTTTTATACTGGCCTTGCAGAGTCAGCCCGATTTCCGGGTTGAAGCCGCCGGTCGGGGCGTCCGAACGGGTAGCCGGCTTTTCCGCGGGTGGCGGGGCCGCCTTGGCCTGCGCCAGTTTTTCTTCCAGCGCGGCGATGCGCTGCTCGTAACTCTTCTTCATTTCGTCGATCTGCTGGCGGATCGCCGCCAGATCGGCATCGCCGGCGGCCTGCGCGCCAAACGTGGCGGCCAGCAGGGCAGCCAGCATGATGGGCTTGCTGTACATGGAATTCTCCTGAAAACGCAAAAAGGGACGAACTGCGGCGACGGGCCGCAGAACGGATCAAGCGGGGCGTTTCAGGCGGAAGGTGGGCCGCGCTGGGCAGGAGAGGGTGCTGGAAAATCGCTGCGGCCGGCCAGCACCGGCTGGTCCGACAGCGCATCGACACCGGCAGCAGGCAGGGCCGGCGGCAAGGAGGGCAGCGCCGCGCCGAGATCGTGTGCTGCCAGGCAAAGCTGACATGTATGTGTGCCGTGCTCGGGTTTGCCCTCGCGACCGTGCTCGAGTGCATGCGCCGCCGCCAGCCACTGGCCGGCGCAGAGCAGCAAGACGAGTAAGAGGTGGCGTAGCGATTTCACGATGGCACTGTAGCAGCAGACGAGAGGCAAAGACAGGGGCGCTGCAGCTTGGTTCCGCGCAAGCGGGCAATTCTTCGGCGCCAAGCGTTGTGCAAGCAGCACGCCGAGGCCCGGCTCCAGTATGATTGCGGGAGTTTTTGCGGACTTTGCCATGTCGCTACCACCCAGTCCTGTCCGGCACTCTGCTTTCGAGGATATCCAGGCATTGCTTGCCGCAACGCTGCTGGTATCGCTGGGTATTGCCTTTGTCGGCCACGCCGGGCTGATGACCGGCGGCGTGGTCGGGCTGGCCTTTCTGATTCACTATTCGACCGGAATCAGCTTCGGCCTGCTGTTTTTTTCCATCAACCTCCCGTTCTACGTGCTGGCCGCGCGGCGGATGGGCGGGGCCTTCGTGCTCAAGACCTTCGCTGCCGTCGCCCTGCTGGCCTCGTTCAGCGAGGCGCTGCCACTGGTTTTCAAGGCCGGACACGTCGATCCCTATTACGCGGCGGTGATCGGCGGCCTGCTGATCGGCGTCGGCATCCTGATCCTCTTTCGCCACCGCGCCAGCCTGGGCGGTTTCAATATTCTGGTGCTCTATCTGCAGGAACGCTTCGGCTGGCGGGCCGGCAGCGTGCAGCTGGCGCTCGATGCCTCGATCCTGCTGCTGTCGATCCCGGTGGTGTCGTTCAAGGCCGTGCTCATTTCGCTGCTTTGCGCTGCGGTGCTCAATCTGACCCTGGCAATCAATCACCGGCCGGGCCGCTACATGGGCATCTGAGCGGATACGCCGGCATGAAGACCAACGGACCGATCATTCTCGCCCGCTACCTGGCCCTGGCCTGGCTCGGCCTGCTGATCTACGCCAGCCTGCATCCTTTCTCCGGCTGGCGCAACAGCGGTGTATCGCCGCTGGCCTTTCTCGAAGGCGGCTGGCCGCGCTACTGGACGGTATTCGATCTGGCGGCCAACGTGCTGGTCTATCTGCCCTTCGGTTTTCTGCTCACGCTGGCGCTTTCGCGTCTGCCCGGCCGATTGACCGGCGCCATCCTCGCCGCCCTGCTGGCTGCGGGCATCAGCTTTGGTCTGGAGTGCGTCCAGACCTGGTTGCCGGCGCGCGTTCCCTCGAACATCGACTTGATCTGCAACAGCCTGGGCGGGCTGATTGGCGCGGTGCTGGGGCATCTCGCCGGTCCCCGCTTCTTCCCCCACCTGCTACGCTGGCAGCATCGTCTGGTGGCTCCGCATCGCCACGTCGAGCTTGGGCTGACGCTATTGGGCTTATGGCTGATGATTCCGCTCTCGCCGGAAATTCTGCTGTTCGGCGCCGGCGATTTGCGGCATTTGCTCGATCTACCCCAAACCCTGCCCTTCACCCCGCATAGCTTCCCGCTGCTGGAGACAACCATCGTCGCCTGCAACGTGGTCACCATGGGCATGCTGGTGCGCCTGCTCGCCGCCAACCGGCCGCTGGCCTATGCGCTGGCCGCCACGTTGCTGGGCGCCGGCCTGCTGGTGCGCACGCTTGCGGCAGCGATTCTGATTGGCCCGGAACATGCCTTTTCCTGGTGGACGCCGGGGACACAAAACGGCTTGCTGATCGGCGGAGCGGCGTTGATTCCGGCCTTGCTGCTGCCCTACCGTCTCTGCCCGGTGCTGGCGGCGCTGACATTGATGGCCGGCACCATCGTGGTCAATATCGCACCGGTCGACCCTTATTCCGTCGCGGCGCTGGCCGTCTGGCGGCAGGGGCATTTTCTCAACTTCAACGGCCTGACCCGGCTGGTATCGCTACTCTGGCCGTTTCTGGTGCTGCCCTATCTGATGTTTGCGACGCGTCGGGAATGAGCTGGGCGGCACTGGTCAGCAGATGCGCCAGAAACTCGTCGGCGATTGGCGACAGACGCTTGCCCTTGGGGTAATAGATCGCCCAGTTGGAGTGAATCGGAAAGCCGGCCACCGGCAACACCGCCAGCTGCTCGTCGCGCAGATGCCCCAGGGCATGTAGCGACAGCACCGACAAACCCATGCCGCCCGCCACCGCCTGCTTGATGGCCTCGTTGCTGCCCAGTTCCAGGCGCACCCGGGGCTGAAAACCGACCCGGGCGAAGTGGTCGTCGGTCGCCAGCCGCGTGCCCGAACCGCGTTCGCGCAGGATGAAGCGCTCGTCGGCCAGCCGTTCCAGTTCAACCGAATCGCCGCCGACCAGCGGATGCTTTTCCGGCGCCACCACCACCAGCGGGTTGTCGAGAAAAGGTTGCTGCTCAACCTCGATTTCTGATGGCGGGCGCGACAGGATGTAGAGATCGTCGCGGTTGTCGCGCAAGCGCGCGACGATGCCGTCACGGTTATTCACTTCCAGCGCGATCTCGATTTCCGGGTAACGGGCGCAGAAGGCGCCGAGGATGCGCGGCACGAAATACTTGGCGGTGCTGACCACCGCCACGCGCAGCTTGCCGCGGTGCAGGCCCTGCATGGCCAGGATTTCCTGCTCGAAGGCCGACCATTCCTCGACCATGGCGCGAGCGGTGCGCACCAGCGCCTGCCCGGCCTCGGTCAGAAAAACACGCTGGCCGATCTTTTCGTACAAGGGCAGGCCGACCGAATCGGCCAGCTCCTTCAACTGCATCGACACCGTCGGCTGGGTGACATGGCAGGCGCGCGCCGCGCCGGTGATGCTGCCATGCTCGGCGAGGGCCAGCAGCAGACGCAATTGGCGAAAGGTGGCACTCATCGAGTTTTACCTATGATTTCGATCATTATTATTGATTTTACATGATGATTTAAGCGCCGTACCATCGCTCCAGACAAAAAAGCTGGAGTTGCAATGACCTTCCTCGACCCCGCCATCCTCTTTTTCATGCTCGGCATTTTCGCCGGGCTGGCCAAATCCAATCTCGAAATCCCGCCCGCCATCGCCCGCTTCCTGTCGCTCTATCTGCTGATGGCGCTGGGCCTGAAAGGCGGTTTCGCCATCCATCATTCCGGCCTGACCGGCGAAGTGGCGGTCAGCCTCGGCCTGGCCATCCTGCTGGCCCTGATCGTGCCGGCGCTGGCCTACAGCATCCTGCGCCACCGGCTCGCCGGCTTCGACGCCGCTGCGCTCTCGGCCACCTACGGCTCGGTCAGCGCCGTCACCTTCATCACCGCCATCCAGACCATGGAAAACCAGGGAATGACCTACGGCGGCCACATGGCCGCGGCCATGGCGCTGATGGAATCGCCGGCGATCATCGTCGCCGTCTTCCTCGCCAACATGCTGCGCCGCGACCAGACCGCCGTGGTCGCGCTCGGCAACGGCACCGCTGCATTGCCGCCGGCGCACACCCCGCCGCCGCTCTCCAAGGTGCTGCACGAATCCTTCACCGACGGCGCGCAGGTGCTGCTGCTCGGCGCCATGCTGGTCGGCATCATCACCGGCGATACCGGCAAGGCGGTGATGCAGCCTTTTTCGGGCGACCT
>Ga0209794_1001210_pt1 | contig 22600 bp, 20 predicted proteins | sample EBPBio232013_DNA_FD_185869 | JGI IMG/M metagenome (GOLD analysis project Ga0209794, IMG submission 185869) | Wastewater treatment Type I Accumulibacter community from EBPR Bioreactor in Madison, WI, USA - Reactor 1_5/23/2013_ DNA (SPAdes)... | ecosystem: Engineered > Bioreactor > EBPR >... | reverse complement strand
AAAAACATGAACTAATTAGCCCCCAATCAGGTGGTCAATTTAGCCCGGCCAAGCATGGTCAATTTGCTTCGGCCAGGGGTGGTCAACTTAAACCGGCCAACGGTGGTCAATTTGACCGGCGTTTGCAGCAAAACAGCAGAACTTTCCAAAAAAGTTCTGCTGTTTGTTATTGATAAGCGTAAGAAATTCCTTTCTTTAGAGATATCAAACCGCAATTTACTTCAACGCTTATCATAAATTACCCAGCAAAATCCAAACCACAGGATTAGCTAATAATCTATCAGTAGATCGTTCTCGCACAAACAGCTATATACTTCTACCCCATTTGCAGGTGGATGGTTTTCCCAAACCTGAAAAAGCTGTACTTATCGCAGGAAGAGCAATTGTTGAAAAAATATTTTTTTGTTAGGATTCCTACCTTTATATTTGTAATGACATTTCACTTCACCACTTAATACAAATAACATGCGTAAATCCATCTTTTACCATGCAGGTTGTCCTGTATGTGTAAGCGCCGAACATGACATTATCAGTCTGATTGGCGAAAGCAATGTAGAAATCGTACACTTCGGCAAGGACAAGTCGAGAATAGCCGAAGCGGAAAAAGCCGGCGTTAAATCTGTACCAGCCTTGCTAACGCCAAACGGGCACGTATTGCACATCAACTTCGGTGCTGCTATGGCCGATCTAAAAGGCTGATCATCGCCCAAACAATCAATTTCGTTTGCCATTCATCAAAACAAGTAAGTCATGAAAAAAAGTCTAACCACATTCGCCCTGGTAGCGCTGCTCGGACTATCAGCTGCCGCCCAGAATGTCAATCCACCTGCTGGCTACACCTACGGAACCAAACAGGTAGCTACATCGCCATTCACCTTGCAAGAATTAAAATTGCTTGAGCAGTCATTGCTCTTTACCGATGAGGATACAAAGTACCTGAAAATGAGCCACGACATCTTAAAAGACCAGACCGATGCCATTTTAGATGTTTGGTATGGCTTCGTTGCCTCCACACCGCAATTGGTTTATTTCTTCGGCAATAAAACCACCGGCAAACCCGATGGGGACTACCTGACCAAAGTAAGGGCACGATTTGGCAGATGGATTTTACAAACAGCAGAAGCCAACTATGACCAAAACTGGTTGAACTACCAGTATGAAATTGGCTTGCGACACTATCTCACCAAGAAAAATAAAACAGATCATGCCAATTCAGTTCCCATAGTCAATTATCGCTATATCCCCGCTTTAACGATTCCAATAACCAGCACCCTAAAGCCTTTTCTTGCCAAAAAAGGGGCCAGCCCAGACGATGTGGAGAAAATGTACCAGGCCTGGCTAAAATCAGTGCTGATGCAGTCTATCTTGTGGGGGCAGCCTTATATCAAAAAAGGTGAATTTTAATGGTTATTTTGACCAACCAAAGAAAAGGGATATAAACCATTTTCAAATTATTGGTAACACAACTGAAAGTAAATTGGAACCCGATGCGTGTTTCTCCGTTCAACATACAACAGCAGGCAGAAAGTACCGAACGCAAAATCGTGGTGGCGCTTGAAAGGATTGCGACCGCTTTTCGGGTATTGCTATGGCAGGAAAGTAAAGAAACGGCTTTAAGCCCCATCCAAATTCAAATACTCATCTTCCTGTTGTTTCACTCCAGTGAAAAATGTAAGGTAAGCTACCTGGCGCAGGAGTTTAACATGACAAAGGCCACGATCAGCGACAGCGTGAAAATTCTACTTGAAAAAAAACTGATAAAAAAAACAGACGACCTGGCCGATACAAGAAGTTATACCATTGAACTGACCCATGCCGGGAAAAAAACAGCGGAAAAATCGTCCAACTTTGCTTTCGCCATCGAAAAACCTTTGACTTCACTGACCAATGAGCAAAAAGAAACCATGCTATCCGGCCTACTTACACTCATTCATCAGTTGAACAAAGCCGGCATCATTACCATTCAGCGCATGTGTTTTACTTGTGCACACTATCAAAACAGCAAGGCAGGCCATTACTGCACACTCTTGCAGTCCAGGTTGGTAGCCAACGAATTAAGGGTGGATTGTCCCGAACACACGCTGGCCTAGTTTCGGGCGATGTTTTTTTCCGCCGCCAGGGTCAAAGACCGTCAATGACCTCCTTATAGCCCCTGCCAATGGGGATGGTCACACCATTCACTTCCACGGCCTCTGCCGTAAAAGATTCGAGCTTATTCATGGAAATGATAAAGGATCGGTGAATTCGCTTAAAAATATCGCCGGGTAAAAGGGCCTCCATTTCATGCGTACTCATGCGCGATATGAATTCGTTTTTGGTCGTCACCACTTTGATGTATTCCCGTTGGCTCTCTATATAAACTATGTCAGCGAACAGGACTTTTATTTTCTTTTTTTGTACCGTTAGAAACAGGTAATCTTTTACGACGGCCGTTTCCGCAGCGGCAAGTTTATCATTAAAGGCGGCCTTGACTTTGTTGACAGCAATTAAGAATCGTTCGAAAGCAATCGGTTTTAACAGGTAATCTGTTACATCCAGCTCAAATCCTTCTACGGCATATTGGTGATAAGCGGTGGTAACAATAACGGATGGCTTTTTTACCAGGGTCTTTAAAAAAGCCATCCCTTTTAACTTTGGCAGGTGGATATCCAGGAATAGCAACTGTACTTCATTTTCCCGGAGCCATTCGGTAGCTGCTATCGCATCTTTGAACTGGCCAGCCAGTTGCAGAAAAGGTACTTGGGCAATATAGTCGGTCAATACCTTTACCGCCAGTGGTTCATCTTCTATTATGATACAGCGTAGCTTAGACATGGCTGGCCAAATTAATGTGCAATATTGACTTAAATACCGTCTTGTCCCTGCCTACTGCCAAATCATACTCTTTGTACAGCAAGGCCAATTGCTTGCGGAGGTTGGAAAGGCCGATGTTTTCACGAAGTTCCTGGGCCGCTTCCGTTTCTTCGATCGAGTTCTTTACCGTAAAGGTTAATTGTTGTTGCTTAACCTGGAGATCAATATCCACAAATGGCTGGCTTCTGGTTTCTGCAGCGCCGTGCTTAAAGGCATTTTCTACCAGGGGGATCAGTAACAAAGGTGGCAAAGTCTGTCTTTCCTTGTCAATGTCGGCATTCAGGGTAACCAATAAACTGTCGTCGTAACGCAACTTTTCGAGCGCTATATAGTCGGCAATTATTTTCAACTCATCCTCCACCACAATGGCATCACCACCGGTTTCATACAACATAAAACGCAATATGGTAGAAAGCCGCAAAATGGCCTCCGGGGCCAAGTCGCTCTTTTCCCTGGCCAATACGTAAATATTATTTAGGGTGTTGAATAAAAAATGTGGATTCGTTTGCGCTTTTAAATAGTTTAATTCGGATTCCTTCTTTTCAATTCTTAACTGGTTGTTCTTTTCTATGAGCCGACGATTGTTATAGATATTTCGGGCAACCGCGAAAAATATAAAACATGCCAGACTAAACTGTGCATGAACGAGCACGCCTTTGCCCAACGACAAATTCGGCGTATAATCAACATAAATGCCTAGTGTTATCCATAGCTTCCGCCAACCATACAACCCAACTGTATACAAGAGTATGGCCAAAATCAGCAAGCCAATGGCCCGAAAAGTTTGTTTGCATGGCCACTTGAGCGAGCGTAAAATAACTTCAAAGAAAAAATAGTTGAGAATGGTTAGATAGCTCACCAGAAAAAAACTGTTGATTACCCTGTGTGTAAATGTTTCCCGGTAGTTAAAAAATTCACCGAAAGAATAGAGTGCTAAAAAACCCAAGCCGGTGTATAGGTAAAACCTTAGCAACCGATCGTCAACTAATTTTTTCATAGCTATCCTTGACGCCTAAAAATACCCAAATCTTGCACAAATAAAAGGCAGGAACAAGAAAAGAAATTCGCCCGTCCGTTCAGTATACCAAACGAACTACAACAACGGCGCGCTAAATCTGCTTTCTGTTGACGAAAACTGGCATTTCATTGACAGGGCATTCGTTAAGCCCTGTTTTATCTGCATCTTGTACTGCTGTTAGCAGCCAATTTTTCTGTTACCAACCCTATTTTCGATGACGGTCTATGCACTTAAACATTAAAACAGCCAGACTGGCGGGCCTCTTTTACTTACTGCAAATTCCACTCGGCCTATTCGGCATATTGTATGAACCAACGATGTTAGTAGTACCAAACCAGGTAGCAGCCACTGTTTCCAATATCCTGGCAAATGAGTTCCTGTTTCGCCTGAGTATCGTCAGCGCCATTGCCTGCGCCATCATTACTGTTCTTACCGCCCTGCTCATTTCAAATTTGTTGCGACCCTTGCAGCAATACTGGGCAAATGGAATCGTCTTGTTTGCCGCCCTGGCAGCGCCGATCTCCATGATTAATGAACTCAATCATGTCGCCGTTTTACTATTGGCCAAAAGCAGCTCACCGGCGGCCGGCCCCGCCACGTATCAAGTGGAAACACTGATTGCAGGCTTGCTGACAGTGCATCAATACGGACTAAAAATCACCGGCATATTCTTTGGCCTTTGGCTCCTGCCAATGGGTTTACTGATGATAAAATTGAAAGCCATCCCAAAAATCATCGGTATGCTATTGCTGGTTACGTGTGCCGGCTATCTGGTTGACTTTATCGTCTTTTTCATCTATCCAGGCAGTACGCTGGTAGTAAGTGAATACACCTGGCTAGGCGAAGTATTGATGCTGCTGTGGCTTTTTGTAGCCCGTAACAAGCAAACTACGCCATGAATGAAAATCAAATTACGCAATGACAGGAAAAAATAAAACAGCAAGGCTCGCCGGACTGATCTATCTCGGTGTGGTAGTGACGGGTATTTTCAGTTTACTATATGTGCCGGATAAACTCATTGCCTATGACAATGCTGCACTGACTTTTCAAAATATCAGCGCTTCAGCGGATTTATTCAGGCTGGGCATTGCAGGCGGATTGATTTGTTACCTGTTCTTTCTTTTTCTACCCCTGGTACTGTATAAACTGCTCCAACCTGTCGATACAAACATGGCAAAGCTGATGGTTTTGTTGGCTGTTATCAGCGTACCCATGTATTTCATCAATGTGCAAAATGAATTCACCGCCATTTCGCTCGTTACCAATCCCCATTATTTTCCCGGCCAAACTGCCCCACAAATTCAGGCCCAGGTGCTATGCTATATTAACCAATACGACGATGGCATGCGCCTAATTCATGTTTTTTCCGGCCTCTGGTTGTTTCCCTTTGGCTACCTGGTGTTCTACTCAAAAATGCTTCCGAAATTTTTAGGCATCTTATTAATATTGGGCTGTTTCGGGTACCTGGTAAATTTTTTCGGTCGACTGCTATTACCAGATTATGCGCAATTGGGCATTGCCCGCTATATCAGCTTACCGGCAAGTTTAGGCGAAATAGGCACCTGTTTATGGCTCCTGCTTGTCGGCGTAAAAGAAAAACAGTTCATCACCAACTCAACACAACATGACAGCTATTTTAGAAGACCATAAAATAAACACCAAACTGATACTCTCCGCCCTTTGGACCTCCGTGATGTTTCTCTACATCTATGGCGACTATTTTGAATTATACGTTCCGGAAAAAACGGCCGGCTTATTGAGTGGGCGGAACATGTTGAATACGCCCTATAAGCTACTTGCCGCTACTGTTATCCTGGCGCTACCTGCCCTAATGATCTTCCTTAGCCTGGTAATGAAACCAAGATGGAATAAACTGATAAACATGTCCATTGCCTCATTCTTAACGCTGTTCACCTTGCTGGTAGGCGCTTCATCCATTTCGGAATGGCGGATATTTTATGTGATGCTATCCTTGCTGGAAAGCATCCTGACGTCAATCATCGTGTGGAAGGCCTGGCACTGGCCGAAAGCAGAACAACAGCTATCGCCCAATAAATAGCCCATTTTACGCATAAAAATCACCCAAACATGAAAATTCGCACTACCTCCCTGCTAACCGTCCTGTCCTTTGCAATTTTGGCTGCTTGTCATAAACCAAATGAGGAGCCCAGCAGCACGTATCCAAAACAGGTCACTATTGTTTACCGGGTGAGCAGCAGCACGGCCGACAGCCTGGTATCCATTACCTATGACAACGAAACTGACGGGCAATCAACTGCCGAAAACCCGCACTTGCCCTTTTCGAAATCCATCAGCAAAACGGTCAATAAATATGACATCATCACCCTGGGCTTTTTTGTAAACCCGGCGAAACCCGTTAAGCTCGAAATTATCGTCAACAACCAGGTGGTGAAAGCGCAGAATTACAGTGTTCCCAACGCAGCCATGTCATATAGTTTTCCATAGCTGTTGTATGGGTCAGCATATCTACAATAAAATGGGCTAACTTACCCCTGCATGAACAAACAAAGCATCTTTACCAACCAGTTTCTATTGCGATGGGGGCTGGCCATTATTTTTCTTTCGCACAGCTTACATGGCATTTTCACCGGCAATGATGTAAACGATTTTGGGAACTTATTTTTGAATAAAATTGGGTTCGCCCCTTTTGGGGTCTTCATTGCCTGGGCAGTTGTTATTAGTCAGATCATTACATCCATCTTCTTAGTGGCCAATCGATTCCTGACCATCACCTGTGTCGTCAATATCATCATCCTCGTTTTCGGCATCATCACAGTACATTTTGCCGAAGGCTGGTATGTGGTAGGCGCCGGTAGAAACGGCATGGAGTTTAGTTTTCTCTTAATTATCGCGCTGCTGACCATACTATTTACAGATCAAAAAGCAAAAAAAAGAAGCGACCGTTGCAAAAATTTAGATTAGACCTGCCCGGATGGCCTTACCAATCAGGGTTGCTGTGTTCTTGGCATCAAATTTTTCCAGGAGACTTTTGCGATGGGTATTAACGGTGGGGATGCTGATGAACAATTTTTGGGCTATTTCGGTATTGGTAAGTCCCTCGGCTATCAACTGCAGCACTTCTTTCTCCCGCCTGGTTATCAGCAAGGCGCTTGTTTCTGTTTCGTGCAGCGATTGGCTGACTTCGAAACTGAAATACGTATTGCCCTTAAACACGGCATCAATCGCTTCTTTCAATTCAGTTCTTGTTGCATTTTTCAACACATAACCCGATGCGCCATTGTCGATCATATTGCGGATGATGGCCTGCTGGTTAAAGGTACTAAGGCTCAATACCGACACCTGCGGATAAGCTTGTTTGACGGCCTTACACAAATCGATCCCACTCTGATCAGGCAGGTTCACATCCATCAACAACACATCCGGTTGCTTTTTTTGTAAAAAGGCAAGACAGGAAGCTGCCGTAGTAGCATGCCCCAGCCACTCGATATTCTTCTCAAACTGGAGCAAAGAACGAATACCCTCAATGACGATATAATGGTCGTCTACTATGAATATCTCTACCTTCATCAAAGGCCTATTTCTAATAATACAGAGGTTCCCTTACCGGGCGAAGACTGCACATCTAGTCTTCCTTTTAAAAACTCTACCCTATGCTGAATATTTTTCCAACCAATACCCGTCGCCTCATTCAGCCGGGTTTTGTCAAGCCCCTGGCCATCATCTTCTACCGTTACGGCCAACAACTTTTCGGGCACAGATGCATGCACTTGCACCAGCACATGGCGGGCATTGGCATGTTTAATGACATTGTTCACCAGTTCCTGTACGATTCGATAGATATTGACCGCTGTTGTTTGCGCTATCTCAACATCTTTCATGGCGATGGACAGATATTGAATAGAAATCACCGCACTGCGTTGTATCTCATTGCAAAATTCTTTCAGTGCGGTATCCAATCCATATTTCACCAGCACTTCTGGCATCATATTGTGCGCCACCCGGCGCATCTCCTGAATGGAGCTGTCCAGCATATCAATACTCCTTTCAAATGCCTGTGCATTGTCTGGCGTCATGATCAAATTCTCTTTCATATTGTTTAATGAAAATTTTATACCACTGAGCATGCCACCTAGTCCGTCGTGCAAATCCTTCGCCAGGCGGGTGCGCTCCTGCTCCTCGCCTTTTAGCACCGCTTCTGTGGCCGTTAACTGCTTTTCTGTTTCCAGCTCATCAATTTTTGCCTGCTGCCATTTTTGGCGATGACTGAAATTTCGGTACCCCAGGGCGACAATAATGAGCAATGCCAACGCAATACCCAATAACAAAAAGTTCAGGGTCTTCCGGTTGGCCAGCCTGATTTGCTGCTCATTTATTTGGGCGTCTTTTTTTTCACTCTCGTATTTCTTTTCATAATTCGTAGTGACTTTCTGCAGGTTGTCTTTGTTTATACTGTCCTGCAATTGATCTGTTTTTTTAGTCCATTCCCACGCGGCATTTAAGTCCTGGCTTACATAAGAAATTTCGGTTAACAGCTTGTAGGTTTTCAACCGCTGCTCCCTTAAGTTATATTGTTGGGTAATGACCAGGCTGGAATCAGCCTTGGCCCGGGCCAATCCGTAATTTCTTGTTTGTAAATAATACATGGCCATCCCTTTCAAAGCAATCGCCTTGGTTTCTGCCAAATCAAGCTCCTGGGCAATTCGCCCTGCTTCTTCAAACTTCACCCTGCTATCTTCAAACCTTTTTTGCTGGAAGGCAAGATCGCCGAGGTTGAGCAAGATCGCCGAACCGGCATATTTATCGCCCAATAACTGGCTGATACGGTACGCTTCGTTGAAACAACCAAGGGCCGTATCCAGGTTATTTACCTCCGAATAGTTTGTACCCAGGTTGGTTAAGCAGTATTCCAAATTAACGGAGTCGCCCATCTGGCGCAAATATCCCGATCCTAATTTACCGTAATCAATTCCCTTTTCCGGTTGCCCGATATCCCTGTATATTTTGGTGAGGTTGCTATACACAATGGCCAGGAAACGCTTATTCTCTAATTTTTGCAGTGCCGGCAATGTTTGCAAGTAATAAAAAAGCGTGGAATCATTTTGGTCTAATAAATTATAGGTATTGGCAACATTGATAGTGGTTTTTATGAGAAGCATGGGGTCATTGAATTGCTTTGCTTTTTCCAAAGCATGCAGGTTAACCAACAGCGATGAATCCACTTTTCCTTGTACGTTCAACACCGAGCTGTAGTAGGCTGCGTATTTGATTTCGCCATAGGTGTAACCGATTTGCTTACTTAACTGCAAAGACTGGTTGTAATAGGATGTTGCAACCGCCGGTGCGGTGTTTTCGTACTGTTCACCAATGGTCAACAAAAGCAAGGCTTTATTAGTGTCGGCCTTGGCGGTTGCCAGCACCCGCAATAAGCTGTCTGTTTGCGTTGGCACCTGTGCCACAACACAATTACTCGATAGCACACACAACAGTATAAAGAATAGCCACTTCATCGTTTGCAAAATAAGCATTCACCCGCCCAATTTCGCCTCCTCTTTTTGAATGATTTTTCACCGGTTTGCTTGAAAATCATCTTTTTTAATGATTGTCTGCAGGTAGACACAAAACTATTTTTACGCTATCAAGTTCAAATAATGCGTCTCCTAAAAACGGTCTGTCTGCTTACCTGCACCTTGCTTTACCTAACTGCCGTTGCGCAAAAACAAAGCTTCGACGTGGTTTCCTTCAGCATACCCAAGGGCTGGCAGCAAAAACAGAACGAGGGTTCGGTTCAGTTGCTGGCGACAGAAAAAAAATCTGGCGCCTATATTATGGCGATAATCACCAGGGCCAGCCCTTCGGCCAGCTCCGCTATTGAGAATTTCAATAGCAAATGGAAGGATGCCATCAAAGACCAGTTGCACTTAGAAGACGACCCAACTATGCAACCGTCCAGCAATTCAAATGGATGGGATGTAGAAGCTGGCAATGCGAATTTTATGGACAATGGCGTGAATAGCTCGGTGGCACTGTTATCGGCTACCGGCGGCGGACAAACAGTGAGTGTGGTGATCATGACCAATAGCAAACAATATGAGTCAGACCTGATGGCCTTTCTGAACTCGTTGGAACTGGCAGCGCCCTCAGCAACAAACAACGGTCAATCGCCCGCACCGGCAACCAATCCTGGCATGGGCGCCTCCCCGATCAAAGGACTGTGGACCAGTTATGTGTTGGAAACAACCGGTTATAGCATCAACGGCCGCCCACAATATACCGCCGGCTATCTGCGAAAAGAATATGCTTTCTACGCTGACGGCACCTATCTGTTCCGCAATAAGCAATGGCTTACCAAGGCCAACAATATTGTGTATGTGTATGAGACGGGCACCTATTCGGTAGATGGCAACGAGCTAACCCTCACCCCCACCAGCGGTAAAGGCGGTTTCTGGAAAAAGAAAGCAAGCAGCAAAGAATGGGGCAGCCTGGTAAAATGGACAGATAGCAAATTGGAGAAGACCACCTATCGTTTTGCCATTAGTATTGACCCCAGTTATGGCAATGCCCTGGTGCTGACAGCAGCCAATGCAACAGCAAGGGATGGCGGACAATTCAATGCCCCCGGCGATCCATTCGAGTTTCGCTACAGTTTTCGGGCGCTTGAATCGTCGATCGACAATCCGCCTAGTCTGAAAACAGGTTTTGAAAACAAGTCGCTGTCGGCTGTTGAACCCATACAAACCAATACACCTGTTGCTACTACTACTTTTTCACCGATCACCGGAAAAACCTGGCAGGGCAGCAGTTCTGAAAAAATGGGCGCGGGCAACCTGCAAACAAATACCGGCGGCTTTTTTACCAATCAATATAAATTTTACCCAGACGGCACCTATCGGTTTGTGCAAGTCAATGCCTCCCATTATACCTCAACAAAATCACTGAATTACGAAACCGGCACTTATTCAATTAGCGGTAATCAGCTCAGCATTGTGCCCACCAAGGGAAGCGATGAAGAATGGACAAAAATCGGAAAAACATCCAATGGCAATAGCGATGTAAGCAATCGCGCCATCAATGAAACCTGGAACAAAAAGCAACAGACAGCACCCCGAAAACTGGAGAGAACAACCTATACTTTTCGCATTGAATACCAGGAGGGCAACCATGCCAATGCATTGATCCTGGAAGGTTATAATGGCCATACAGAACGCGAAGGCAATGGTACTATCTCCTACTATTTTGAAACACCAGAACCAAAGTCTGTGCGACTGCCGCCAGGTTTTGAAGACAAACCAACCATTTAACCCCTACTACCTTTTATGAGATACCTGTTAATCATAAGCTTAACGCTACTGTCTGCCGCAGCCGCTGCGCAATCAAAAAACCCAACAACCAAAAAAGAAGTGGACGACAAAATCAAGCAAGCGCATCAGCAGTTGGACAACCTTACACCGGAGCAGAAAAAGATGATGAAACAAATGGGCATGTCCACCGACGTGCCATCCATGTCCATACCCACCACCGATGCAGCTATAAATGCAGCCGTAAATGGCGGTGCTTTTAGTGTACCGGCTAAGAACAATACATTGATCGCTGCTATTCCGCAGATTACACTGACGGCCAGCACGGTTGCGGGCTATGTTAAAACACAAACCGACTATGTTGACAAAGGCATTGCCAGCGAAGCCCGACTCGCCGGGCAAAATATCTACGCCTATTACAAATCGAATAAATACAATTCGGAGACCATCGGCAATGACGCCATCGGGTTATGGGCTGTCGGCCAACCCGATATTGCCGTGTACATCATGGCTAAAGTTTGTGCTGATAATACGACCGACGCAGATCTACTCAGCAATTTTGCCGCTATGTTGAGTATGGGTGGAGCGCCGCATCGTGCCATTCCCCTATTGCAATACCTGAACAAACAATATCCTGATAATACCAGCATTCTCAACAACCTCGGCCAGGCCTGGTTTTACCTGGGCGAAACAGAAAAAGCCAATACACAGCTAAATAAAGTAGTGAAGGCGTTTGCATACCATCCGCAGGCAAATTATACCCAATGCCTTATTGAACAAAGCAAGGGCAATACACCAAAAGCCATTGAAAAAATGAAAAATTCATTGGCCTATAGTTATTCTTCAGATAAAATAAATATGCTGCGAAAGCTGGGTTATAAAGTAAAAGGCAGCGATATGCGTAAACCTTTCCAGCCCGATCCGAATCCACTGGGCTTGCAAAATTTTAAGCGCCCCGATGTGCCGGTTTCCTACACAACAGAATTGTCGCTGAAAGCCGATTGGGATGCATTTCAACAACAGGCAAATGAAAAAGCCATGCAGTTGGCAAAAGACATGGTACCCTATCAGCAGGCTGCAAATCAACAGGCACAGAAGCTATATGAACAATACCAGAAAAATGGCATTAGTGGTATGAAGACAAGCGCTGCAACACCTGATAATATTTACCGCTATGTTGCAGAAAAAAACCTGGAAGAAATGAACAAGGATGGTGGCGCTGGTTTTCGCCTTAAAAAAGCAATAAAAAATATTGATGCTATCAGAAATGATTTTCAGGCCAACGATGAAAAGCAAAGAAAAATTATTGAAAAACAAAAAAGCCTCATCGCCAACCAGGAAACCGAGTTGGGTAAAAAGGGGGAGAACCTGGGCTTTGATAATTGTGAAGTGCAAAAAGCCTATAGTGAATGGGTTTATACAAACTACAATAAGCCATTGGAAGAAGCCTACCAGGATTACTTGCACCAGTTGTATATAAAAATCACCGAAGAACTGTACTGGAAACAATTTACACAAGACGAAGCCAGTTTTGAAGCCACCAAAATTGCTTCAAAAAAAGAGTGGCTCGCTGCATTGAGCAACACAAGGTATATTGCAACCAACAGTTACGGCAATTGCATGCCGCAGGAACATAAAGCGTCCCGTTATAAAATGGCCGATTTTGATGAAACGCATTGTTCTTTTAAAACTGAACTAAAATTTGGCTTTGGCAAACAAACTTTTGAATGCGGAAAATCACGTATGGAATTTGAAGCAGGTCCTGTGTCTGCCGATTTGAATTTTTACATGGACAACAACGGCAACACCAGATTCGTAAAAGGTACGGTAGAAGCCACGTTGAAAAGTGTAAGCGTAGGCGCAGGTCCGTTGGAAGCATCGGCCAAAGCAGGTATGGGCGTGGAGTTTACGGGCAAAGGCGTGGAAGATGTGTATGTAAAAGGCGAGGTTTCAGCCGCTACTGTTACTGCTACGGGTAAAATGAGCCTTATATCAGGAAATATGACAGGCGCCATCAGCGGATTTGGTAAATAAGCAATCGAGATACAAATGAAAAAATACAGCATAGTCAGCATCGTTCTGGCACTACTCTTCAGCTTGCAAGCGCATGCACAGGAATGTAAAACCACGGCCGATTTAGATGCCGCACCCGGTAAATACCTTACAGCAGCACAATACCCCTGGCCTGCCGTAAGAACCGAGTATTTCAGTAAAATGAACACGGCTGCCGACAAGGCCCTGGCAAAACAAACGCTGGCACAAATAGAAAAGATAGAACAAGAAAGTCACGCGGGTTTCAGTCTCACGGGAGGCAACTGGGAAAATATATATGCGTCAGAAGGATACCAATACCTGGCCAATGCCAAATTGGGCCAATACAATTTCCAGGCGGCCTTGTTTGAATATTTCTGTGCCAATGGTAAATCACGAAGAAACGATGAATACAACACTGTGTTGCGTATTTATGTAAACAAGTTGCCGCTCAACACGTTGAACCGGTTTTTTTCTTCTCCTTTTGGTAGCAGTTTCAATTATTATGATTTTGGGATGCAATTCGCCGATTGGAAAAACCACCAGTCGGCCGATGTCAATGCAAAACTCATCGACCTATTTACCTACCTAACCTGCAACAACACTTCACTGCTGGAAAGCATCAATACCGGCAACGGCTATTTTCAGGATGTGCCGGAAAAAGACATAAAACCCAATAACAACAGCAATCAAATTTACAGGTATTGGTTTATTACAAAAGGAACTACTCCCCTGCTGGTACCCGTTACCCGGAAGGAGTATTTACAAAGCCTGTTGGAATACTATGAAAGGGAAAAACTTCATTTCGCCAAACTGGTGGCCAAGCTGAAAGAAGACCACGACAATAGCCTGAAAAACTACAACAACTGGGAAGCAGCCGTAGCCGATAAAATAGCGATTGTAAAAAAGACCCGCGACGAACACGATGAAGAGTGGCTAGCCGCGCAAGCCATTATCAATCCAATGGCAGATAGTGACAAAAGTTATAAAGCACAATTGCCGGAACAAACCAACATCAATCGTTTTTGGCAATTTTATGACAAGGAAAACAAAAGCCAACCCCTCTACAAATACAACCCGGCTTATTTTACCGCACCAAAGACGGGTGCCGCCAAACCACAATTTATGACGGTTGCTTTTCGGCATTCTACCATGCCGCGGCAACTTCGAGTCTTCGATAACTTCAACAAAAATTTCAACTTTGGTGCCTTGCGGAAAATGCTGGATTAATCATACACGCAGCGGCTGGTTTCATCAAATGCAGGAACCACTATCTTTGCAGTAGCATTTACTGTAAAGCATCAGCCATGAAAAAGATTGGATTTCTTTCGTTTGGCCATTGGTCCAAACATCCTGCGTATAAAACGCGAACGGCCAGTGATACCCTGTTGCAGTCGATCGACCTGGCTGTGGGCGCCGAAGAAATCGGTCTCGATGGCGCTTATTTCCGGGTGCATCATTTCGCTGCGCAACTGGCTTCACCCTTTCCATTGCTGGCTGCCATTGGGGCCAAAACCAGCAAGATCGAAATCGGCACCGGTGTGATCGATATGCGATATGAAAATCCGCTGTATATGGTAGAAGATGCCGGGGCGGCCGATATCATTTCGCGGGGAAGATTGCAATTGGGCATCAGCCGCGGATCACCTGAGCAAGTCATCGATGGCTGGCGTTATTTCGGTTACGAACCTGCTGCCGGTGAAACCGATGCAGACATGGGCCGAAAAAAAGCATTGGCTTTTCTCGATCAACTCAAAGGTGTTGGCTTTGCGCAGCCGAACCCGTATCCGATGTTTCCGAATCCCCCGGGACTCTTGCGACTCGAGCCCCATGCCGAAGGCTTGCGCGATCGCATCTGGTGGGGCGCGGCTTCCAATGCCACCGCCATCTGGGCCGCTGAAAATGGTATGCACTTACAGAGTTCAACGTTGAAATACGATGAAAGCGGCAAGCCTTTTCATGTGCAACAGGCAGAGCAGATCAGGTTGTATAAAGAAGCCTGGAAAAAAGCCGGACATACCCGCGAACCCCGCGTATCGGTAAGTCGCTCCATTTTCGCTTTGGTGAATGAACAGGATCGGTATTTATTTGGGCAGGAGGCCGATCGCACCGACAAGATCGGACTGATTGAGCAAGACAAGCGTGCCATCTTCGGCCGAAGTTATGCCGCAGAACCTGACCAACTTATTAAAGACCTGGAACAAGACGAAGCCATCCGCGAAGCAGATACCTTGCTGTTAACCATTCCCAATACATTGGGTGTGGATTACAACCTGCACGTGCTGTCTTCGATTTTAAAATACGTGGCGCCCGGGATGGGTTGGCGATAGTTACTCATTAAAAGGAAAAAGCAGGCCATTACGACCTGCTTTATTTTTCAGAACCTTAACCCGATTATTTTTTAAGCTCAAATCGGTCGAGCATCATCACTTTGTTCCATGCGGCTACAAAGTCTTTTACAAATTTCGCCTGTGCGTCGGCTGAGCCATATACTTCAGCGACGGCCCGCAATTCAGCATTTGAGCCAAATACAAGATCAGCGCGCGTAGCGGTCCATTTGGGTTGACCACTGGTGCGGTCGGCACCTTCATACAACTCTTTGGTATGATCGGTTGCTTTCCAGGCTGTGCGCATATCGAGCAGGTTGGCGAAAAAGTCGTTGCTCAAGGTACCCGGGCGATTGGTAAACACGCCATGTTTTGATCCGTCGAAATTGGTATCCAGTACACGCATACCACCCAACAACACCGTCATTTCAGGCACAGTGAGGGTCAGCAATTGCGCTTTGTCGATCAACAATGCTTCGGTTGGCACCGACGACATGCGCTTGCGATAATTACGGAAGCCATCCGCCGCAGGCTCCATGTATTCAAACGATTCAATATCGGTTTCATCGGCAGATGCATCCATGCGACCCGGTGTAAATGGTACTTTCACTTCAACACCACCGTCTTTGGCTGCTTTTTCAATAGCGGCCACACCACCCAATACAATCAAGTCGGCTAAAGAGATTTTCTTACCATCAGCCAATGTATTGTTGGTCTCTTCCTGAATGCGACCCAGGGTATTCAACACTTTTTCCAGTTGCACGGGTTTGTTTACTTCCCAGAATTTCTGCGGCGACAAACGAACGCGGGCACCATTGGCACCACCTCTTTTGTCAGAGCCCCTGAAAGTGGAGGCGGAAGCCCAGGCAGCAGACACCAATTCAGACACTGTCAAACCGGAAGCCAGGATATTTGCTTTGATGGCCTTGGTATCGTTTTCATCAACCAGCGGGTGATTGACAGCCGGGATGGGATCCTGCCAGATCATGATTTCTGCCGGCACTTCAGGACCCAGATAACGTGCCCTTGGACCCATATCGCGGTGGGTCAACTTGAACCAAGCGCGGGCAAAGGCATCGGCAAACTGATCAGGGTTTTCAAGAAAGCGACGCGAAATTTTTTCGTACGCAGGGTCAAAGCGCAACGACAAATCCGTTGTCAACATCGTTGGCTTGTGAAATTTACCCGCTACAAATGCATCGGGAATAATTTCATCATTTGTTTTAGCTACCCATTGGTGCGCACCAGCCGGGCTCTTGGTCAATTCCCATTCGTATTTGAACAGGTTCTCAAAAAAGTTATTGCTCCACTTTGTGGGTGTGGTTGTCCAGGTTACTTCAAGTCCGCTGGTGATGCTGTCTTGTCCTTTACCGGTTCCAAATTTATTTGCCCAGCCAAGGCCCTGCGCTTCCAAACCTGCTGCTTCTGGTTCGGCGCCCACATTATCGGCGGTTGATGCGCCATGGGTTTTACCGAAGGTATGTCCGCCGGCAATCAAGGCCACCGTCTCTTCATCGTTCATCGCCATGCGTGCGAAAGTCTCACGGATATCCTTAGCCGCTTTTACGGGATCTGGATTGCCACCGGGGCCTTCGGGGTTTACATAGATCAATCCCATTTCGATGGCACCGAGCGGATTGTCGATATTGCCAGATGCATCGCGCCGATCACCCAGCCATTTGTCTTGCGTACCCCAATCCACATCAATCTCCGGCTCCCATACGTCGGCACGACCGCCGGCAAAACCAAATGTTTTAAAACCCATCGATTCCAACGCCACATTGCCAGACAATACCAGCAAGTCGGCCCAGGAAAGTTTGCGACCATATTTCTGTTTGATGGGCCACAACAAGCGACGTGCTTTGTCGAGACTAACGTTATCAGGCCAGCTATTCAGGGGTGCAAAACGTTGTTGTCCCGCGCCGGCGCCACCGCGACCATCACCCACCCGATATGTACCTGCGCTGTGCCAGGCCATGCGTACAAACAAGCCGCCATAGTGACCAAAATCGGCCGGCCACCAATCTTGCGAATCGGTCATGAGCGCGTGCAAGTCTTTTTTGACAGCGGCCAGGTCAAGCGTTTTAAATTCTGCTGCATAATCAAATCCTTCCTCCATCGGGTCAGACAAAGACGACTGCTGACGCAGGATGTTTAGGTTAAGCTGGTTGGGCCACCACTGTTGGTTGGACTTGCCACCACCGCCATACACTTCTTTTGGAAGTGAACCATTGTGAAACGGGCATTTGCTAATATCTCCTTCCATATTTTCCATTGTTAATTGATTTATAACTTGTGTATTTTCTGCTCTTCCTTACAAATTTCCGATAATTCGATCAATCAATCTAATTGATTAATATTATCGTAATATAGATGAAATCTATCAGTTAAACCCGCTTGCTATGCTGCCTGAAAAAGAGGAATTATTGTTGCGGCCATTGACCATTGCCGATGCCGATGCGCTTGTATTGCTGGCCAACAACCGAAAGATATTCGACAATGTGCGGGATATGCTGCCACATCCCTATGCCCTGCACGATGCCATCTGGTTTATTGATGCCTGTAACAAAGAGCCAATCCGGGTCAGCCTGGCCATTGAAACAGCGGGACAGTTTTGTGGCATGATTGGCCTCGTTCCGCAATTGGATGTACACCGGCTGGGTGCCGAAATTGGGTACTGGATTGGTGAGCCGTATTGGGGCCGCGGTCTGGCCACGCAGGCCGTGGCGAAGATGGTGAACTATGCCTTCACACAATTGCCGTTCATTCGCTTGTTTGCCGGTGTTTTTGCCTACAATACAGCCTCTATGCGGGTGTTGGAAAAAAACGGCTTCGTAAAGGAAGGCGTGGCCCGAAACGCCGTGATCAAAAACGGCCAGATCATCGACGAACATCGCTATGCCCTGCTAAAACCAGGAAGCTGATCTATTTATTTGCCAGCACGTCATTTTTTACCAGCACCACGTGTTTGATATTTTTTCGGTCATAGGTGTAGTTTATATGTACTTTTCTATCGCGGGTTTGGATCACCGAGGGATAGCTGTACTCGCCGGTTTGCTGGTCTTCCAGCACGGCGATATCCTGCCAGTGCAGTCCATCGGCCGACAGCGCCACGCGTAGTTTTGTTCTTCCCTCCCACCATTCCCGGCCGGGGAGGTCGGGGTTGTAAACGATCAGCGACTGGTCCTGTTTTGTACTGTGCATCAAAGCAATGGCATCGGTACCCGAATTGGGATTCGGCAAACTGGTTTTTTGCCATTGCGTCCAGGAGCGCCCCTGGTCGGCGGACCAGGCCGATGCCACTGCGCCTTGTTTACTGCGACACAACAATTGCAGTTGTCCATTTGCATGATGCACGATGCTGGGCTGGATCACCGCAAACAAAGAACTGCTATCAACCGGTATCAGTGTAAACTTTTCCAGGTGTGGATCGGTCTTTTCTATATGCACCTGCCAGCGACCATTCTCCGCCTCGGTGCTGGATGGAAATAAAATATCGCCATTGGCCAGTTGAAACGGTTTGTTTTTAATCGGTCCCAAAATATTTGCCGGCAAGCGGATTGGTTTCGACCAGGTTTTGCCTTCGTTGTTCGAGCGGATATACATGCCCCACCATTCGCGCGGGTTGGGCCCTACTTTGTAGAAGAGGTAGATGTTTTTGCTGAACCGCTCGCGAAACAGTACCGGGTTCCAGGTGGGATAGCGCAGGCTGTCGTTTATAAAACCATCAGCCAGTTTCACCGGTGCACTGTATTTGCCTTTCGCATAGCGGCAAAACCAGATCGACACATCGTCTTTCCCCTCGGCTGTACCGCCGAACCAGGCAAAAAGCAATTGGCCATTGGGCGCTTCCAGTAAAGTAGATGCATGACAACTGTTGAACGGCGGCTGCGCGCAAACCAGTTCAGCCTTTTCGATGCGCCACGACTGCGCCTGGCAGCAGAAAGTCAGCAAACAATGAAAAACAAGCAAGTTGATCCGCATCCTGAAAAATACTGTATTTTGCTTAGCACCCGACGGGTGGAAAAACCATGACAAATATTCATACTTTTTTGCAACTGCTTTTTTTCAGTGTGATTGCCTTGTTTCCCGTGGTGAACCCGATTGGAACGGCGTTTATGGTGAGTCCGTATTTCAGCGGACTCAGCGATGCAGAGAAACGAACTGCTGTAAAAAAAATAACTTTCAACGCATTTGCCATTTGCACCTTCACGCTTTTCGCCGGGCATTGGGTGCTGGAATTATTTGGTCTGTCCATTCCCATCATCCAATTGGCCGGTGGTATCATGATCTGCAAAATGGGCTGGGAATCTTTGTCAGATGATAAAGAACCTGATCACAGCCAAAAGCCCCCTTTAAACAATTACGAGAGCATCAAGGGAAAACTTTTTTACCCCCTCACCTTTCCGGTTACCACCGGTGCCGGCACCATTTCGGTTTTGTTTACCCTGAGTGCGCACAGTGCAAAGGCCGGTATTCATAACTATTTTATCAATACCGGCGCTGTGCTGCTGGCGGTGGTGATTATGTGTATCTTGATTTACATCTTTTACATCAACACCAAAAGAATCATACAGTTTTTTGGTACCGACGGCGAAAAGATCATCAACCGGATTTTTGCGTTCCTGATCTTTTGCGTGGGCTTACAAATTGCTGTTTCAGGCATCAAAACATTGATGTCTAGTATGTCAGAGTGATTCCGGCGCCCCAACCCATATCACTGTCGTAGTGCGCGCCGGCGGCAAACAGCCGGGTGAGAATATACCGGGCGCCTACCATGTATTCGCGGTCAGAGTTCAGCATCAGGTTCATTCGCAAACGAGCCGTTAGCGGAATGTCTTCGCGCATCAACTGCAAACGAACATTACCGGTATGGTCAATGCTGGCGTCGGCCAATACCAACCAGGGCAGGCGGTATTGCACACCAACGTGAAACACTTTTCGATCGTCTTTGGTCAGGGTTTGCCCAAACAGGTTCTTTTCGCCGGCCGACATTTTACGGTAACGCCAATCGACGCCCACATAAGGAAACAGCCATTGCATTTTACCCAGGTATCGCCCGAAATGGGTTTCCACTTCATACCCGTGGTGCGCGGTGTACCCGAGGCGCCATTCGCCCTGAAAATTCCAGCGGGTATTGCCATACATCAGTTCGCCATCGTTGCCATTGCTGGCGAAATCATTCTGGAACATGAAGTGAAACATGCGATCGTCTTTTTTAAACAATCGGTACGCTTTCGCGGGATCAGGTATCTCCGGGTTGGGCGCCCTGTTCTGGTAACTGAATACGCGCCCCATGCCACTCATCATGTGATAGAGAATATGACAATGGAAAAACCAGTCGCCCGATTCAGACGCATGCAACTCGAGGGTATCGGTTTCCATCGGTAAAATATCGAGTGTATTCTTCATGGGCGAATACGCACCACCGCTGTTCAATACCCGGAAGTCGTGCCCATGCAGGTGCATGGGGTGGCGCATCATCGAATTGTTGTATAAAATGATGCGCAGGTTTTCGCCTTGTTTGATCAGCACTTTGTCGGTTTCAGACACCGTTTTATTGTCGAGCGTCCACACATACCGATTCATATTACCGGTGAGTTCAAAACGCAATTCGCGCCAGGGGCCTTCGGGCAAAGTGGTGGGGGTTGTTGCACGCAACATATCATAGTTTAGGGTAACCATGTTCGCAGTGTTTGTGTCGCTGTGCTCATCGTGCATACCAGGCGTATCGTGCATGCCGTGCATGTCATGCATGCCGTGCATGTCATGCATTTCTTGCTTATTCGGCGCTTGCTTTTTTTCAAGTTCCATACCACATTTGGGGCAGGTGCCGGGCTGCTGGCTGGTCACTTCCGGATGCATGGGGCAAACATATTCGCCCGCTCCCTGCGGGGCGCTTTGCGTGTTGCCCAGTTCAGGATACATCACTTTGTTCATGTCCATTTTTTGCAGGGACATGTCCATACCCATGGGCTTCATATTGCCATTCATCGCCATCATTTGGTTCATCATGTGCATGCCATCAAAATACCGGAGACGGGGTAGTTTGGTGGCGGGCATACGCATGCCATCGCCCAACCACAGCGAAGCCGAACCCACCCGGTCTTCAGAAGTAGCTAGGAATTCATACTGCCTATTTTCCGGCAGGCTGACCAGCACATCGTAGGTTTCCGCCACGCCGATGATCAAACGGTCGACCTGCACGGGTTGCACCTCGTTTCCGTCGTTGGCTACTACCGTCATTTTACCACCGCTGTAACTGAGCCAGAAATAGGAAGAGGCGCCGCCATTTACGACCCGCAGGCGAACGGTATCGCCGGCTTTCAGTGATTTTACCGTTTGTTCTGTGCAACCATTGAGCAAGAATTTTTCATAATAAACATCACTGACATCCATCGCGTTCATGCGTTTCCATTCGTTGGCGAATTTGACGCCGAGTTTGCCCGCGCGAATGGCCTCGGCATAGCTTTGCACTGATTTCTTTTTGATGGCAAACCAGTCGTTCGCCGTATGCAGGCGGCGATTGATCTCCATGGGTTTCACATCACTCCATTCGCTCAGTACTACCGGGATACTGGGCTGGGCGGCTTCCTCGCGTTTATTAAAAACCAGGGCCCCATACAAACCGATTTGTTCCTGGAGGGAGAAATGACTGTGGTACCAGTAGGTGCCGGCCTGTACCACGGGGAATTTATACACAAAGCTCGTGTGGGGCGCGATGGGTAGTTGGGTGAGGTAAGGTACCCCATCCATGGCGGCAGGCAATTGCACCCCATGCCAATGTACCGCCGTGGGTTTGTCTGATAGGTTATGCACCACAATCAGGGCTGTATCGCCGATGCTGAAAACCAGTGTGGGTGCGGGTATGCTGCCATTGACGGCGATGGCCGGTTTGGTTTTTCCGGTGAAGTTGACCAGGCTATCGCTGATATAGAGATCATAGCGAACGGTTTTTATGCCGGGTGTACCGGGGGCAAAATGCGTACCGGCATTGGCGCCGGGCACAGCATGCGAAAGAATGAAACGGTCTTTGTTGGCCAGCGGTAAAGGGTTGGTGGCCGGCGATTGCGTATATACATTACTGTTATACA
>Ga0209794_1001203_pt1 | contig 22724 bp, 18 predicted proteins | sample EBPBio232013_DNA_FD_185869 | JGI IMG/M metagenome (GOLD analysis project Ga0209794, IMG submission 185869) | Wastewater treatment Type I Accumulibacter community from EBPR Bioreactor in Madison, WI, USA - Reactor 1_5/23/2013_ DNA (SPAdes)... | ecosystem: Engineered > Bioreactor > EBPR >... | reverse complement strand
CGGTCGAGGCCGAGATCCCGCCGGATCTGCTCGACCACCTCGGGCGTCGCCTGCGGGCCGCCGATCACCTGCGCAACGTCACCCGGCACAAGCTGCAGCAGCATGAAGCCAAGCAGCAGAACACCAAACAACACCGGTACAGACAACACCGCTCGATGAATCAGATGGGTGCCCATGCGGTCAGCCCTTCCATTCGCCGGTCGCGTCGTGGACGCAGGCGCCGCCCAGAATAGTCAGGTCGCAGCGCGTCCCGGACAGCAGCTGTTCCGGCGTCGCCGTCAGCAGGTCGCGCGAAAACACCGCCACATCGGCCGCCTGGCCGGGCCGCAGGGTTCCACGATGGTCCTCGCACCTGTTCACGTAGGCTCCGAATTCCGTATAGGCCTGGATGGCGCGCTCGATGGAGATCGCCTCGCCACCGCCGACCACCGTGCCACGGGAGGTCTTCCGCGTCAGCATGGTGTAGAAATTCGGCCAGACATTCGCGTCGCAGACCGGCGCATCGGTCGAGGCGGCCGGCCGGAAGCCCATGTCGATCCAGGTCTTCATGGGATAGCTGGTCGCTGGACGCTCGTCGGGCATGACCGACTGATAGAGATCGCCGAAATCATAGATGAAGACCGGCTGCGGCACCGGCTCGATGCCGGCCTGCCGCATGCGCTTCATCTGATCCATGGTGTTGAAGCCGCAATGCTCGATCCTGTGGCGGCGGTCCGCGTCGGGATATTTCGCCAGTGCCTTCTCCATCGCGACCAGGGTCTGCTCGATGGCGCCGTCGCCGATGGCATGGACCGCGAGCTGATAGCCGCGCGCATGCACGGCCATGGTCGCCTCTTCCATTTCCTTGTCGGTCAGGCAGTAGATGCCGTGGGTCTGCTCCTCGCCCTCATAGGGGGCGGTCATCGCCGCGGTCTTGCCGCCTGCCGAACCGTCGGTGAAGATCTTCACCGGCCCGATGCGCAGCATGTCGTCGCCCGAGCCGGTGATCAGGCCCTCGCCGTGGCACTGGTCGAGGATGCCGTCGGGAATGTCGAGCAGGCACTGGGTGACGCGGATCGGCTGCCGGCCGGTGCGGACCGCCGTGCGATAGGCGACGATCTCGCGATATTTGGAGTGGATGCCGACGGCCGCGTCCATGGTCGACGTGATGCCGAAGGAGTTCATGTACTGCGCGCCGCGCTCGATGGCCGCGACCAGCTCCTCGTCGGAAGCTGCCGGCAGCACGGCCTTCACCGGCAGGCGGCCGTTCTCCGCGAGAAGGCCGGTGAGGTCGCCATTGACCTGCTCGATGGCGCCGCCCGCCGGAACCGGGGAGGACTTGGTGACCCCCGCAAGCTTCAGGGCCAGCGAATTGACCACGGCGAGATGGCCGCAGGTGCGCACCAGATAGACGGGATTGTCGGGGGCAGCCGCGTCCAGCTCGGTGCGGTGGGGGTGGCGGCGCACGTCGAGCTGGAAGTGGTCGTAGCCGCGCGCGAGAATCCACTCGCCCGGCTTCTTCCTGGCCGCCGCGTCCTTGATCAGCTGCAGCAGCCCGTCGAGCGTGTTGGCGGCCTGAGGCCGGGCATCGACCTCGGCCATGGACACGCCCATGGGCAGGAGATGGGCATGGGCCTCGAACAGGCCCGGCGTCGCCAGCCGGCCGCGCAGTTCGACGATCTTCGTGCCCGGACCGATCAGCGGTTCCATGTCGGCGGACGAGCCGACCGCCAGCACCTTGCCGCACCACAGGGCCACGGCCTCCGCGACGGGCTCACCATAGGCGACGAAAACGCGGCCGCCGCGCAGAACGACATCTGCCTTGGGAAGGATCGGCATGCAGTCTCCAATACGATCGTTTCGGAAACTGGCACGCTGTTTCGCCGTGGTGCAAGCTGTGGACGCGCCGGGCTCCCTCGTCCGGGCCGGGGTAGATTTGTCGCGACGAGGCGCTAAGGTGGGGAACTTTCGGTTCGTGCATGACCTTGCGGGAAAACGTGCGTTTCCTCCCGCATCGCGCGTAGCGAGCTGCCTCCGGGTTCAATTGATCAAAGGCGCGCGGCGATAGGTCGCGCAGTCCCTCGCCCGTGCCGACCGTCAGCGACCCTGCCGGAAATAATCCGGACGCGGAATGGTCCACTGGTCGCCCCAGACCTGGTTGCCGCCATCGACGACCATCACCTCGCCGGTGACGAAGGCGCCGCTCGGACCGACCAGATAGGTGACGGCATCGGCGACATCGCGCGCCTGGCCGAAGCGCTGCATCAGGTTCGAGCTCGGCAGGTCGCGCTGGGCCTCCTCGGAATAGACGTCCATGCCTTCCGTCGCGATGGCCCCCGGCGCAACGCAGTTCACCCGGATGTTCAGCGGCGCCCATTCGATGGCGAGGGTCTTGGACAGGTAGATCACGCCCGCGCGCGCTGCGCAGGTGTGCGCTACGCCCGGCATGCCCCGCCAGACGACCGTGACGATGTTGACGATGGAGCCGGCCTGACCGGCGTCGCGCCAGCGCTTCGCGGCCGCCTGCATCATGTACCAGGAACCGTTCAGGTTGGTGTCGATGACCGCGTTCCAGCCCTTCACGGAATAGTCGATGGCGGCCTGCGGAAACTGGCCGCCGGCATTGTTGACGAGATGGTCCAGCCGGCCGAAACGATCCCAGATCTCGGCCTGCATCCGGTCGACATCCTCCGCGTCGCGAATGGTGGCGGGCCGCACCATCACCTCCGCGCCGATGCTGCGCAGCATGGCGGCGGTCGCCTCCAGCTTCTCGACCTTGCGGCCGCAGATCACGACCTTCGCACCCAGCCGGCCACACTGGATGGCGATGGCCTTGCCGATGCCGCTGCCGGCCCCCGAGACGAGGACGACCTGATCCTTCAGAAGATCGTCGCGGTAGGTCAACGGGGCGGTGAGGGAGTCATAGGACGCGGCATCGGTCATCGGGTCAGCCTCCACGGGCCGGCGGGACGAAGCCGGCGGGAACGGGAACGGGGAAGTCCATCAGCATCTGCGCGAAGGCCTTGCCTTGCGGATCGATGCGCAGCGATGCGACGCCACCGCCGCCGAGGCAGTCGTGCAGCACGAAATTGAGCGCGGCGATGCCGGGCAGGTCGAAACGCTCGACGCGCCCGACGCCGGTCTGGCGGAAATAGGCGGCGACGGCCTCTGGCGTCAGCGCCGCCTTGATCAGCGGCAGGTCCCCGGCGCGGCGGGCGATGACGCCGATATTGGCGGAATTGCCCTTGTCGCCGCTGCGCCCGACGGCGAGCGCGACGAGCGGCAGGGTCGCAACTTCGCCCCGGGCCGCCGACGCCGCCACCGTTTCGATCGGCTCCGGCTGGCTCGACCCGCCCTGCGGCACCGCGACGACGAAGCTCTCGTCGCCGACGGTCACCGTCGCGGTGACGCTGTCTGCGGGCACGAGGAACGAATAGCCACGGAACACCGGCTGCACGCCCGGCCGCCCCGCGAAGAAGCCGGTGAGCCCCTGCGCCATGGCGGTCGCGGCCGGGGCGATCTCACCCGCGAGGATCGCAAGCGGCTTTTCCTCCCGGTGTCGAGCGGCGATCTTCAGCACGACCTCGCGGCTCTCGCGCGCGCCGGGGCGGGCATTGTCGCCATAGGTCGCCTCGCTGCCCAGCACTTCGACGGAGGTTTCGGTGAAATCCGCGTGCCCGGCCTGCGCCGCCAATCGGCCGGCACGCTTCAGGATGGCCTCGCCGGTGCGGGCGGCTTTGGCGGCTGCATCACGCCCGCCGATCGTCACCGTGCCGATGGTGCGGAAGCCGTCGGGATGTGTCGCGCTGACCTTGAGCATGCCGGAGGGCGGCCGGCCCTTCGCGCCCGCCACGCGCACGCGATCCGGCCCGTCCTGGACCATGGTCACCGCGCGGAAGTCGCAGGCGACGTCGGGAAGCAGGTAGGCAGCGGGATCGCCGATTTCGTAGAGCATCTGCTCAGCGACCGTCAGCGGCGAAATACGGCCGCCGGTGCCATCAGGCTTGGTCACCACGAACGCGCCGGAGGCATGGCATTCGACGACCGGGAAGCCCATGTCGTCCCAGCCCGGCACCTCGGCCCAGTCGGTGGCGATGCCCCCCGTCACCTGCGCGCCGCATTCGATGAGGTGGCCGGCAAGACTACCCGCCGCGAGGCGGTCGTAATCGTCCGCGTCCCAGCCGAATTCGTGCATCAGCGCGCCGAGGGTGACGGCGGAATCAACGCAGCGGCCGGTGATGACGATTTCGGCCCCCTCTGCGAGCGCGGCCGCGATGGGGCCCGCGCCGAGATAGGCATTGGCGCTGGCGAAGCGCTCGGGCATCGGCGCGCCGGTAAACATCTCCCGTGTCCCGGCCGCGCGGATCGCCTCGATCTGAGACAGCATGTCGTCGCCGGTGACGACGGCGATCTTCGGCGACAGGCCGAGTGCAGCGGCGCGGCGGGCGAGTTCGGCGGCAGCGCCTTGCGGGTTCATGCCGCCGCCGTTCGAGACGACCCTGATGCCGCGCCTGGTGATCTCGGGCAGCAAGCCGCCGACCACCTCGACGAAATCCGGGACATAGCCGAGGTCGGGCTTCCTCGCGCGGATGCGCGCGAGCAGCGCCAGCGTGATCTCCGCGAGATAGTCGAAGACGAGATAGTCGATGTTGCCGCGCGTCACGAGCTGGCGCGCGCCCTCGGGACTGTCGCCCCAGAACCCGGCCGCGCCCCCGACGCGGACGATCTTCGAAGTTCCCGCAGAACGACTCATGACGCCACCCAGCGGGGCTGGCGGCGCTCGTTGAACGCCTTGAAGCCCTCCACGGCATCATCGGTCTTCGCCAGCAGCGGCAGCACGCGCTGGGCATATTCGACGCCCTCGAGATAGGGCATTTCGGCAATCGTGTTCAGGGCCCTGCGGCCGAAGCGCATGGCGGTCGGCGCGCCGCCCGCAAGCGTCGCGACCAGTTCGTCGATACGGGCGTCCAGATCGGCCGTCGGCACGGCTTCGTTCAACGCGCCGATGGCGACGCCTTCCGCCGCCGAGACCGGCTTGCCGGTGGCCGAGAGGCGCATGACGTCGCGGCGCGACAGCACGCGCAGCATGGAGGGCAGGATCATCAGCGGAAACAGGCCGAGCGTGATTTCGGGCGTGCCCAGCCTGACGTGGTCGGCGCCGATGGCGAAATCGCAGGCGCAGACGAGGCCAAAGCCGCCGCCGAGCGCGTGCCCGTTGACCCGCGCGATGGTCGCCACAGGGCAGTTCTCGAGCGCGCGAAGGAAGACCGCCACCGGATTGTCGAGACGGTTCGGATCGACGCGGAAGGGATCGCCGTCGGCATCGGATTTCAGGTTGCCGCCGGCACAGAAGACCTTGGCGCCCGCGCCGGTCAGCACCAGCGCCCGAACCCCCTCGCGGCGACCGGCCTCCTCGACGCCGGCGATCAGCTCGGCAAGAACCGCGTCATCCAGCGCGTTGCGCTTTTCCTCGCGGTCGATGACGAGCCACAGCGCCGCGCCGCGCTGCTCAAGGCGCACCTCGCCCATCGTTTCTCTCCCTATTGAATATCATTCATTTTTCATGGACTGTACCTCAAATCGCCGAGTGTGCAAGGGCGGAGAAGGCCGGTAGAACGGGCCGAACGGAGGAAGCCATGACCGATCAATCGCCCGACAGCCCCGTCCTGTTCGACATTGTCGGCTCGGTGGCGATCATCAGGCTGAACCGCCCGAAACAGCTCAACGTGCTCGATCCCGCCATGGGCCGCGGCCTCGTCGCGGCGGTCGACGCGGCCGCCGATCTCGAAGCGGTGCGCGCGGTGGTGTTGTCCGGCACCGGCCGGTCCTTCTGCGCGGGCGGCGACCTCGGCCTGTTCCACCGCGACCTCGCGGGCGCGCCCAATTCCGCAGCCGACCTCATCGACCTGTTCCACACCGCGCTGCGCGGCATCGCGCTGATGCCGAAGCCGGTGATCGCGGCCGTCCACGGGCCGGTCGCGGGCGGCGGCTTCTCGCTGGCGGTTGGCTGCGACCTCGTCGTGGCAACGGAGGATGCGACCTTCCTCGCGGCCTATACCAAGCTCGGCACCAGTCCGGACGGCGGCCTGTCGTGGTCGCTGGCGCAGCTCGTCGGACGCCGGCGCGCGCTCGACCTCCTGCTCACCAATGAGCGGATCGACGCCAGGACCGCGCTCGCCTGGGGCCTCGTCAACCGGGTCGTGCCCGCCGGCGAGGCGGAACGGGCGGCGATCGCCCTTGCCACGACGTTCGAGGACGCTTCGGCCGCGACCACCGCTGCCGTAAAGCGGCTCGTCGGCGATGCCGTATCGGCCTCGTTCGACGCACAGCTCGATGCGGAAAAGGCGTCGTTCGTCGAGCGCGCCGGCACGGCCGATTTTCGCGAGGGCATCACCGCCTTTGTCGAGCGACGCCCGACGAAGTTTCCGGGTTGAGGCGGCGCAGAGGCGACCCTGCCCTCGCGTGAGAGGGCACAAGGTTCAACGTCATGCCCCGGACCAGCCCGGGCATGACGCGGCTGGCGCAGAAGCCGCACAACCTTCAGAGCCCGCGTCAGTTCCGCAGCAGTTCGCCCGCGATGATCAGCTTGCGGATCTCCGTCGTGCCGGCGCCGATCTCCAGGAGCTTGGAGGCGCGGTAGAGCCTGTTCACCTCGGTCTCGCGCATGTAGCCGGCGCCGCCGAAGATCTGCACGGCGTCGCCGATGACCCGCGTGCAGCCCTCGGCAGCGAACATGATGGCGGCGGCGGTGACCTTGTGAATCTCGCCGCGCCCGCCGTCGCCCTCGCCGAGATCGTTGGCCTGCGCCAGCGTGCGATAGCAGAGCGACTTCATCGCCTCGACGGTGACATACATCTCGGCCAGCTTGCCCTGCACCAGCTGGAACTCGCCGATGGGGCGGCCAAACTGCTGGCGGGTCTTGGCGTAATCGATGGCAAGGTCCAGCGCCCGCTCGGCCATGCCGACATTGATCATGGCGACGATGGCGCGTTCGAGGTCGAGGCCGCTCATGACGACGGCAACGCCGCGGTTCTCCTCGCCCACCATGTTGGCTGCCGGCACGCGGCAATCGTCGAAGGTCAGCTCGGCCGTGGTCGAGCCGCGGAAGCCCATCTTGTCGAGCTTCTGCGCCACCGCAAAGCCAGGCGTGCCCTTTTCCACCACGAAGGCGGAAATGCCCTTGGCGCCCTTCGTCTTGTCGGTCTTGGCATAGACGAGAACGAGGTCCGCGACCGGGCCGTTGGTGATGTAGAGCTTGCGGCCGTTGAGCACGTAGTCGTCGCCGTCACGGCGCGCCGTCGTCGCCATGGAGCCGAGCGCATCAGAGCCGGCGCCGGGCTCGGTCAGGCCGAGCGCGCCGATCCTGGTGCCATCGCAGAGGCCGGGCACGAAGCGCTTCTTCACGGCCTCGCCGGCATTGCGGGCGATGTTGTTGAGACAGAGGTTCTCGTGCGCCACGTAGGAGAGCGCGACGGCGGGATTGTAGCGCGCCAGGCCTTGCGTGATCAGGCCGGAGGTGAAGAAATCCGAGCCCGAGCCGCCGAGGCTTTCCGGCACGGTCACGCCGAGAAAACCCATCTCCGCGAGCTTCGGCATGGCCTGCGGCGGCCACCATTCCTCGTCGTCCATCCGCTGCTGCAGCGGTAGCAGTTCGTCCTGCGAGAACCGCGAGGCGAGGTCGAGAATCTCGCGCTGGTCGGGCGTCAGATCGAAGGCGGAATGGGGGCTGTTGCGCCCCTCGGCGGCGGCCGTGGTCATGGTGTCCTCCCCAGGACGGTTCCGCCTGTTGCGGCGTGTTGACATGCTTCAGTGAATGATATTCAGTATTGTCATCTTGGCAAGCGCCCGGGCCTTTCGCGAGAGAGGCATTCGATAGAGGCGCAGCCGAGGAGGAACGCAACGGACAGGGAGGAGCGCGGCCCCGCCGCGCTTGCTGCACGCGCATGCCCGTGATCAGCGCTCAGAAGATGCAGGATCGGCGCGACTCGATCCTTGCCGCGGCGCGCGAAGCCTTCGCCAAGGGCGGCTTCGAGGGCACGTCCATTGCCGACATCGCCCGCGCCGCGCGCGTCTCCGATGGCCTCGTCTATCGCTATTTCGCCAACAAGCGCGACCTCCTGAACGCGGTGCTGACCGAGTTCTACGAGCGCACCATGGACGACCTCGATGTCATCGCCGGACGCGATGCGTCCTTCGAGCAGCGTCTGCACGACATCATTCACCGGCACATCGAAGCCTTCGTGCGCGATGCGGATGCCTGCCGCCTGTTCATCTCGGAAGTGCGGACCGCCGCGGACTACCAGGGCTCGCCCGTGCAGCAGCTCAACCGCCGCTACACGTCGATCCTCGTCCGCATCATCGAGAGCGGCATCGCGTCCGGCGAGGTGCGGCCCGACATTGAGATGCGCCTTGTGCGCGACGTGATCTTCGGCGCCATCGAGCACCGCACCTGGGCCGCCGTGAACGGCCGACCGCTCGACATCGACGCCACCGCCAAGGGTCTCGTCGAGCTGCTGCGTTATGGCCTGATGGCGCGCCCGAAGAGGTCCGGACGATGAGCGCCCTTCCCTTCGACACGCTGCTGATCGCCAATCGCGGCGAGATCGCGCTCAGGATCATCCGAACCGCCAAGCGGCTGGGGTTGCGCACGGTGGTCGTCGCCCACGAGGCCGACCACGGATCGCCCGCGACGGCGGCTGCCGACGTGGTGGTTCCGATCCACGGCAAGACCGGCGTCGCCGCCTATCTCGATGGCGCGCAGATCATCGAGGCCGCGCGCAAGACAGGCGCGGGCGCGATCCATCCCGGCTACGGCTTCCTGTCGGAGAACGCAGGCTTCGCGCGAGCGGTGGCGGAGGCAGGCATCCGCTTCGTCGGCCCGACACCCGAGGCCATCGACCTGATGGGCGACAAGGTGCGCGCCCGCGCCTTCGTCGCGAAGAACGGCTTTCCGGTCGCGCCTTCCGCGATCGAGGACGATGATCCCGCGACGTTCGCCGCGCGTGCCCGCGCGCTCGGAGCGCCGCTGCTGGTCAAGCCCTCCGCTGGTGGCGGCGGCAAGGGCATGCGCATCGTCCGCGACATGGCGCTGCTGGACCAGGAGATCGCGCAGGCGCGCAGCGAGGGCGAGCGCTATTTCGGCGACGGGCGGCTCTACGTCGAGCGCTTCGTCGAGCAACCGCGCCATATCGAGGTGCAGGTGATGGGCGATGCCCACGGCACCGTCATTCATCTCGGCGAGCGCGAATGTTCGGTCCAGCGTCGCTTCCAGAAGATCGTCGAGGAGACGCCCTCGCCTGCCCTCAGCGCCGACGAGCGCCGGCGCATCTGCGAGGCGGCGGCCGGCATCGCCCGCGCAGCCGGCTACCGCAACGCCGGCACGGTGGAGTTCATCTACGGCCGCGGCGAATTCTACTTCCTCGAGATGAACACGCGCCTGCAAGTGGAGCATCCGGTGACCGAAGAGGTCACGGGGGTCGACCTGGTCGAGGCGCAGCTGCGCGTCGCGGCCGGCGAAAGGCTCGCCTTCGCGCAGGAGGACATCCGGGCGAGCGGCCATTCCATCGAACTGCGCGTCTATGCCGAATCCGCAGCGCGCGGTTTCACGCCAACGACAGGCTCGGTGCTGGCGCTGAGGCTGCCGTCCGGCGAGGGCGTTCGTGTCGATGTCGGCATTGCCGAGGGCCAGCGCGTCACCACGAATTTCGACCCGATGCTGGCGAAGCTGATCGTTCACGCCCCGGATCGGGACGAGGCGATCCGGCGCGCCCGCCGCGCGCTGGCCGGCTTCGCCCTGCTCGGCTGCGAGACCAATATCGGCTTCCTCGACAGGCTGATCGCCGATTCCGCCTTTGCCGCCGGCGTGGTCCATACCGGCTGGCTCGACGCCAATCCCGCGCTCGCCGCCGATCCCGAGATCGCCCCGGACCTGCGCGCCAGGCTTGCGGCCATCGCGGCGCTGGCGACGCGCGCGATCCGCGACGGCGCGGATGCCGTGCCGACGCTGCATGCCGCCATGGGCGGGTGGAGGAACTGATGCGCCACGCCTTTGAGATCGGCGGCATCGAGACCGAGGTCTGGCTCGCGCGGGACGGCGACGCCTACCGGCTGCACGGAGACGCAGGCGAGGCGCGTGTCGCGCTGAACCAGCGCGGCGCCGAAGCGGTGCTCGACCTCGACGGCCTCACCGAGAAGGCGCTTGTCGTCCTCGACGGCGAGACCATCCATGTCCATGTCGCCGGCGGCAACTACACGCTGCGCCATCTCGATCCCGCGCGCCGCTTCGCCGATGGCGATGCGAGCGGTGGCGCCGATGTCGCGCGCGCGCCCATGCCGGGCACGGTCGTGCGGATCGACGTGGCGGCGGGCCAGAAGGTCGCGACCGGCGATCCGCTCGTGGTCATCGAAAGCATGAAGCTGGAGACGACCATCCGCGCCTGGCACGACGGCATCGTCGCCGACATCCATGTCGCGGCCGGCCAGAGCTTCGACCGAGACGCGCTTCTCGTTACCCTCGCGGCGGAGGCGGCCTGACATGCGCCGGATCGTCTCGTCAATCGACACGCGCTCGGCGGAATTCGCCGCCAATGTCGCGCATAATCGCGGCCTCGCCGCCAAGCTGAAAACGGCGCAGGATAGCGCGCGCCTGAAGCGGCCGCAGCGCGACCTCGACCGCCTCGCGCGGCAGAACAAGATGTTCGTGCGCGACCGGATCGAAGCGCTGCTCGACCCCGGCACGCCCTTCCTCGAACTCTCCACGCTCGCCGCCAATCAGGCCTATGAGGGCGACGTGCCCGGTGCCGGCATCGTCTCCGGCATCGGCATCGTCTCCGGCCGCGAGGTCATCATCCACGCCGACGATGCCAGCGTGAAAGGCGGCGCCTGGTATCCGCTGTCGGTGAAGAAGATCGTCCGCACGCTCGACATCGCCATCGAGAACCGCCTGCCGGTGGTGCACCTCTGCGACAGCGCCGGCGGCTTCCTGCCCTTGCAGGCGGAACTGTTCGGCGACCGCTATCTCGCCGGGCGCATCTTCCGCAACCAGGCGATCCTGTCGAAGATGGGCATTCCGCAGGTCGCCATCGTGCTCGGCCACTGCACGGCCGGCGGCGCCTATGTGCCGGCGCTCTCCGAATACAACGTCATCGTCAAGGGAACGGGCGCGATCTTCCTCGGCGGCCCGCCGCTGGTGAAGGCCGCGACCGGCGAGGAAGTCACCGTCGAGGAGCTCGGCGGCGCCGACGTCCACACCCGCATTTCCGGCACGGCCGACTATCCCGCGACCAACGAGCGGCACGCCATCGCGATCGCGCGCGAGATCGTCGGCACCTTTCCGAAGCGCGCCAAGGCGGCGGTGGAATGGGCGACGCCCGAGCCGCCCGCCTACGATCCAGCCGAGCTCTACGGGATCATTCCGCGCGACATCAAGGTGCAGTTCGACATGCGCGAGGTGATCGCCCGCATCGTCGACGGCTCGCGCTTTCACGAATACCAGCCGGCCTACGGCACCAGCCTGATCTGCGGATTCGCCAATGTCTGGGGTTGTCCTGTCGGAATCCTGGCCAATAACGGAGTCCTGTTCAACGACTCCACGCTCAAGGGCGCGCATTTCATGCAGCTCTGCGACCAGAAGAAGACGCCGATCCTGTTCCTGCAGAACATCACCGGCTACATGGTCGGCCGCGACTACGAGCATCGCGGCATCACCAAGGACGGCGCCAAGATGATCATGGCGGTGGCGGGCCTCGAGGTTCCGAAGATCACCGTCGTCGTCAACGGCTCGTTCGGCGCCGGCAATTACGGCATGTCGGGCCGCGCCTTCGACCCGCGCTTCCTGTTCATGTGGCCGCAGAGCCAGATCTCGGTGATGGGCGCGGAGCAGGCCTCCAACGTGCTCGCCGACATCAAGCTGCGCCAGCTCGCCCGCCACGGCGAGAAGCTGGACGCGGCCGGCATCGCCGCCATCCGCGAGCCGATCCTGGAGGAGTACCGGCGGCAGTCGAGCGCCTATTACTCGACGTCCGAGATCTGGGACGACGGCATCCTCGACCCCGTCGATACCCGCAACGCGCTGGCGATCACCCTCTCGGCCGCGCTCAACGCGCCGGGCGGCGATCCCCATTACGGCGTCTTCAGGATGTGAGGGCGCGATGACCGCAAACGGCACACCATCGTCAGATCGTCCCATCGTCCTTGCCTGCGACGCCATCGAGCGTTCCTTCGGCGGCCTGAAGGCGCTGAAGGGCGCGACGCTGAACGTGCGCGAGGGCGAGATCTTCGGCCTCGTCGGCCCGAACGGCTCGGGCAAGACGACGCTCGTCAACGTCGTCACCGGCTTCTATCCGCCGGAGGCCGGCACGGTGACGCTGTTCGGCGAGAACATCACCCATGTCGCGCCGCACCGGATCGCCCGCAAGGGCGTGGCGCGAACGTTCCAGAACCTCGCCCTGTTCAAGGGCATGAGCGTGCTCGACAACATCCTGATCGGCCGCCACACCCACATGCACCCCTCGGCGCTCGGCACGCTGTTCTACTGGTGGTGGGCGCAGAGGGAGGAACTCGCCAACCGCCGCATCGTCGAGGAGGTCATCGAGTTCATGCAGCTCCAGGACATCCGCGACGAGCCTGTGGATGTCATTCCGCTCGGTTTGCAGAAGCGCGTGGAGCTAGCCCGCGCGCTGGTCGCCGAGCCGCGCTTCCTGATCCTGGACGAGCCGATGGCCGGCATGAACCAGGAGGAGAAGGAATATATCGCACGCTTCATCCTCGATGCCCGCGAGGAGCGCGGCGTCACCATCCTGATCATCGAGCACCACATGGACGTGGTGACGGCGATCTGCGACCGCGTCGTGGTGCTGAGCTACGGCGAGATCATCTCGGAAGGCCCGCCGCAGGAGGCCATCGCGCATCCGAAGGTCGTCTCCGCCTATCTCGGCGAGCGCGCCGCCAAGCGTCACCAGCAGCAGGTGGCGTCATGACCGCGCATGCGACGCCCCCCGCCGCCATCGCCTGGCCGAAGATGCCGGACGGCCAGCCCGCGACCCTCGTCGCGGCGCTCGCCCGCAACGCCGCCGAGTTCGGCAGCCGCATCGCCTTCCGCGAGCGCAAATACGGCGTCTGGCAGGAGCAGAACTGGGCCGAGGTGCTGGAAGAGACGGCCGCCATCGCCGCCGGGCTGGAAGCGCGCGGCCTGAAGGCCGGCTCCGCCCTCACCGTCATCGGCGACAATCGCCCGCGCCTCTACTACGCGATGATGGCCGCCAACATGCTGCGCGCCTATCCCTCGCCCGCCTATCCCGACATCCCGCTGGAAGAGCTGATCGCCGCGACGCGCCACGGCGCGCCGACCGTCGCCTTCGCCGAGGACCAGGAGCAAGTCGACAAGCTGCTGGAACTGCGCGGCAAGATCGGCCGCCCCACCACCATCGCCTATGACGACGAGCGCGGCCTTGCCGCCTATGCGGACGAGGGCATCCTGTCCATCGAGGCACTGATCGCGGAGGGCCGCGCGCGCCTTCAGCGGGAGCCCGGCCTCGTCGCGGAGCTCGTGGGCCGCGCGGGCGCCGACGACATCACCGTGCTGCTGCATTCGTCGGGCACGACCGGCCAGCCGAAGGGCATTCCGCTGCGCCACCACAACGTCACGCGCGGCGTGCTGAACGCGGCGGCGTCGGGCTATTTCCACCAGCACGAGGAGCTGTTCGCCTATCTGCCCACGGCCTGGGTCGGCGACTTCGTCTTCACCCTCGGCGCGGGGCTGATGCTGACCGCGACGATCAACATCCCCGAGCGGCAGGAGACGGTGCTCCACGACCTGCGCGAGGTCTCGCCGACCTTCTACCTCGCCGCGCCGCGCGCCTGGGACCAGATGCTGACCCGCATCCAGGTCGGCATCAAGAACTCGACGCCGCTGAAGCGGAAGCTGTTCGACATGTTCATGCCGCGCGCCGTGGCGCTGGAGAAGAAGCGGCTGGCGGGCGGCACGCCGACGCTCGGCGAGCGCCTGATCCATGCCGTCGGCGACGTGCTCGTCTATGCGCCCTTGCGCGACTATCTCGGCCTCGCCCGCGCCGAACGCGCCTTCACCGGCGGCGAGGCGCTGGGCGAGGACACGTTCCTGTTCTTCCGGGCGCTGGGCATCCGGCTCAAGCAGTTCTACGGCCAGACCGAAACCTGCGCACTGACCGCCGCGCAGGGCGAAGGCACGGTCAAGCTGCACACGGTCGGGCGCCCCATGCAGGGCGTCGAGATCAGGATCGACGATTCCGGCGAAATCCTTGTCCGCTCGCCCTCGGTGATCGACGGCTATTTCGACGATGCGGAGGCCTCGGCCAAGGCCATCGTCGACGGCTGGCTGCACACCGGCGATGCCGGGCGGGTCGACGCGGACGGCGACCTGATCGTGCTCGGCCGCGTCAGCGAAGTCGTGCGCACCGCAAGCGGCGAACGCTACATCCCCAACTTCATCGAGAACCGGCTGAAGTTCTCGCCCTACATCCGCAATGTCGCGGTGCTGGGGGCCGGCCGCGACATCCTCACCGCCATCGTCTGCATCGATTTCGAGGCGGTCGGCCACTGGGCCGAGGAACGGCGCATCTCCTACACGTCCTATGCGGACCTTTCGCAGAAGCCGCAGGTTCAGGAGCTCATCGGCAGCGTCGTCGCGCATGTCAACGAGACCCAGCCGGAAACGCTGCGGGTGCGCCGCTTCGTCAACCTGCACAAGGATTTCGACGCCGACGACGGCGAGATCACCCGCACGCGCAAGCTCCGCCGCAACATCATCGAGACGACCTACGAACCGCTGATCGCCGCGCTCTACAGCGATGCGCGGGAGACCGTCTACGACGCGACCATCACCTACGAGAGCGGCGAGCGCGGCGTCATCCGCCGCACCCTGACGATAACAGAGGTCCCGGCCTGATGGACTACATCCTCATCGCGGAACTCGCCGTCTCCGGCCTCTTCGTCGGGCTGATGTACGCCCTTGTCTCGCTCGGCATCGTGCTGATCTACAAGACCTCGGGCCTCGTGAACCTCGCGCAGGGAGCGATGGCCATGACCGGCGGCTACGTGACCTGGGCGATCGCGGCCGGGCTCGGCGCGCCGATGTGGATCGCCATCATGGCCGCGCTCGTCGTCATGTTCGGCGCGGGCATGATGGTGGAGCGCCTCGCCCTCAGGCGGATGATCGGCCAGCCGGTGATCATGACGATCATGCTCACCCTCGGCATCGAGATCATGCTGCGCGGCCTGATGCCCGGCGTGTTCGGCGCGGCGGTGAAGCGCCTCGACATCGGCATCCCGCAGGCGCCGCTGTTCCTCGGCGAACTGCTGATCAACCGCGCGACGCTGATCGGCGGCGTCATCTCGCTGGGCCTGATCGTCCTGTCGCTCGCCTTCTTCAATTCGCGCTACGGCGTGGTCATGCGGGCGGTCGCCGACGACCAGACGGCGTCGTGGTCGGTCGGTATCCGGGTCGAGCGCGCCATCGCGGTGGCCTGGGGGCTCGGCGCGGTCATGGCGACCTCCGCCGGCATCCTCTGGGGCGCGACGCAGGGCGTCGACTGGTCGCTGTCGCTGCTGCTGGTGAAGGCGCTCGCCATCGCCATCCTCGGCGGGCTCGATTCCATTCCGGGCGTGCTGCTGGCAGGGCTGATCGTCGGCGTCGCGGAGAGCCTTGCGACCGGGATCATCGACCCTCTGGTCGGCGGCGGCACCCGCGACATCGTCGCCTCGGTGATCATTCTCGTCACGCTTCTTCTGAAGCCTCACGGCCTGTTCGGCCGCGAGCATATCGAGCGCGTGTGAGGCCGCCATGTTCTATCGCCGCGCCGGCATCCGCCACACCCGCTACCAGGACGAGCGGCAGCTCTTTCCGCTCGGCTTCGACCGGTTCCTGATCCTGAGTGTGCTGGCACTGCTGATCGCGGCGCCCTTCCTGCTCGATCGCTTCTACCTTGCCGGCTATCTGATCCCATGGCTCATCTGGACGAGCGCCGCCCTCGGCCTCAACCTGCTGATGGGCGGCGCCGGGCAAATTCATCTCGGCTACGGCGCGGTGATGGCCATCGGCGCCTATACTTCGGTGCACCTCGTGCGCGCCGGCGTGCCGCTGGAATTCGCCATGATCGCCGGCGGCCTGATGTCCGCCTCCATCGGCATCGTCTTCGGCGCGGCGGCGCTGCGGGTGAAAGGCATCTATCTCGCCATGGCGACGCTCGCCATGCAGTACATCGTCGATTTCGTCATCTCGCAGACGCCGGCCATTTCCGGCGGTTCGCTCGCGACCATCCAGGTGCCGCCGGTGAGCTTCCTCGGGATCAGCCTGCGCGGCGATACCGAAACCTACTATTTCGCGCTGTTCGTCTGCTTCCTAATCGCGCTGTTCATGCTGAATGTCGGCCGCACCAGTTTCGGCCGGGCGCTCGCCGCCGTGCGCGAGAAGGACTACGCCGCGCAGATCCTTGGCGTCAGCGTGTTCAAGTACAAGCTGCTGGCCTTCTGGGTGTCGTCCTTCATCGGCGGCGTTGTCGGCTCGGTGCTGGCGGTCTGCTACCTGCGCGCCATCTCGCCGGACCAGTTCCACATCGAGCTGTCGATCCAGCTGCTCGCCATGGTCATCGTCGGAGGACTTGGCTCGGTGCTCGGGCCGTTCTTCGGCGCAGCGCTGATCCTGTTCGCGCCGATCGTGCTGAACAACCTCACTGGCCTCGTCGCGACCTCGTTCGGGCTCGCCATTCCGATCGACCTGCGCGCCCACATTCCGCTCATCGCCTATGGCGCGCTGGTCATCGGCTTCCTGCTCTACGAGCCGCTCGGCCTCGCCAAGATCTACTCCAATCTGAGGAACTACATGCTCGTCTGGCCGTTCCGCCACGCCCAGCGGTGACGGCCTTCAACAAATCACAACGGGGCGGAGGAAACACCCAATGGCAGTCAACCGTCGCATCTTCGTGTCGGGCACGGCGGCAACGCTCGCCGCCCCGGCCCTGATCCCGTCCCATGCCTTCGGGCAGGACAAGGTCATCCGCTTCACGATGGCCCAGGACTTCACGCGCATCTACACGTTCGTGACCTCGGAATACAGCCAGGGCCAGCGGGACTATTTCACGCTGATCAACGAGCGCGGCGGCGTGAACGGCCACCGCATCCAGGCCGACGTCGCCGACCACGCCAACGACCTGCCGCGCGCCATCGAGGCCTATGAGCGCGGCAAGCGCGAGGGCGCGGTGCTCTGCGATCCCTTGTCGACGCCGGTCGCCCGCGCGCTGGTGCCGCGCGCGCTCGAGGACAAGATCAACCTGATCACCGCCTTCTCCGGCCGTTCGGACGCGGCCGACGGCTCGGCGTTCCCCTATGTGCTGCCGCTGTCGATCAACTACTGGACGCAGGCCGGCCTGATCGTCGACCATTTCGCCAAGGTGGCCGGCGGCAGCCTGCGCGGCAAGAAGATCGTCTTCGTCCACATCGACACGCCCTTCGGCAAGGAGCCGCTGCCGATCCTGCAGGTTCTGGCCCAGCGCCAGGGCTTCGAGCTGGTGACCTTCCCCTACACGCCGCCCGGCAACGACCAGGCGGCGATCTGGCCGCAGGTCCGGCGCGCGCGTCCGGATTTCGTGATGTTCTGGGGCGCCGGCGTCGGCCAGACCGTCGCCATGACCGAAGCCATCCGCAACGGCCTGCCGATGGACCGCGTGTCCTCGTCCGTCTGGATGTCGGAATCGGACATGGAGGTGGTCGGCAAGGCGGCGGCGAAGGGCGTGATGAAGGTCGAGCCCTGCGCCTCCGGCCGCGATCCGAAGCCGATCAAGGACATTCTCGCCGAGGTGGTCGCCAAGGGCAAAGGCGCCGGTCCCGAGGCCAAGATCGGCACGGCCTACTACAACTACGGCGTCCAGATGGCCTCGCTCATGGTCGAGGGCGTCCGCAAGGCGTTCGAGAAGTCGCCCAACGGCCCGATCACCGGCGCCTGGCTCAACGAGGGTCTGCGCTCGATCTCCAACTTCACGGCGGAGGGCATGCTGCCGCCGACGACCGTGACCAAAGAAGACCATCAGGGCGGCGGGCAGGGCCGCATCTCGCAGTGGGACGGCACCAAGTTCGTGCCGATCACCGGCTGGTTCACCGCCAACCAGGATGTCGTCTGGGGCGAGGTGAAGAAGTACTCGGAAGAGTTCCGCCGCACCGGCAAGTGAACACTCCGGCCTGACCGTCAGGCCGACACGAACGACCGGGCCGCATCCGCGCGGCCCGGTCGCCTCCGACAAGCGAAGGCCTCCATGTCGCTGCTGATCCTCAACAATGTCGAAGTCGCCTATGACCGCGTCTTCCTCGCGGTGAAGGGCGTCTCCATCGAGGTTCCCGAGCGCGGGCTCGTGGCGCTGCTCGGCGCCAACGGCGCGGGCAAGAGCACGGTGCTGAAATCGGTCAGCGGCCTCCTGAAGCCCGAGCGCGGCGAGGTCTCGCGCGGCGAGGTGATGTTCGCCGGCGAGGACATTCTCGCGCTCGATCCGCCCGACCGCGTCCGGCGCGGCATCGCGCACGTGCTCGAGGGACGGCGCGTGTTCGGCCACCTGACGCCGCAGGAGAACCTGCTCGCGGCGGCCTCCATGCACAACGACCGGGCCAAGGTGAACCGCCTGCTCGACCAGATGTTCACAACCTTCCCGCGTCTTGCCCAGCGCGCCAAGGCCAAGGCCGGCTATCTCTCCGGCGGCGAGCAGCAGATGCTGGCGATTGCGCGCGCGCTGATGACCGAACCGAAGCTGCTCATGCTCGACGAGCCGAGCCTCGGCCTCGCGCCGTTCCTCGTCGACGAGATCTTCGACATCGTGAAGAAGATCAACGCCGAGAGCGGCGTCGCCGTGCTGCTGGTCGAACAGAACGCCACCGCCGCGCTGGAAATCGCCCATTCCGGCTACCTGATCGAGAACGGCCGCATCCTGATGAACGGCACGGCCGAGGTACTGAGCGCCAATCCCGATGTCGCGGAGGCCTATCTCGGCGGTCACCAGCGGGTCGACTACCATGCGGTGAAGCACTATCGCCGCCGCAAGCGCTGGCTCGCCTGAGCCGGCGGTTCGACGCAGCCGCCATCCGGTCTTCGTCGCGGCCCGGGCTTTCGCGTCCCCCCTTTCCCGATCGTGTTCGAGATTCGAACGGCCGCCGCCATGCGAGCGGCAGGTGCGGCGCCTTGCCGTTCCGATTTAGTTATGCAATATAACTGTTATCGCTATCCGGAGCCGGACCATGCCGATATCCGCGGCCGCCGCGCCAGCGTCAGGCCCGCTCGCCATCACGGTGAGCGGCGGCGTCATGACGGTCGGGCTCAACCGGCCGGCCAAGCGCAATGCGCTGGATGACGCGACGGTTCTCGCCCTCGAAGACTGCTTCGCCACGCTGCCGAAAGGCATCGCCGCCGTCGTCATCCATGGCGTCGGCGATCATTTCTGCGCCGGGCTCGACCTCTCCGAACTGACCGAGCGCGACGTCACCGACGGCATGCTGCATTCGCGCATGTGGCACCGCACCTTCGACCGCATCCAGTTCGGCCCGGTGCCGGTGGTCGCGGCGCTGAAGGGCGCGGTGATCGGCGGCGGCCTCGAGCTTGCCGCGGCCTGCCATGTGCGCGTCGCGGAAACCGGCACGTTCTACGCCCTGCCCGAGGGCCAGCGCGGCATCTTCGTCGGCGGCGGCGGCTCGGTGCGCCTGCCGCGCCTCGTCGGCGTCGCGCGCATGGCGGACATGATGCTCACCGGCCGGACCTATTCGGCCGGGGAGGGCGTGCCGCTCGGCTTCTCGCAATATCTGGCCGGCGCCGGCGAGGGCTTCGACCTCGCGCAGAAGCTGGCGGCCAAGATGGCCGGCAATGCGCCCATGACCAATTTCGCGGTGATCCAGGCGCTGCCGCGCATCGCCGACAGCGACCCGCAGGCGGGCCTGCTGATGGAATCGCTGATGGCCGCCGTGGCGCAGGGCGACGGCGAGGCCAAGACGCGGATGCGCGATTTCCTCGCGAAGAAGGCGGGCAAGGTCAGGCCCGGCTAGGCCGGAACGACGGTGCACGCGCCCGGCAAGAGGCGCGGCACGAGGAGGACAGGGAGGACGCCATGAATGCCGTGACGGCGCATCCGCTGCGCCCGCTCCGGTTCAACGATCCGGCGGTCGATGTCGAACATCGGCCGGACGGCATGATATTGCTGCGACCGCGCGAAACGCTGCCGCCCTATCCCGACCGGATCACCGACCGCCTGCTGCACTGGGCGCGCGAGACGCCCGACCGGGTGTTCATTGCGGAGCGGGCGGGAGAGGGCTGGCGCTCCGTCACCTATGCCGAGGCGCTGCGGACGGCGCGGGCGATCGCCACGGCGCTGATCCGCCGGCGGCTCTCGGCCGAACGGCCGCTCGTCATCCTCTCCGGCAATTCGGTGCGCCACGGCCTCATGGCGCTGGGCGCGCTGATGGCGGGCGTGCCCTTCTGCGCGGTGTCACCGGCCTATTCGCTGGTGTCGAGCGACTTCGCCAAGCTGCGCTACGTGATGGAGCTGCTGACGCCGGGCCTCGTCTTCGCAGACGACGCGAAGACCTTCGCGCCGGCCATCGCGGCGGCGGTGCCGGGCGGGACGGAAGTCGCGATCGGCCAGGGCAGCCTGCCGGGCCGCTCGGCGACGCTGTTCTCCGCGCTGACCGCCGATGCCGACGCTGCGGCGGTGGATGCGGCCCACGCGGCCGTCGGCCCCGACACCATCGCCAAGTTCCTGCTGACCTCCGGCTCCACCGGCAATCCGAAAGCGGTGATCAACACGCAGCGCATGCTCTGCGCCAATCAGGTCATGCTGCGCGAGACGCTGGCCTTCCTGAAGGAGGAACCGCCGGTCATCGTGGACTGGCTGCCGTGGAACCACACGTTCGGCGGCAACCACAATTACGGCCTCGTGCTCTACAACGGCGGCACGCTGCATATCGACGACGGCAAGCCGGTGCCGGGCGGCATCGAGGCGACGGTCAGGAACCTGCGCGAGATCGCGCCGACGGTCTATTTCAACGTGCCGAAGGGCTACGAGTCGCTGGTGGCGCATCTGCGGGCGGACGAGGCGCTGCGGCGGACCTTCTTCTCGCGGCTGCAATGCCTGTTCTTCGCGGGCGCCTCGCTCGCCACCCATGTCTGGCGCGCGCTGGACGAGCTCGCGGTGATGGAGACCGGCCACCGGCTGCCGATGCTGACCGGCCTCGGCGCGACCGAGACGGCGCCCTTCTCCCTGTCGGTCACGCCGCAGGGCAGCCGCTCCGGCCATGTCGGCCTGCCGGTCGCCGGCAACGAGGTGAAGCTGGTGCCGTCGGGGGGCAAGCTGGAGGCGCGGGTGAAGGGCCCGAACGTCACGCCCGGCTATTGGCGCCAGCCCGACGTCACCGCGAAATCCTTCGACGAGGAGGGCTTCTACTGCTTCGGCGACGCGCTGCGGCCGGCCGACCCGTCCGACCTCTCACGGGGCTTCGACTTCGACGGCCGCATCGCCGAGGACTTCAAGCTCGCCACGGGCACATGGGTCAGCGTCGGGCCGCTGCGGGCGCGCTTCATCGCGGCGACCGCGCCAATGACCCGCGACGTGGTGATCGCCGGTCTCGACCGCGACGACCTCGCCGGCATCGTCATCCTCGACCCCGACGGGGTCCGCGAGGCGTGCCCGCACCTCAGGGGCGCGGCCGACCTGAAGGCCATGGCTGCCGATCCGGCGCTGCGCGCACTCTATGCCGAAAGGCTCACGGACTTCGCCGCCGCCGCCACCGGCTCGGCCACGCGGATCGCCCGCATCGCCCTGCTGGACGGGCCGCTGTCGATCGACCGCGGCGAGCTGACCGACAAGGGCTCGGTGAACCAGCGCGCGGTGATCGCCGGGCGTGCCGCCCTGGTCGAGGAACTCTATGCCGAACCCCGCCCGTCCCGCGTCATTTCCGCCGAGGGGCGATGACAAAGGCGGCGGCGAATGCTTGTCTGATGGAAATGACAAAAGAGGCCGCGCCAAACGGCCTTCGACACCCCCGGGAGGACTTCAGATGATCACGCTTTCACGACGCAGCACGTTGCTCGGCGGCACCGCGCTGGGCCTTTCCGGCCTTTGCGGCCGCGCTTTCGGCCAGGCCGCCGAGATGACGGTGGGCATCACCATTTCGATCACCGGTCCGGCGGCGGCGCTGGGCATTCCGATCCGCAATTCGGTCGAGCTGATGCCGACCGAGATCGCGGGCGTGAAGATCCGTCCCATCGTGCTCGACGATGCCGGCGACCCGACCGCCGCCACCACCAATGCCCGCCGCTTCGCGACGCAGGACAAGGTCGACGTGCTGATGGGCTCGTCGACGACGCCGCCCGGCATCGCCGTGTCCAACGTCGCGGCGGAAGCGCAGATTCCGCACTTCTCCTTCGCGCCGATCCCGGTGCCGCCGGAGCGGCAGAAGTGGAGCGTGGTCATGCCGCAGCCGGTGGCGCTGATGGCCAAAGCCCTGTTCGAGCACATGAAGAAGAACAACGTGAAGACGGTCGCGATGATCGGCTTCTCGGATTCGTGGGGCGACCTGTGGCTGCGCGAATTCAAGGCGCAGGCGGAACCGGGCGGCATGCAGCTCGTCGCCGACGAGCGCTATGCGCGCGCCGACACCTCGGTCGCCGGTCAGGCCCTGAAGATCGTCTCGCTCAGGCCGCAGGCGGTGCTCGTCGCCGCTTCCGGCACGGGCGCGGCGCTGCC
>Ga0209794_1001195_pt1 | contig 22883 bp, 21 predicted proteins | sample EBPBio232013_DNA_FD_185869 | JGI IMG/M metagenome (GOLD analysis project Ga0209794, IMG submission 185869) | Wastewater treatment Type I Accumulibacter community from EBPR Bioreactor in Madison, WI, USA - Reactor 1_5/23/2013_ DNA (SPAdes)... | ecosystem: Engineered > Bioreactor > EBPR >... | reverse complement strand
CGCGAAGAAGACCACGACCCTCTACCGCTACCTCACCGGCGTCGACGATTCCGCCTTCTGCCACAAGGTCAGCGCCGCGATTAACAAGGGCTGGCAGCTCTACGGCCATCCGACGCTGACCTTCGACGCCGTGCAGGGCCGCACCATCTGCGGGCAGGCGATCGTCAAGGAGGTCGAGGACGTGGACTATTCGCCGGACCTGAAGCTCTCCGACTACTAGGCCGCAACGCGTGAGCGTCCGGCGGTCGATCTGATACGGCTGCTGCCGACAGGTCGCCGGGCGCAAGCCTGCCGGAGCTTTGGCGTTGCATCAGCGGCGCATCCATCAGGCGCCGCCGATGTGCTAGCCTTCCATCGGAACAGTCCCTGGGGGGAGTTGCGATGGCTGCCTACGTGATTTTCGACGTCGATATCAGCGACCCCGCGCGCTACCAGGAGTTCATGTCGGGCGTGAAGCCAGCCCTTGAAGCGGCGGGAGCCAAGTATCTTGCCCGTGGTGGGACGCACAAGGTCTACGAGGGCGACTGGGAGCCTCGCAGGATCGTTCTGCTGGAGTTCCCCTCGGTCGCCGCCTGGGAGTCGTTTTACGGTGGCTCCACCTATCAGGGGCTGAAGGCCGTCAGGGACGCCTGCAGTTCCGCGCGGCTCGTCAGCGTCGAGGGGCTGGCGTAGCGGTTCGGGAGCAACCGGCGCGGTCGAGGGCAATCCATGCAATGGACTGATGACGGGATCGTGCTCGGCACCCGCTCCCACGGGGAATCGAGCGTGATCCTTGAGCTCTATACCCGCGCGCACGGCCGCCATCTCGGCCTCGTCCGGGGCGGTCGTTCCAGGCGCCAGCAGCCGGTGCTCCAGCCGGGCAATACGGTCCATGTCACCTGGTTCGCCCGGCTCGATGAGCATCTCGGCAATTACACGGTCGAGCCATCGGTTTCGCGCGCCGCGCGGCTGATGGAGGGCAGGGCTGGCGTTGCCGGCATCACCCATCTTGCCGCGCTTGCCCGCCTGATGCCCGAGCGCGAGGTTCATGGCGGCCTGTTCGAGGCGTTGGAGCTGATCGCCGACGCGCTGCCGGAGGTTTCGGTCGCCGCGCCGCTGATGGTGCGTTTCGAACTTGAAGTGCTGCAGGAGCTCGGTTTCGGGCTCGACCTGAGCGAATGCGCGGCCAGCGGCGCGACGCAGGACCTCGTCTATGTCTCGCCGAAATCGTCGCGCGCGGTCAGCCGCGAGGCCGGCGAGCCCTGGAAGGACAGGCTGCTCGCGCTGCCGGGCTTCCTGACCGGATCGGGCGTGGCGGAGAGCGCCGATATCGCCGCCGGCTTCCGGCTGACCGGCTATTTCCTGTCACGGCACGTGTTCGAGCCGCGCGGGCTCGCCATGCCGGATGCGCGCGAGACCTTCGTGAGGCTGGTGGGGTGATGGCGACCGGCATGGAGGAAGTGCATCCTTCGAGGCTCGTTCGCTGACGCTTCCTCGTACCTCGGGATGAGGACGTGGTGGATTGCACGACGGTTGAAACAGGTACGGCGGCCGAGCCGCAGTGACCCCGGCGCCAGGCACCACCTTCCTCATCCTGAGGTGCGAGCGGTAGCGAGCCTCGAAGGGCGCGCTTGCGTAGCGCAAGGAGCCTTTCCCATCGGCTCGCCCGCTGGCGGAGCTTGCCTTCGAACCGGGCCTCGCTTAAGCCGCAAGGCCTGCGGAAGTCGGAAATTTCCGACTTCCGCCTAGCCGTCAGAGACCGCCATGCACGACATCCGCTGGATCAGGGACAACGCAGCCGCATTCGATACCGCGCTCGCCTCGCGCGGCCGCGAGCCGCTGTCCTCCTCGCTGATCGCGCTCGACGATGCCCGCAAGTCGGCGGTGTCCACGTTGCAGGCAGGTCAGGAGCGCCGCAACGCCGCCTCCAAGGAGATCGGCCAGGCGATGGCGGCCAAGGATGCCGCGCGCGCCGATGCGCTGAAGGCCGAGGTCGCGGCGCTCAAGGATCGCATGGCCGAGGCCGAGATCGCCGAGAAGAAGGCCAGTGCCGACCTGACCGCCGCGCTGGAGGTCATCCCGAACCTGCCGCTGGCCGAGGTGCCGGTCGGGCCGGACGAGAGCGCCAATGTCGAGCGCCACCGCTTCGGCGCGCCGAAGCAGCTGAATTTCGCCAGGGAGCATTTCGAGCTCGGCGAGGCCATGGGCGACATGGATTTCGAGACCGCCGCCAAACTGTCGGGCGCCCGCTTCGTCATCCTCAAGAAGCACCTCGCCCGCATGGAGCGCGCCCTCGGCCAGTTCATGCTTGACCTGCACGTCGACACCCACGGCTACACGGAAGTGAACCCGCCGGTGCTGGTCCGCGACCACGTCGTCTACGGCACGGGACAGCTGCCGAAGGCCGCCGAGGACATGTTCCAGACGCGCGAGGGCTTCTGGCTGACCCCCACCGCCGAGGTGACGCTGACCAATCTGGTGCGCGAGACCATCGTCGCCGAGGACGTGCTGCCGATGCGGCTGACCGCCTGCACGCCCTGCTTCCGCTCCGAGGCGGGGGCCGCCGGCCGCGACACGCGCGGCATGTTGCGCCAGCACCAGTTCACCAAGGTCGAGCTCGTGTCGATCACCGCGCCCGAGCAGTCGGCCGACGAGCACGAGCGCATGCTGGCCTGTGCCGAGGAGGTGCTGAAGCGCCTCGATCTCGCCTATCGCGTCATGACGCTGTCGACGGGCGACATGGGCTTCTCGGCCCGCAAGACCTACGACATCGAGGTCTGGCTGCCGGGCCAGAAGGCGTTCCGCGAGATTTCGTCCTGCTCGGTCTGCGGCGACTTCCAGGCGCGCCGCATGAATGCGCGCTACCGGCCGAAGGCGACCGACAACAAGCAGCCGGCGCCGCAATTCGTCCATACGCTCAACGGGTCCGGCACGGCGGTCGGCCGCGCGCTCATCGCCGTGATGGAGACCTATCAGCAGGAAGATGGCTCGATTGCCGTGCCTGCCGCACTCCAGCCCTATATGGGCGGCCTGACCACGATCGGACGTGCCTGATGCGGATCCTTGTCACCAACGACGACGGCATTCATGCCCCCGGCCTCATCGCCGCCGAGCGCATCGCGCGCGCCCTCTCCGACGATGTCTGGGTGGTCGCGCCCGAGACCGACCAGTCCGGCGTGTCGCATTCGCTGTCGCTGAACGATCCGCTGCGCCTGCGCGAGGTTTCCGAGCAGCGCTTCGCCGTGAAGGGCACGCCGACCGACTGCGTGATCATGGCGGTGAAGCACATTCTTGCGGGAGAAGGTCCGGACCTCGTCATCTCGGGCGTCAATCGCGGCCAGAACGTCGCCGAGGACGTCGGCTATTCCGGCACCATCGCGGGTGCGATGGAGGGCACGATCCTCGGCATTCCCTCGGTGGCGCTGTCGCAGGCCTATGGTCCCGAGAACCGCCATGCGGTTCCCTACCAGACCGCCGAGGCCCACGCGCCCGGCATCATCCGCACCGTGCTGGAGGAAGGCTTCCGGCCGGGTTCGCTGGTCAATATCAACTTCCCCAACCGTGCGCCCGATCAGGTGCGCGGCATCCAGGTGACCGCGCAGGGCCGGCGCGACCAGGAAATCCTGACCATCGACCCGCGTCACGACGGCCGTGGCAATCCCTATTACTGGATCGCCTTCGTGCGGAACCGCCACCGGATCGAGAACGGCACCGACCTGTGGGCGCTGTCGGAAGGCTATGTCTCGGTGACGCCGCTCGAGATCAACATGACCGACGAGCCGATGATGACGCGCCTTGCCGCGGTCTTCGCCGGCGACCGCGCTCCCGGCTCCTGATCCGCCCATGAACGCTGCGCCCGGCCCCGAGCATTTCGTCGCCGCGGCCGAGTTCGTGCTGATGCTGCGGCAATCCGGCCTCAGCGACCGGCGGGTGCTGCGCGCCATGGAACAGGTGCCGCGCGTGCCGTTCCTCGATCCGCGCTTCTTCCATCTCGCCGACGAGGACATCGCGCTGCCGATCGCGCTCGGCCAGACGATCCTGAAGCCGACTCTCGCCGCCGCCATGCTGGAATCGCTGGCGGTGGAACCCGCGCACCGCGTGCTGCAGGTGGGGACCGGGTCAGGCTATACGGCGGCGGTGCTCGGCCGGCTGGCAGCGGCGGTCGTGACCATCGAGCGCTGGCGCAAGCTTGCCGACGAGGCGCATGTCCGGCTGCGCGGGCTCGGCTACGACATGGTCGAGACGCAGTTCGGCGACGGCCTCGGCGGCTATCCGCCGCGCGCGCCCTACGACCGTATCCTGATGACCTGCGCGGTGGGCGACGTGCCGCAGGCGCTCATCGCCCAGCTCGCGCCGGGCGGTGTTCTGGTTGCGCCGCTGACCGGCGGCGAGATCGTGAAACTGACGCGCGGAGCCGATGGAACGACCCGCGCGACCGCGGGGCAGGGGCAGGTCGACCCTGCGGTTTCGGGCGTTGCACGGCGGCTCTGATGGGGGCGACCGGTTGCGGAATCCGCTGAAGAATTTTGGCGACGACAACCGAACCTTAACCTGAACAGGTCATAAATCACGAGGTCACAAGTTGCGTACCGCGTGAGAGTAACCATGCGTCCTCGTGCGTTTTCCGGCCTGTCCCGGGCCGCCCTCATCGTCGCCGCCTCGGCCCTTGGCGCTGCCTGCAGCTCCGACGTGGCCCGCTTCGACGAGAACCCGTTCCGTTCGCAGCAGGTGGCGAGCGCGCCGCAGCACCGCGAGGTGGCTTCCGCGCCGGTTCATCGCGTCGAGAGCGCGCCGCTGTCATCGCCTGTCGCTTCCGCGCCGCTGCCGGCGCCGTCCTCCGGCGGTTCGTCGCCGTTCGGGCAGGGCGCCGATCCCGGCATGACCACCGGCACGGTCACGCAGCGCCAGCCCAGCTTCGGCTCGTCCAGCCCCAATACGCCTGCCGTGCGCCAGATGGCGATGTCGCAGACGGTCGGTGGCGGATCGGGCCCGGTCGCGAGCGGTCGCGGCTCCTGGTCTGCGGCGGGTGGCACCCAGATCCGCGCGGCGCAGGGCGATACCGCCGAAGGCCTGTCGCGCCGCTACGGCGTGCCCACGGCGGCGATCGTCCAGGCCAATGGCGGCAACCAGTCGTTCGCCGCCGGCCAGCCCGTGGTCATCCCGACCTATTCGCTGACGGCGCCCGCCCAGCAGGCCGCGCCGGTGGCGCAGCCGCAGGTCGCGTCGGCGCCGCCGTCGCGCGGCTCGTCCGATCTCGTCCGGCAGCCGGCTGCGCCCGCCGCGGCCACCCGCGCCGGCTGGCAGGCCGGCGCCCAGCCCGCCGCCACGAGCCAGCCGGCGCGCCCGGCCCAGCAGGCCGCGCGGCCGACCTCCCATCAGGTCGCCTCCGGCGAGACCATGATCGGCATTGCGCGCCGCTATGGCCTGACCCGCGACCAGCTCGCCCGCGCCAACAATCTGCAGCCGACCCAGTCGCTGCGGATCGGCCAGACGCTGCGCCTGCCGGGTGCCGCTCCCGCCGCGACCGCCCAGACCCGTCCCTTGTCGGTCGAGCCCTCCGCGCCCGCCACCACGGCCACGGCCACGGCCGCGCCGGCCCAGCGCCGCGAGCAGGCTCAGCGCGCCGTGGCGCAGGCCCAGGCGACCCCTGCCGGCCGGCGCGCCGATCCGGCTCCGACCGCCGCCATTCCGCCGGCGCAGCCGGCTCTCGCCGCCGCCCAGAGCGAGGCCGCCCCGGCGCCTGCTCCGGCACAGGCCGAGGCTCCGGCTGCCGCACCCGCCACCGCCTCGTCGGCCGAGCCGCAGTTCCGCTGGCCGGCCCGTGGCCGGGTGATCACCGGGTTCCGCGCCGGCACCAATGACGGCATCAAGCTGTCGGTGCCGCAGGGCACGCCGGTCAAGGCCGCCGAGGATGGCGTGGTCGCCTATGCCGGCAACGAGCTGCGCGGCTATGGCAACCTTGTCCTGGTGCGCCATTCCAACGGCTACGTCACGGCCTACGCCCACAACAGCGCGATCAATGTCCGGCGCGGCGAACAGGTGCGGCGCGGCCAGACCATCGCGGCCGCCGGCCAGACCGGCAACGTGTCGTCGCCGCAGATCCATTTCGAGATCCGCCGGGGCGCCACCCCGGTCGATCCGATGACGCTGCTGGGCAGCAACTGAGGAATTGCCGGCCGACAGGCCGGACACGAGTAGTCGATCGGCCCTCTCCTGCGACCTCCAAGGGGCCGGTCATTCACGGGGCGGCACGGCGGTGCCGCCCCATTCTTTTTTGAGGCTTAGACAGTGTGAAAAGTCAGGTCCCTTTGGTCGTGGTCGGGCTTGGTCCGGCCATCCACGACTTGAAATGGGCAGTTCCTTTGAGAATGCGTGGATACCCGGCACAAGGCCGGGCATGACGTGGTGCGTCGGAGATCTTCCGAATAGCCTCTCAGAGCCGGACGCCGAGCCTGCCGGCGAGGTCCTGCACGAACTGCCAGGCGACGCGGCCTGAGCGCGAACCACGCGTCGTCGCCCATTCCAGCGCCTCGGCCCTGACGGTGTCCTCGTCGGCCTTGAGGCCGAAATGGTTGGCATAGCCGAAGACCATGGCGAGATACTCGTCCTGGCTGCATTTGTGGAAGCCGAGCCAGAGGCCGAAGCGGTCGGACAGCGACACCTTCTCCTCGACCGCCTCGCCGGGATTGATCGAGGTCGAACGCTCGTTCTCCATCATGTCGCGCGGCAGGAGGTGTCGGCGGTTGGAGGTCGCGTAGAAGATGACATTGTCCGGGCGGCCCTCGATGCCGCCCTCCAGCACCGCCTTCAGCGACTTGTAGGACGTGTCGTTGTTGTCGAAGGACAGGTCGTCGCAGAAGACGATGAAGCGGTAGTCGGAGCCGCGCGCCAGAGCCATCAGCTGCGGCAGCGATTCGATGTCCTCGCGGTGAATCTCGACGAGTTTCAGCAGCGCCCGGCCGCCGCCCGCCACCAGGGCCGTATTGACGGTCGCGTGCGCGGCCTTGACCAGCGAGGACTTGCCCATGCCGCGCGCGCCCCAGAGCAGGGCATTGTTGGCGGGCAGGCCGTCGGCGAAGCGGCGGGTGTTCTCGATCAGCGTGTCGCGCGCCCGGTCGATGCCGTGGAGCAGGATCATCTCGACGCGATTGACCTTCGGCACGGGGTCGAGGCGCGGTCCGACTGGGTTCCAGACATAGGCGTCGGCGGCCGCGAAATCGGGTACGGCGGGGGCGGGGGGCGCCAGCCGGTCGAGAGCCGAGGCGATGCGGGCGAGCGTGCCGGCAATGGTTTCGGCGGCGCGGGCGATATCTTCGGACACGGTCGGCACTCTCCGGCGGTTGTGCACGACCCCATGCACCAGCGCGCCGCATGAGGCAATGAGGCCACTGGAAAGATCGCCGCGCGCGGATTACATGGCTGTTTCGCCGGTCACGGCGCGCTTGTCGGGCGTCGATTGCATTCGACGCCTTGCTGGCTATAGTCCGCGCCAAATTCGGTCCCGGGGCATTCAGGCACCGGGACTTTCCACGTCGAAGCCCTCCCGAAGAGGACCGTTCATGTTCATCACCCCGGCCTTCGCGCAGACCGGCGCGGGCGGCACCAACGACATCCTGATGTCGCTGCTGCCGTTCATCCTGATCTTCGTCATCATGTATTTCCTGATCCTGCGGCCGCAGCAGAAGAAGGTGAAGGATCATCAGACGATGATCGGCGCGCTGCGCCGCGGCGACCAGGTCACCCTGTCGGGCGGCGTCATCGGCCGCATCACCAAGGTCGTCGACGACACGACCATCGAGCTCGAAATCGCCGACAACGTGCGCATCCGCGCGGCGAAGCAGTTCGTCTCCGAGCTTCGCTCCAAGAGCGAACCCGCCGACGAGAAGTGAATGCCGGCCCCGCGGCCCGGCATGCCGGGCCGCCTGCGAGGATTTGAGCGATGCTGAGCTTCACGCGCTGGAAGGCGACCCTCATCCTGATGACGGCTTTCGTCGTCATCATGCTGGCGGCGCCCAACGTCCTGCCCCAGTCCTGGGTGGACCGGCTTCCGCGCGCGATGCGCACCCACATGACGCTCGGCCTCGACCTCCAGGGCGGCGTCCACCTGCTGCTGCAGGTCGATGCCAACGACGTCCGCCGCGTGCAGCTCGAGAACCTGCGCGACGACGTGCGGCGCGTGCTGCGCGACTCGCGCATCCAGGTCCAGGGCCTCGGCTTCCAGGGCAATGCTGTGGTCGCCCGCCTGCGCGAAGGCCAGAACGGCGACCTCGCGCTGACCGAGCTGCGCAAGATCCCGCAGATGATCGGCGGCGCGTTCTCGACCTCGGGCCAGTATGATGCCGAGGTCTCGCGTTCGGGCGACACGTTCACCGTGACCGCGACGGAAGCCGGCATCCGCGACAAGGTCTCGCGCGCCGTCACCCAGTCGATCGAGGTTATCCGCCGCCGTATCGACGCCACCGGCACGACCGAGCCGATCATCCAGCGTCAGGGCCTCGACCGCATCCTGCTGCAGGTGCCGGGCGCGAAGAATCCCGAAGAGATCAAGAAGTTCATCGGCGACGTCGCCAAGCTGGAATTCCGCCTCGTCGACCAGTCCATGCGGGTGGAGGAGGCGATCGCCTCGCGGCCGCCGGCCGACAGCGTCATCCTCTACGAGGAGGTCAAGGAGGGGAACCGCGTCGTCCAGCAGGTGCCCTACCTGATCCAGCGCCGCGCCATCGTCACCGGCGAGGACCTGATCGACGCCCAGGCCGCGTTCAACGCGCAGCAGGCCGAATGGGTCATCAATTTCCGGTTCAACGCCTCCGGCGGCCGCAAGTTCGCCCAGGCGACGACCGAGAACGTCAACCGGCCCTTCGCCATCATCCTCGACAACAAGGTGATCTCGGCCCCCGTCATCCGCGAGCCGATCCTCGGCGGTTCGGGCCAGATTTCCGGCCGGTTCACCGCCGAAAGCTCGGCGACGCTCGCGCTGCTGCTGCGGGCGGGCGCGCTGCCGGCGCCGCTGACCTTCGTCGAGGAGCGCACCGTCGGCGCATCGCTCGGTCAGGATTCGATCACGGCCGGCACGAACGCAGCCCTTATCGGCTCGGCCTTCGTCGTCGTCTTCATGTTCGCGACCTACGGGCTGTTCGGCCTGTTCGCCAACATCGCCGTGCTGGTCAACGTGCTGATGATGTTCGGCCTTCTCAGCCTGATCGGCGCGACGCTGACGCTGCCGGGCATTGCCGGCGTGGTGCTGACCGTCGGCATGGCGGTCGATTCCAACGTGCTGATCTTCGAGCGCATACGCGAGGAGGCTCACAGCGGGCGCAGTGTGATGGCCTCCATCGACGGCGGCTTCACCAAGGCGATGGGCACCATCATGGATGCCAACATCACCCAGCTGATCACCTCGGTCATCCTGTTCTATCTGGGAACCGGGCCGGTGAAGGGCTTCGCTCTGACGCTGGGCCTCGGCATCATCACCACGATGTTCACCGCCATCACCTTCACGCGCTACCTCGTGGTGCTTTGGCTGCGCTGGTTCAAGCCGGTGCGGATTCCGCTCTGATCGCGACAGGAGTTTCGACCGTGCGCCTGCTGCGGATCATTCCGGACAATACCAAGATCGACTTCATGAGGCTGAGGCCCTACGCCTTCATGCTCTCCATGGCGTTGCAGATCGTCACCCTCGTCGGCTTCCTCACCTTCGGCCTCGATGTCGGCATCGACTTCAAGGGCGGCACGCTGGTCGAGCTGCAGACCAAGGAGGGAACGGCCAATGTCGGCGAGCTGCGCACCCGGCTGACCCGCGCCAGTGTCGGCGAGGTCCAGTTGCAGGAGTTCGGCGGGCCGAACCTGGTCCTCGTCCGCTATGGCGAGCAACCCGGCGGCGAGGAAGGCCAGCAGGCGGCGCTGCGCCGCGTGCGCGCGCTGGTCGATGCGGATTACGAGGTTCGCCGTACCGAGGTCGTCGGCCCCACCGTCTCGTCCGAACTTGTCCAGATGTCGGTCGTCGGCGTGATCCTGTCGATCTTCGCGGTGCTGGTCTATCTGTGGCTGCGGTTCGAGTGGCAATTCGCCGTCGGCGCGATGATCGCGACGCTGCACGACGTGACGGCCATGATGACATTCTACGTGGTGACGAGAGCCGATTTCGACATCTCCTCCATCGCCGCGCTGCTGACTGTCATCGGCTATTCGCTGAACGACACGGTCGTCATCTACGACCGCATCCGGGAAATGATGCGCAAGCACAAGCGGATGGAGGCGACGGAGCTCCTGAACCTCGCCATCAACTCGACGCTGGCGCGCACGACCATCACCGCGATGACGACGTTCCTCGCGCTGCTCGCGCTGTTCTTCTTCGGCGGCGAGGTCATCCGCGGCTTCACCTCGTCCATGCTGATCGGCGTCATCGTCGGCACCTATTCGTCGAGCTTCATCGCCGCGCCGATCCTGATCTATCTCGGCCTCAAGGCCGGCGGCTTCGGGGCGACCTCGTCCGAGGCGACCGAGCCGCAGGCGGCCGAGGCCAAGGCCAAGGCCTGACGGTGCCGCGCGGCGAGCCCGTCCGGCAGCTTCACGACGGCTTCGTTCCCGGCCGCTTCGCCATCGACGCCTATGGCCGGGGCGGATTCCGCTTCGCCGACATGAGCCATCGTGGTGCGATCCTCGCGCTGCCCTCCGGCGTTCGCCGCTGGCCGGTGGAGGCAGGCGCTGGCCTGACCGCTGCCGATTTCGAGCTGGTTCTCGCGGAAAAGGCCGCCATCGACACGCTGCTGGTCGGCACCGGAGACGTGCCGCGCCTGCTCGCCGAGGACATCCGCTGGCTTTTGCGCGATGCCGGCATCGGCTTCGACGTGATGGCGACGGGCGCCGCGGCGCGCACCTACAACATCATGCTGGGCGAGAACCGCCGCGTCGCCGCAGCACTGCTGCCGGTCGACTGACGCCATGCCCCCGGAACGAGCCGAGGCCCTTGCCGCCGCCTTCGCGCATTGCGAGAGCGCCGTGCGCGAGGCCGACAAGGATCGCTGGCTCGCGGCGCTGTTCGCCCCGGAAGCTATGCGGCCGGATCTCAACGCGCTCCATGCGTTCAACATCGAGATCGCCTCGGTGCGCGAGCGCGTGTCCGAGCCGCTGCCCGGCGAGGTTCGCCTGCAATGGTGGCGCGACGTGCTGACCGGCGAGGGCAGGGGCGACGTCACGGGCCACCCCGTCGCCGCGGCGATCCTCGACGTGATCGGCCGGCGGAACCTCGCGATCAAGCCGTTGGTCGACCTGATCGATGCGCGGGTCTTCGATCTCTACGACGATCCGATGCCGACGGTGAACGATCTCGAGGGCTATTGCGGGGAAACCTCGTCGGCGCTGATGCAGATCGCCGCGCTGATCCTCGCCGGGGGCGACGATCCCGGCACCGCCGACCTCGCCGGCCATGCCGGGGCCGCCTATGCGATGACGGGCTTGCTGCGGGCCTTCCCGCTGCATGCCGCGCGCGGGCAGGTGTTCATTCCCGCGGACATTCTGGCGGATAGCGGCGTGTCGCGCGACGACATCGTCGCCGGTCGGGAAGGGCCGGGCCTGTCGCGCGCGCTGGACGCGATGCGCGGGCTGGCGGAGGATCACCTGGCGAAGGCGGAGGTGCTGGCCGCCGCCGCCGATCCGCGCACGGTTGCAGCCTTCCTGCCGATGGCCGCGGCGCGGCTCTATCTCGGCCGGATGGACCGGCTGGCCGCCGCGCCGTTCCGCACGAGCATCGAGGTCGCGCAGTGGCGCCGGCAATGGGCACTGTGGCGCATGGCCCGCCGTTTCGGGCGGGCCGGCGCGATCAGGCAGTAGCGGATCAGTTGGCTTCGGCCGCCTTGCGGGCGATGAACTCGATCTCGCCGCGCTGGAAGCCGAGGTCGGCCAGCGAGCGGTCGTCGAGCTGGGCCAGTTCCGCGCGCGTCTTCGAATAGACGACGTAGGACTTGATGCGGTCGATGATGGCGTTGAGGAAATAGATCATTTCGGTCGATCCCTTTGAAGGATTCGAGCGTTCTTCCCTGACTGTCTTATGGCCCAGACATAATCCTCATTTCGCATTTGCGAAGAAGGAAATTGTGCACTGCACCCATGCGGTGCGGGCATGCCGTCGTTAACGCCCCCGGTTCAGGTCAAGCCGCGCATCGTCAGCCAGACGGCGGCGCCGGCCACCATGGCGGCGAAGCTGCCGAGCCCGAATAGCCAGCCGAAACGGCCCGCGCCGAGCGCGACGCCATAGGCGGCCTTGGCGAGCGTGTTGCTGAGGGCAGCGACGAGCATGGCGATGGCGGCGGTCTCCAGCGACACGCCCCTGCCGGCGAGGCCGGCCGCCGTGATGACCGGCGCGTCGACATCGCCGAGCCCGGTGACTGCGGCGACGCCAATGACGCCGGAATCGCCGAAGACATGGGCCGCCGCGCGGGTGGCGAAGGCGATCGCGGCGAGCAGGGCCGCGAGCTGGAGCACCTTGAACAGGTCGAACGGGTTGGTGGGCGCTGAGGTTTCGTGGGTTCCGGCATCGTTGCGGGCGAGCAGGAACGCCGTCCCGGCCATGACCAGCGCCGCGGCCGCCAGCGGCGGCGCGACCTGCCAGACCAGCGCCGGAGCAAGGGCGATCACCAGCCCTCCGGTGCGCAGATAGGACACGACGCCGGCTCCGAGCGCGCCCGCCGCGAGGCTTCCGGCGCTGGCTCCCGACGCCTCGGCCGAGGATCTGCGGGCATTGGTCACGGTCACGGCGGTCGAGGACAGCAGGCCGCCGACGGCTCCCGCGACGAGCTCGCCATGTGCCTCGCCCATCAGCTTCACCGCGACATAGCCGGCGAAGGAGATGGCGGCAACGAGGATGGCCAGCGTCCAGATGCGCGCCGGAGCCACGCCGCCGAACGGTCCGATGGGGTCGTCCGGCACCAGCGGCAGGATGACGAAGGTCATGGCCAGCAGGACGATGGCCGAGCGCAGTTCGGGATAGGTCACGGCCTCGATGAAGCGATGCAGCGTCTCACGCGCCGCCAGCACGCCGGCCAGCACGACGCCGGCCGCGCCGGCAAGCCTGATGTCGCCGAGGACGGCGAGCGCGCCGAGGCCATAGGTCAGCATGGCCGCGATGACGGTGGTCACCGAGAAATTGTTGTCGGCCATCTGCTCGCGATAGTGGAACAGGGTGAAGGCGGCGGCGAAGGGCACAAACAGCCCGATGACGATCAGCCCGCCCGCATTGGCGCCGTCGCGCAGGGCGAGTTCGAGCGCGCCGGCCGCGCCACCGAACATGCCGATCAGGGTGAAGGTTCGCAGGCCCGCCGTGCGCTGGCCGTCCGCCTCGTCGCGGTCGCGCCAGTGACGTTCCGCGCCGACGAGGGCGCCGATGGCGAGGGCGACGCCGAAGCGCTGGAAGAGTTCGAGCTCGGTCATATGCGGGATCTGGTCATGCGGCGCTGGAAAGGAACGCCAGCCGGACCGGAGCGTTCACGAGCCCGATTGTCGCAGCATCGGCCGCCCGCGTCACGATGTCGGAACGCGGCCGGGCGGATCGCCATTCGTCCGCCACGGTCGCCCCCTTCATCGGTTCGCCGGGCGCTCAGTGCGCGGCGAGCAGCACGGTGGCGGTGGCCGTGACGGCGACGCGCCGCTCCGGCGTCATGAGCCGCCCCTCGACGAAGGCAAGGCTTCGACCGGATTTGAGCACGCGGCCTTCGCCAAGGCAGACGCCGATCGGCAGCGGTTCGAGGAAGCTGGTCTTGATTTCGATCGTCGGCGCCCACTGTCGCAGGGCCGCAAAGACGGCGACGGACACGACCACATCCAGGACGGCCACGGCAAACCCGCCCTGGACATTGCCGAAATGGTTGCGGAAGGCCGGCTGGGGCGGAAATTCCAGCATCAGAGAGCGGGCCTCGATGTCGGCTTCCACCAGCGTGAACGGCGTGAGCGCCGCGCAGGCTGGCTGCGGCTGGCTGTCGAGCAGGGCGGCGACTGCACTCGTGGCCTGGTTCATGGTTTCCACCCGTGCCGCAGCGATGAGCCGTGCCAGACCTGCGCCAGCCGGCAGTCGCGAGGCTGAGCCAAGACCGCCGGGCCTGCAAGCGCCAGCCGGCCGATCCGAAATCAGGTTGCTGGTCGGATCGCTATTCCGCCGCCTCGCTCTTCACCTTCATCGGCCGCCGCGCCAGCACCTCGGCGAGGAAGCGGCCGGTATGGCTGCGCTTTTCCTTCGCGATGACCTCGGGCGGACCCTCGGCCACGACCTCGCCGCCGCCATCGCCGCCCTCGGGGCCCATGTCGATGACCCAGTCGGCGGTCTTGATGACCTCGAGATTGTGCTCGATCACCACCACCGAATTGCCCTGTTCGACCAGTTCGTGGAGCACTTCGAGGAGCTTGGCGACATCGTGGAAGTGCAGGCCGGTGGTCGGCTCGTCGAGGATGTAGAGCGTGCGCCCGGTGGAGCGGCGCGACAGCTCCTTGGACAGCTTGACGCGCTGCGCCTCGCCGCCGGAGAGCGTCGTCGCCTGCTGCCCGACATGGATGTAGCCGAGGCCGACCTCGGCCAGCGTCTTGAGGATGTCGCGCACGCGCGGCACGGCCTTGAAGAACTCGACGCCCTCGTCGACGGTCATGTCGAGCACGTCGGCGATGGACTTGCCCTTGAAGATGACCTCCAGCGTCTCGCGGTTGTAGCGCTTGCCCTTGCAGACGTCGCAGGTGACGTAGACGTCCGGCAGGAAGTGCATCTCGATCTTGATGACGCCGTCGCCCTGGCAGGCCTCGCAGCGCCCGCCCTTGACGTTGAACGAGAAGCGGCCGGGCTCGTAGCCGCGCGCCTTGGCCTCGGGCAGGCCGGCGAACCATTCGCGGATCGGCGTGAAAGCGCCGGTATAGGTCGCGGGGTTCGAGCGCGGCGTGCGGCCGATCGGCGACTGGTCGATGTCGATGACCTTGTCGAGCAGTTCGATGCCCTCGATGCGCTGGTGCGGGGCAGGGGCCTCGCTCGCGCCGTTCAGCTTGCGCGCCACCGCCCGGTAGAGCGTGTCGATCAGCAGCGTGGACTTGCCGCCGCCGGAGACGCCGGTGATGCACGTGAAGGTGCCGAGCGGGATCTCGACATCGACATTCTTCAGGTTGTTGCCGCGCGCGCCGACGATCTTGAGGGCGCGGCCCTTCTGCGGCTTGCGCCGCTTCGGCACGGGCACGCCGAGTTCGCCCGTCAGGTATTTGCCGGTGAGCGATTTCGGGTTCGCCATGATGTCGGCGGGCGTGCCCTCGGCGATGATCCGGCCGCCGTGGATGCCCGCGCCGGGGCCGACGTCGACGACATGGTCGGCCTGGAGGATGGCGTCCTCGTCGTGCTCGACCACGATGACGGTGTTGCCGAGGTCGCGCAGCCGCTTCGTGCCCAGCAGGCGCTCGTTGTCGCGCTGGTGCAGGCCGATGGAGGGTTCGTCCAGCACGTAGAGCACGCCGGTCAGCCCCGAGCCGATCTGGCTGGCGAGGCGGATGCGCTGGCTCTCGCCGCCGGACAGCGTGCCGGAATTGCGGCCGAGGGTGAGATATTCGAGGCCGACATCGACGAGGAAGTGCAGCCGCTCGCGGATTTCCTTGAGGATGCGCCCGGCGATCTCGTTCTGCTTGGCCGTCAGCTTCTCGGGAAGCGCCAGGAACCACTCGCTGGCGCCGCGCACCGCGAGCTGCGAGATCTCGCCGATATGAACCGCGCCGACCTTCACGGCGAGCGCCTCGGGCTTCAGGCGGAAGCCCCCGCAGGCCTTGCACGGCGTATCGGAGACGAAGCGCGAGATTTCCTCGCGCGCCCAGTCGCTCTCGGTCTCCTTAAGCCGGCGTTCGAGGTTGCGGACGACGCCCTCGAAGGTCTTGGTCGTCTCGTAGGACCTGAGGCCATCGTCATAGCGGATGGTGACGGTCTCCTCGCCGGTGCCGAACAGGAGGACGTTCCGCACCTTTTCGGGCAGCTTGTGCCAGGGCGCGGTCAGGGTGAAGCCGTAATGCTTCGCGAGCGCTTCCAGCGTCTGGATGTAGAAGGGCGAGGAGGACTTCGCCCAGGGCGCGAGCGCGCCCTTCTTCAGCGACAGTTCCTTGTCGGGAACCACCAGTTCGGGGTCCACCGTCTGCTCGACGCCGAGGCCGTCGCAGGCGGGACAGGCGCCGAAGGGGTTGTTGAACGAGAACAGGCGCGGCTCGATCTCGGGGATGGTGAAGCCGGAGACGGGGCAGGCGAACTTCTCCGAGAAGATCACCCTGATAGCCTCGCCGGACTGGTCCTTACTGTCGGCGAACTCGACGACGGCGATGCCGTCCGCGAGTTTCAGCGCGGTCTCGAAACTGTCGGCGAGGCGCGTCGCCATGTCCGCGCGCACCACGACGCGGTCCACCACCACGTCGATGTCGTGCTTCAGCTTCTTGTCGAGCGCCGGGGCATCGGCGATCTCGTAGAAGGCGCCGTCGATCTTGACGCGCTGGAAGCCCTTCTTCTGCCAGTCGGCGAGCTCCTTCCTGTATTCGCCCTTGCGGCCGCGCACGGCGGGAGCCAGCAGGTAGAGCCTCGAGCCCTCGGGCAAAGCGAGGGTCCGGTCGACCATCTGGCTGACCGTCTGACTCTCGATCGGCAGGCCGGTCGCCGGCGAATAGGGCACGCCGACGCGCGCCCAAAGAAGGCGCATGTAGTCGTAGATCTCGGTGACCGTGCCGACGGTGGAGCGCGGGTTCTTCGAGGTGGTCTTCTGCTCGATGGAAATGGCCGGCGAGAGGCCGTCGATCTGGTCGACGTCCGGCTTCTGCATCATTTCCAGGAACTGGCGGGCATAGGCCGAGAGGCTCTCGACATAGCGGCGCTGGCCCTCGGCATAGATCGTGTCGAAGGCGAGCGAGGACTTGCCGGATCCCGACAGGCCGGTGAACACCACCAGCGAATCCCGGGGAATCGTCAGGTCGACGTTCTTCAGGTTGTGCTCGCGCGCGCCGCGCACGGTGATGGCGCGGGAATCCGGACGGCGGACATCGTCGCGGAACTTGTCGAAAAGATCGCTCATCAAAAGCTCTCGGGCCGGGCCGGGATCAGGCGAACCTAACCCGCGGCCGGCAAGTGGTTGGCAGCAGCAGAACCGATGTCCCCAAATTAGAAACGCCAGGCCCTCCGCGCCAGTGCCAGGGCGCAGGCCGGGGGTCTGATTCTGCCATGGTCTCCCGCGCCGGCACGCTAGCAGCGCTTGCAATGCGCATCAAGAACAAATAAGGAACATTTGGGTCGGCCGGCGCGCCGCCCTGCGAAGCTGGGGATAGGTCGCGAAATGGCGGGACCGCGCGATGACGCGGCTGCCGGAACGTGGGAAGGCTCGGCCGTTCAGCGCAAAGCGCCCCGGATGCATGCGTCGCGGGGGAGAAGGAGAGGCGACATGGCAGGCAGCGTCAACAAGGTCATCCTGGTCGGCAATCTGGGCAGGGACCCGGAAGTCCGCCGGCTGAACAACGGCGAACAGGTCTGCAACCTGCGCCTCGCCACCACCGAAACCTGGCGGGACAAGGCCTCGGGCGAGCGCAAGGAGCGCACCGAGTGGCATCAGGTGGTGATCTTCAACGAGAATCTCGTGCGCGTCGCCGAGCAGTACCTGAAGAAGGGCTCGAAAGTTTACGTCGAGGGCCAGTTGCAGACGCGCAAGTGGACCGACCAGCAGGGCGCCGAAAAATATTCGACGGAAGTGGTGCTGCAGCGCTTCCGCGGCGAAATGGTGCTGCTCGACAGCCGCGGCGGCGGCGGGGGCGGGGCCTCCGACTATGGCGACGACAGTTTCGGCGGTGGCGGCGGCTTCGGCGGCGGCGCGATCGAGGGGCGTTCCGGCGGCCGTTCGGATGCTCCGAAGCGGCCCGCGGCGCCGGCCGGCGGCGGTCGCCGCATGGACGACGACGAGATCCCGTTCTGACGTTCCGATCTGCGGCGCGGGCGGCGCTCAGCCGCGCCGCGTCAGCATCGGCAGGACGATGACGAGCGCCTCCGTCAGCCGTTCCTCGCGCGGAACGCCGCCGATCCGATACTGGCCGATCAGGCCCTGATAGGCGAAGCGGGCGCGGGCGAGCGCCTCCGCCGCGCCGAAACCGAGCGCGGAGAAGAGGTCGGCGACATAGTCGAGGCGGCGCCGGTCCACGGCATTCATCGCCGCATGCGCGGCCGGGTCCTGATCGGCCCAGTTGCGCACGGCCATGTCGAGCCGGCCGTCAGCGCCGATGACGATGGCGAAGAGGTGGCCGAGCTTCTGTTGCGCATCGCCGCCGCGGGCCTCGACGCGCGCGATGATGTCGCCGGTTGCCGAGGCCTGCCAGGCCTCCAATAGCGCCGCGAGCAGGGCGGGGCGGTCCTTGAAGTGCCAGTAGAAGCTGCCCTTGGTGACCTTCATGGTCGCCGCCAGTGGCTCGATCCGCACGGCCTCGACGCCGCCCTCGGCCATGGCCGCCAAGCCCGCATCGATCCATGCCTGTCGGTCGAGCCGTTCATTCATGCTCACGACCATACGTTGGCGTATTGACGCGGGCAAGCGGCGGATCTAGCGTCCATACGGCAACGTATGGAGACGCGGAATGACCTATCCGAGCCTGCTATTGGCCGCGCTGCTCACCGTCGCGGTCGGCCTGCTTCATTCATGGCTCGGGGAGCGGCTGCTGATCGGGCCGCTGCTGGCTGCACCGAGCGCCGACGGACCGCTTGCCCGCCGCTTCCTGCGACGGGTTTTGCGCAATGCCTGGCACATCACGTCCTTTGCCTGGGCCGGGATGGGCCTTGTCCTCGCGAGTCTCGCCTTCGCGCCGCTGGATGCGCAGGGCAGGCGGGTCGCCGTCGTCATCGGCGCGGTGTTTGTCGGCCATGGCCTGTTCGTCTTCGCCATGAGCCGCGGCCGCCATGTCGGCTGGCCGTTCTTCCTCGCCATCGGCGGGCTGGCGCTGTGGGCGGCCATGTGAAGTAAGGGTCATGTGAAGCGGGCACCGCCCGGCGGCGCGGTCCCGTTCCCCGGCCGGCCCCGGTGCCTCATGCGTCTGCGGTCGGTCGTGTCGCCGCCGGCATTGGGCAGGCAAGGCGCGGGGCTGGCACCACAACGGCGGACAGGCCGTCTCCTGAGGGGCGCCGACCGGCAGTTTCGGCAGGCGACACCGCCACCTCGCGAAGTCGCGGCGGGTACGACGGGTTGACAAAGTAAAATGTAAATGTAAATAACTTATCCATCCCCCACCGAGGTCCACCATGACACTCGCGCCGCTGATCAATGCCCCGCTGGCCATCCAGATTCATGCCTTTGCCGCCCTCGTGCTGGTGCCGCTGACGGCCGTGCAGTTCTGGCGGCGCAAGGGTGGCATCCATCACCGCGCGCTCGGCTGGGCGTGGGTGGTGCTGATGGCCATCGCGGCCGTCTCGTCGTTCTGGATTCACTCGATCCGGCTGGTAGGGCCGTTCAGCCCCATCCACATCCTGTCGATCATCACGATTGCCGGCCTGTTCGGCGCCATCCGCGCCCGGCGGGCCGGGAATATCGCCGAACACCGCCGGGCCATGATGATGATCACGGCCGGGTGGTTCATCGCGGGCGCGTTCGCCTTCCTGCCGGGACGCGTGATGTTCCAGATGGTGGCGGGCGGCTGAGCGGGTCAGGCGGCCCGGATGGCGGCGCGGATGCCGTCAATGACGAACTGCACCGCGAGCGCGGCCAGGATGATGCCGAGCAGGCGCGAGACGACGACGTTGCCGAGCGTTCCCAGCATCCGGTCGACCCGCTCGGCGGCCTGCAGGCAGATCCAAGAGATCAGGATGACGACGGCGAGCACCGCCACCAGCGTCGCCATCAGTGCCGGACGACCTTCGGCCTGACCGGCGAGCAGCAGGGTCGCGGTGATCGCTCCGGGGCCCGCGAGCAGCGGAATCGCCATGGGAAAGGCGGCGACATTGACGATGTGTTCCTTGTCGATGGCGTCGCGCGCCACCTCGTTCTTGCGGTTCGCCCTCAGCCCGAACACCATCTCGAAGGCGATCCAGAACACCAGCAGGCCGCCCGCGATGCGGAAGGCCGGCAGCGATATGCCGACCTTGGACAGCAGCCAGTCGCCGACGAAGGCGCAGGAGGCAAGGATCGCGAAGGCGATCACGCAGGCGCGCCAGGCGACCTGCCGGCGCTGGTCGGCGGAAAAGCCCTGCGTCACCGCCAGGAAGATCGGCACGAGCGCGATCGGCTCGACGATGACCAGCATGGTGACCAGCGCGCCGGTCAGGAATTCGAGGGTCATGCGCCCGCTTTCGCTCCGCCATCCACGGCCCTTTTCACGGGCCTTGACGGGTATTTCTGCCCGCTTGTGACGCCTATCGTCCACAACCCTGATAGTCGCCCGCTCAAATAGCTGAAAACAAAAGAGAATTTTGACGACCAAAACGGCGCGCGGGGTTGGAGATCGCGGGCGGAATCGGCTAGAACGGCGCCAGTCGGCGGATGCCTCGCGTCCGCGCCACCGGAAGAGTTCAATTGGCCGAAAACGACGACACGATGCCGGGTGGCTCGCAGCCCTCCGACCCGACCGAAATCCGCCCCATCTCGATCACCGACGAGATGCGCAGGTCCTATCTGGACTATGCGATGAGCGTGATCGTCTCGCGCGCGCTTCCGGATGCGCGCGACGGCCTGAAGCCCGTCCACCGCCGCATCCTCTATTCGATGCACGAGAACGGCTACGAGTGGAACAAGCCCTACCGCAAATCGGCCCGCGTCGTCGGCGACGTCATCGGTAAGTACCATCCGCATGGCGACCAGTCGGTCTACGACGCGCTCGTCCGCATGGCGCAGGACTTCTCCATGCGCGTCGAGCTGATCGACGGGCAGGGCAATTTCGGCTCGGTGGACGGCGATCCGCCGGCGGCGATGCGCTATACCGAGGTCCGCCTCGAGAAGATTTCCGACCAGCTCGTCTCCGATCTCGACAAGGACACGGTCGACTTCCAGGACAATTACGACAATTCCGAGCGGGAGCCGAAGGTGCTCCCCGCCAAGTTCCCGAACCTCCTGGTGAATGGCGGCGGCGGCATCGCGGTCGGCATGGCGACCAATATCCCGCCGCACAATCTCGGCGAAGTCATCGACGCCTGCATCGCCACCATCGACAAGCCCGAGATCGAGATCGAGGAGCTGATGGACATCGTGCCGGGGCCGGATTTCCCGACCGCCGGCCTGATCCTCGGCCGCACCGGCATCCGCCAGGCCTACCAGACCGGCCGCGGCTCGGTGATCATGCGCGCTCGCACCGCGATCGAGACGGTCCGCCGCGAGCGCGAGGCGATCATCGTCACCGAGATCCCGTATCAGGTGAACAAGGCGCTGATGCTGGAGCGCCTCGCAGAGCTCGTCCGCGAGAAGCGCATCGAGGGCATCGCCGAGTTCCGCGACGAGAGCGACCGCGAGGGCCTGCGCGTCGTCATCGAGCTGAAGCGCGACGCCGTCGCCGACGTGGTGCTGAACCAGCTGTTCCGGTTCACCGCGCTGCAGCAGAGCTTCGGCTGCAATTTCGTGGCGCTGAACGGCGGCCGTCCCGAGGTGATGAACCTCAAGGACATGCTGGTCACCTTCATCGCGTTCCGCGAGGAGGTCGTCTCCCGCCGCACCAAGTTCCTGCTCGGCAAGGCGCGCGACCGCGCCCATATCCTGTGCGGCCTCGCCATCGCCGTCGCCAATATCGACGAGATGATCCGGATCATCCGGACCTCGGCCGATCCTGCGACCGCCCGCGAGGCGCTGATGAGCCGGGACTGGGACGCGAAGGACATCGCGCCGCTGATCCGCCTGGTCGATGATCCGCGCCACCCGATCAACGATGACGGCACCTACCGCCTGTCGGAGACGCAGGCGCGCGCTATCCTCGACCTGCCGCTGCGCCGCCTGACCGCTCTCGGCCGCGACGAGATTGGCGACGAGCTGAAGAAACTCTCCGAGGAGATCGTCGACTATCTCGACATCCTGCGCTCGCGCGGGCGCATCCTCGGCATCATCAAGGCCGAGCTGACCGCCATCCGCGACGAGTTCGCCACGCCGCGCAAGACCGAGATCGTCGACGGCGTCGGCGAGTTCGAGGACGAGGACCTGATCGCCCGCGAGGACATGGTCGTCACCGTCACGCATACGGGCTACGTCAAGCGCGTGCCGCTATCGACCTACCGGGCGCAGCGCCGCGGCGGCAAGGGCCGCTCGGGCATGCAGACGAAGGAAGAGGATTTCGTCACCCGCCTCTTCGTCGCCAACACCCATACGCCGATCCTGTTCTTCTCCTCGAAGGGGCAGGTCTACAAGATGAAGGTCTGGCGGCTGCCGCTGGCGGCCCCGCAGGCGCGTGGCAAGGCCTTCGTCAATATCCTGCCGCTGGACGCGGACGAGCGGATCACCACGATCCTGCCCCTGCCGGAGGACGAGGCCACCTGGTCCGAGCTCGACGCCATGTTCGCGACGACGCGCGGCACGGTCAGGCGCAACAAGCTGTCCGATTTCGTGCAGGTGAATCGCGGCGGCAAGATCGCGATGAAGCTGGACGAGGGCGAGGCCATCGTCGATGTCGCCGTCTGCACCGAGGCCGACGACGTGCTGCTGACCACCGATGGCGGCCAGTGCATCCGCTTCGCGGTGCCGGAGGTGCGCGTCTTCAAGGGCCGCGATTCCATGGGCGTGCGCGGCATCAACCTCGCCGAGGGCGCGCGGATCATCTCGATGGCGATCCTGCGCCATTTCGAGGCCAGCTCCGAAGACCGCGTCGCCTATCTCAAGCGTCGCCGGGCCATGGCAGGCGAGGCCGATACCGGCGAAGTGGTGGCGGATGACGAGGAGGCCAACGGCACCGGCGAGCTTTCGCTGGAGCGCTATGCGGAA
>Ga0209794_1001193_pt1 | contig 22892 bp, 18 predicted proteins | sample EBPBio232013_DNA_FD_185869 | JGI IMG/M metagenome (GOLD analysis project Ga0209794, IMG submission 185869) | Wastewater treatment Type I Accumulibacter community from EBPR Bioreactor in Madison, WI, USA - Reactor 1_5/23/2013_ DNA (SPAdes)... | ecosystem: Engineered > Bioreactor > EBPR >... | reverse complement strand
CGGAAGGCGCCGCTCGCAGAGTGTTCGCCGGATGACAGTTGGGCCAACGCTGGAGGTTGCACGACGGAGCTTCCCACCAACGCGCGCCTGACGATGGTGCAGGCGCTGGCAGCAAGCTCGCGGGCAACCCTGCCGCCAGCACGCCGATGGCGCGCCCGAGCGCTCGAGCAAGACTCGCGATCGCCACCCAAAGCACCCTGCAAGTGGCGGCGGTGCCGACCTACTGTGCGCGCGCCAGACGTGCAGCGAGTTCGTCGTGCTGGAGCTTGAACTTGTCTGCGTTCTTCCTCAACTTCACCAGGTTGTGAAGCTTCCACTGCAGCGCCGGCAGCTCTGCGATGTGTGCATAACGCAGCAACTGCCATTCCGGCTCAGCGCGTACCAATGACAACAGGAACTGGCGGTGCCGAGGCTGCAGGGCGCGCGGCAGCTCGTGCGTCAAGCGTTGGCGCGTCGCCACCAGACCGCCGAGGTCGATGGGGGCCGACGTCATCCCGACGAACTCGCTTTCGAACACCGGTTCGAGCGGCTTCTCGGTCGGGAACAGCACCTCATGCGTGGGCCGGTTGTGGCCAGCCAGGTAGACCACGAAGCAATCCAGAAGGTCCTCGCTCCACCCGCCGCTGGCCAACATCAGTTGCACGTCGAAGAGATCTCGCGGGTGCTGTCGATCGAGCGCAGCGACCAGCTTCCCGGCGTAGAGCTCTGGCACGGCCAAGATGGGTACTTCGACATTGGCCGAGAACATCTGCTGCGCCGCTGGCGTCAATGCTCGTCGCTCCGGCGGCAACACCGTGCCGCGGAAAACGGAGTTCACCTCGACCTTGACCTCCGCGACTCCGTCGCTCACGAACAGCTTGGCCTCGGTTCCATCCTTGGACCTGCGAAGGACGGCAGAGACCCCCAAGGCCTCGACCCGCGCCTGGGCCGCTGCCAGTTCAGCGCTGATGGCGTTTAACGCTTCCTGGCGCGGCAGCCCATGCGGGACGAAGACGACGTCGATGTCCACGGACAACCGAGGCATGTCCTGCACGAAGAGGTTCAGGGCCGTGCCGCCCTTCATCGCGAACGCGGCCGTGTCGAAGACCGCCGGGGCCACGGCCAGCAGCAGTTGCACGGTGCGGACATAGTCGACGTTCATGAAGGCCGCTTCAGGTTGAGACGTTCGCCGGTCTTCGTGGCCGACACCCAGCGACGGCCTCCACCGAGGCGTTCGCTGTGGCGACGCGCCAGCCCCGCCCATGGAAGGTCCAGATCGTCAGCGAAGGAGTGAGCCAGCCTGGCCACCTTGATCCGCTTGAGATGGGCCAGCAAAGTGTCCAGCACGTCCATGCGCAAGGATCGCGCGCCCTCCACGAGATGGCGCGCCTCTTCGATGCCCTGGCTCCTGCCGACTTCGCTTAGCAGTTCCAGCGTGGCGCGCTCTGGCACCGATACGAGGACGTCGGAACGCCCCCCCGGCAAAGGCGCGAGCCCCAAGCCCGGGGGAAGCGAGTCGTCGAAAAGGTGGGTGGCCTGATACGTGGCGGAGAGCGCGGTCGTGAGCCAGGCTGGGAGCCTAGTCGGCGCGTCTCCCCAGAGGACCAGCCGCTCTTTGAACGCGAGGTTGTGGCGAACACCGCGCCAGCCGAGAGCCGTCTTGCCGGCGACATGCAGTCCGGGGACTTGCGTTCCGAGCCATGCCAGGGCGGCGTCGCGGTTCAGCTCGTCCCCGGGCAGCAGGTAGACGCCCCGGCCAAGCCGACGCAGCCAGCCGCTCTCCGCCAGCCTGCCAACTTGCTTGGCAGTGAGGCCCCGGTCCCGCAGCAGCTGCGTTGAGAGCGGCGTGCCTCTTGGTAGCGAGGACAGGGCCTCTCGGAATAGAACGCTTGGTGTAGATCCCATGAGGCGGCCATTATTCGCTTTTTTTTATGCGGCGAGGCATTTCGGGATTCTGGCGGCCTGCCTCCACGCATAAAGCGATCAGTTCCCGTCAGAAGAGAAGTTCAGCGACTTTTCTATGTAGGTCGCTACCAAGAACAGGGACTCAGGCAAGAGGCAGCGCACCGGAATGGGCGCCAACACGAGCCGTCCCGAGCGGCGAGGCTGCCGGCCCGAATGGGCTGCCAGGACGACAAAAACAGCGCCTTCAGGCACCCAGAAGGTTTCATGTCCGACGCACGGAATCACATTGGTTGATCGGACAAAAATGAACTTAAGTTGTTGATTCAAAACAACTTTTTTGATGACATCGACACGAAAGCGGCCTGAAATCTACGCGCAGGCGGTAGGCTGGCTATGCAGTCAACACAGGTCAATGCGAAAGGATTCAGGCGACATGCAGCAAGATTTCAACGATGGCGATCCGGCCAACGCGCCGCCTTCCGAGGCGCAGGGTGTCGCATCGACCCCAGAGAGGCTCGGCGCAGGCGCGAACCCGCCGGTCGAGGCGAGCCAACCTCTCCCCGATGTGGCATCGACGGAGCGAGCATCCCACCGCGCGCCGGACAAGCTGGTCGCAACCGATGCTCGCTCAGATGCGTCGGCACCCAGGCGAACGAGTTTCTTCGACCACGACATCGAAGTCCGGAAGGTGCGGCTGGATGAGATCGACGGCGTGGACGAGGACATCACGCAGTTCCTGCGCGAGAACGATGTGCTCATCGACGTGTCGATGCAAAGCGATCGCTGGTCGCAACCCGTGACCCGGATCGCCATTCAGTGCCTTCACCTGCCGCTTTGGTACCGACGTGGACGCCTGGTGCATTTGGGCAGCGGCAAGGCATTGACGCTGGCAAGGCGACTGGCGCACCACGACGACCTACTTCCGGCAAGCATCGTCCAAGCGAAGACGCTCAGCCTGCAACAGAAACTGACCTACATCGCCTACGAGCTTGAGTTTCTGCCCGCCGTTCACCGGCCCGGCAATGGCTACCCCGCCGCCGCGGTGGCCCTTTGGCAGGCCCTGGAGCGGGCGGGCGTAGCGCCCCTCAAGCGTCCTGGGCTCAGGGACTTCGCGTCGGCAACCGGCATCAGCGTGTCGGCTCTGAAATCATATTGGAAGCCAGGAGCCGCCTGATGGCGCGGCCGCGCATGCCGAGAAGCACCGCGCCAGAGACCAGCGAGCGCGAGGACACGACCGCGCCAGCGCGGTCGGCAACCTTCACCCAGGTATTGCTTCGGGCCGAAGAGGCCGGTATCGACCGCAATGCTCTGAGCCGGCTGTTTTGGCTGATGAACGCGCATCCGCGCCTCCTCGGCCACCAGCGATGCCTGCAAAACCTGCTGCGCCTGATGTCGACACCCGAGTTCACAGATGGCATCAACGAATGGGCCGACCCGTGGACCGCCGACATCCCGGCCTGGACATCTGCCGCGACGTGGGCGACCAAGCTGGCCGGCAAGGTGGCCGCTGAAATGGCGGACTTCGTTCGCCAGCCTCGCAACGAGCACCACCAGATCCTGATGCGCCACGGCATCAACCGACACCCTCTGGTCGGCGCGCTATGGATCCGTCATCACAGCGACCCGGATCCGTCGCAGCCCACCGCCACCCTGGCGGCGCCAGGCAGGATGTTCCGGCTGCTGCAGTGGCACCTTTTCTGCAGTCAAGCAGAGGCCAGGCACAGCCACAGCACACTCGAGCAGTACCTCCAGTACGACCGCCCTGGCGAATGGCCTGCGTGGCCCCGCCCAGCCGCGGCCGTCGGCCTGGCACTGCGACAGCTGAGCTACTCCCCCTGGGAACCGCTACTCGCAGACCTTCCATACGAGACTCGCCTGGACGACTTCGCCAATGAATTGGTCGATAGAAAAGACCGGCTCCTACTGAAGCACGAGGATGGCGAGGCTAGGCAGCGGCTCGTTGCGCTGATCAGCTACTTCGATGACTTCAAGCGCTACTTCGATGGCCAGCCCGCAAAGCGCCGACGCAAAGGTGGCGGGGGGTCCGGTGGCGGCCGAAGAGGAATTCCCGGCTTCATCCACTTCACGGCAAGCCCGAACGTTTTGTTCGAGCCGCCCGAGCCCGACACCGGCGATGAGGATGTCCCGAGCCGCACCGTCACGCGCGCCTACATCCACAGTGACGGCCTGACGCCGCAGAAAGTCGCTGAGCTCGAAGCGCTGGGCATTGCTCCGAGCGAAGACCTGAGGCCGGTCATGGACCTCTTCCCAATAGAGGACCGACCGGGTGGGATTCACGGCTTGTGGACCATGCGCCAGGCCGCCGAAGCAGCATCGCAGAGGGACTACTGGGACAAGACCCAGCTTACGCCCCTCGAGGTGGCAGCGCTGCTCGATGCGGTGGATGCCCCCAAGCCGGACCAGACCGAGCAAGGCGCCAACGCGCTCGACGAGGCAGCGCGCCTGATCCTCAAGTGCATGCTGGTTCTTGGTTGCGAGCAGGAGGATGCGCGGACGATTCGCACGACGCTGTCGTCGGCACTTGACGCCGTTGTCGCGGGCGACGAAGGCCTTGCAACGCGTGTCGCGCTGGTCGACGGCGACTCCGGGATGAGTACGGGTTTTGCTGTGCCTGCGATCGGGCCGCGGTACACGTCCGAGCCACCCGCCACCTACAGCCAGCGCGCAAACGCCACGGTGCGTCATGTCGCGCTGCCCGATGTTGCCGGACTGGGCGCAGCACTCTTGATTCATCAACGTAGCAGTGGCGGCGAGATCGGCGGCCCAGTCTTCCAAGAATCGTCCGAAAGGATTGCCGCCAAGATCAACCAGCTGCTCGAGGTTGCCAATCGAGCGCTCGACGCGCAATCGAGGGCCAGGCTGACGACGATCAAAGTCTCACGCAAGCTGCCAGCCCTGCTGTCGCGGGCCGGTGTCGACGAAGTTGGCGTGGCCATCATCTGCGGTGACCTTCGCTACGAACGCCAAGCCCGCCTGCACTACACGCAACATCGGACCGACCACCTCGCCAAGGCCTACGCCAAGGCAGTCCGGCGACTGTTCGCGGAGGCGGGGCGCCCGACTGCAACCGCTGGGCAGACCAATTCGCCCGCGGACAAGGCAATGGTCGGGGCACGCCTTGTCGTGAGGCATGAGGAACTGCGTGACTTCATCGGGGCCCTGCACGCCGAGCTGCGAAAGGATCCGGCCATGACGCGCAGCGCGAGACACCGCTATCACCGGGCTTTCCTGCTGTACCTGCTCTTGATGCAGGGCCTGCTGACAGGGGTGCGTCCTTCCAGTCAGCCGGACCGGCTGCTGGGGGAAGTGCTCGCCGATGGCGGGTCAACGACTACCGACCGCATCGTTGTCAGCGTCGTCGAGAAGGACGACCAGTACGAAGCACGCGCGCGCCCGGTGGCCATTCCTTCCCGGCTGCAGCGCCAGTTCGCAAATGGCGTCGCCCACGCAAGATCGACATGGCGGTGGCAGCCAGCCGACCTGTCCATCCCGCCGACCACCACAGCACGGCAGATCCTCATGGATTGGGCAGACGACCGCGCAAAGCCGAGGGCCCAGCTCGTCGACGGGGAGTGGCTCGCTCGCCAGCTTGCCCACTTCGGACTACCAGCGGCGGCCAATTTTACGCGCGCATACATGAGGACTTGGCTGCTGGCCGACGGATGCCCAGAGCAGGTGATCGATGCGTTCCTCGGGCATGCCGCCATGGGGCAGAGCCCAACATCCATGCACGGTACCTTTGACTTCGAATACCACCTGCAGGAGATCGAAGTTCGCCTGGACCGGATGGCCAATGAGCTCGGGCTTCAACCGGTCCCTTCAAGACTGGCGAACCCAGGGGCCGACGCTTCGAACCCCACTTCGCAGGGTGCCTGACATTGCGATCGCCCGAGGAACTCGCAGCTGCAGTTGATCGATCCTGGCAGGAAGTCTTGAATCGGAGCACCGAAGCGGACAAGAAGGCAATCCCTGTCCTGCGAGGCTGGCTTGCCATCCAGCCAAACGCCCACGCCGCCATGCTATCCGGCCGCGCACACGCGGGCACCACGGACGAAGTCAGTGCGCGGGAGCTGGAGGCTCTGTTGCTTGGCCGCGTTGCCAGCAATGAGATCAGTCGGACGACCGCAGCACAGTACCTGTACCTGATGCATCGTGTCGGCAAGCGCCTTCGCAAGCTACAGCTCACCTTGGCGCCGACCTGGGTGTCCGCCCTCCTTCGGCCGCCGCCGAGTCCGTTTCCGCGCGAGACGGCTCGCAGTGCAGCCAAGGTTGAGATCTGGCGCAAGGCCTTGAACGACATACTCGAGGATGCGTTGCCAAAGGATGCGCCACGCCTCTGGGCCTTGACGGTTCTCTCGGCGGTTTGCAACGGAGCGCTTCTTGATCAAGGCAAATTGATTCGCCTGAGATTGATGATCGAGAGGGAGTGCATGTGCCTCGAAGGCGTATTGGGCGCAGGCCACGCGTTCGTGGACTTCTTGATGCCATACAGGGGCCTCGGCAATCATCACCTGCAGCGCTGGTGGTGCGATCCGGTGACCGAGCTCTTGCTGCAACGGTTTCCTTCGGAAGGGCCAGTCTGCAGCTTCCAGGAAACAATGGAGTTGGTGCGGGAGCTGCTCACAGGCACCGGCGTGGCGGAGGAATGGCTGCCGACCAAGATGACGGATCTCCTGAAGTCGGCGTCGACTTGGTGGGCGCTTCGCTGTGCGCCGGTTGATCTTCATGTGATGAGCCGTACGTTCGCCTCGCACAGCCTGACCGCGAGGTGCTGGGCGCGCTTGCTCGGCAAGCCGCCCAGGCGAGAGCCTGGCGCCCTCGCTAACCCAGGCCGCGGCTCGACGACTGCGCCGCCCGCCGAGATGGACGCCGAGAACGAGATGTGGCTCGCGGCCATGTCCGAGCACGAATGGCTTGAAGAGGTACGTATCGCGCTGACGACGAAGGACCTGGACGAGGTGCGTGAATGGGCAAAGGCCCTCGAGCGAGATACGCCGACCAGCGACTACCGGTATGTCTATGTCGGTTGGCTATCCGCGGCGCTCGCCGTACCACCTCGAAACAAGAAGATCGGCATCGGGCTCAAGGCACTTGCCGCCCCATTCCTGCTGGCAGCACCGCGGCTCCTGAACTACTTTGGTGCCGAGGATCCGCGCGAGCTCGAACTCAGCGAGCTCGACGAGACCTACAGGGTGATCCTCGACGCCTGCGAACCCGGGGATCCTGTCGAGCGCATTGCGCGCGGCCTGAGACTGTTCCATGACCATCTGGTTCGCGCCCACAAGACAAAGGCTTTGCCTGACCCCCGTGCCACCTTCGGCGAAGGCGGGGCCCTGATGCCTGTCGACGCCACTCTGATTTCAGTCGACGAGTATCTCGGCAGTCTTGATTGGCTCGAGCAGCAGCTGCAACTTGGTGCCGACGCGGCCGAGACGCACATCGGCCAGGTGGTTCTGATATTGACGTTCCGTTGCGGCCTCCGGCGCGGGGAAGTGTTCGGCTTGCGCCTGTGCGACATACATGATCAGGCTGGCATCTACCTACATGTCCGACGGTACCCCGGGCACCGTCTCAAGACTCCGAACGCGACTCGGACCATTCGCATCGATGCGCTGCTGACTGCGAGGGAACGCGCAATCCTTCTGGGATGGATCGACAAGCGAATCTCTGAAGCGAGTGCAGACCTCAGTACCGACGGTAGGCAGGCGCGCCTGCTGGCGCGACACGGCTCACCGCGAGATGCAGCTTCGATCGACGGCACGGTACGCAGGGTGATGCAGGCAGTGCATGCGGTGACTCGCGAGCCGAGGCTGGTGCTACACCATCTGCGGCACTCATGTGCAAGTTGGCTATGGTTGAAGCTCAGGGCGCCTGACTACCCACATTTGTCAAGCTACCTGTCCTCCATGCCGGCTCTTTGTCGGGAGTTGCGTCAGACTCGACGCCTGAGGATTCAGCTCTGCGGCGCCATCCGGGGCCCCGTACGCAGCTACAGCAACGTCGTCTCCCGCCTCCTCGGGCACGGGATACCGGTCACTAGTCTTGAGCACTACATCCATGTGGCGGACCTGTTCCTTGCGGCCACAACATTGCGGGCTGCGGCACGTACGCCTATTGCGGTCTGGCAATCGCTGACGGGTGCAAGTCGCTCGGTCGTCTATGCGTGGCTCAGGTCGGGTCCGCACGGAGTCGTCCAAGGACATCGCGCTCGCGTTGAACGCGCGCACGGAAGTTCCGCGACGCGGCCCGAGGCCGGCAGTCCGGAACCGACGCCTTGGCGAAAGCGTGTCGCGGCGCCGCCGTTGCGCTTCAACAAGGGCGGCGGCATGGGCACGGTCAGTCGGGTGCTCCATCTTTACAACCGCGTCGGTGATTGCGCTACGCGCGCCGTTCGAGTAGCCACCGTTGCACAACAGTGTTCGTTGAACGAGAGGACCGTCGAGCTGTGGCTCGATGCGGCTCGGGCAAACGCCTCCGCGTTCGGCATGAACGCGCCTGCCGTTGCGTGCGGCGAGGCATTCCACCCTGTGCCCGCCCCAGATGTGGAACTGCATCGCGCGACCGTGCATGCACTCAATGATCTGGCGGAGCGCTTCGACAGGGCCGCTGACGCACATCCAGAGCTCCTGAGCGAAGCGCTCGAGATCGCCGCGTCTCGCTTCAACCTGCGCCGACACGACGTGTGCTTCCGCGGCCAGCGCGATGAGGTTGCAGTCCGCAAGTTTCTGAAGCTGCTGGACGTGGCTGGGCTTGTGCCCGACCGGTGTCGGCTGACTGTCAGGCGGCTGGATGCAACAGACACCAGACTGCCCCACTGGTTTCGATCGGCCCGTGCACACGGCATGCCAGTCAAACGCGTGCCGCCGCCGGGAACTTCCCGCAGTCAGGCACGGGCGTACGCCCGTTGGGTAGGTGTGCAGCTTTGTGGCCCCGATCGTGGTCCCGAGGGCCACGCGTGGCGCATTGGTCTGTTCCTCGCCCGCGTTGCCTACACTCTTCCGTGAGGGAATTCGACGGCACGCTTTGCAGCGAAAACAGACTGCTACGCGAAGTTGCTGGGCATCATGCCAGTCACACAGGCCGGCGAAAACTGCAGCAGCGTCTACGCCTCTTTGGCTGCCCTTGGACCTTCGCAACTCCAAGTTGGCACTACTTGCAGACGCCGATCGACGAGCGGTGTAGCCGAGCCGCCAAGGTTGAGAGCCATGCAAAGTGGCGGGGCATCGTGCCGGTAACAGCAGAGCGGAAGGCGTGTGGGAGCGTTTGTGGTTCGAAATCGTTCAACGGCCGGTGCGCGGTGCGCGTGGGTGCTGCCTTTCACCTTTCGAGAGCCGGCCTCCGAATGACTCAATACCTGCGTTCAATGGTCACGCGCGCACCCCTTACCCGCTGAGCGCGCCGCTGCCGTGTCGGGCTACAGCGGCCCGAAGAAACGCATCTAGCGCTTCCGTGGAGCGTCGCTGACCGGCGGCCGGTGCATGCTCACGAGCCTCTTCCATTTCGCGCAGGATGAAAGCGTGGATGCCCTCCCACCTGGCGCTCGCCGCAGCCTCCCCGGCACGCATCTTCACCTTGAGCAGCCTGTTGATTTCGGCCACCAGCGCACCGTCGTCGATGGTGGCCCGCGCCAGTTCAGCGAAGCGCATGGGCGGCGCACCCCGCCCCGCGCGAATCCAGCGCGCGGCCAGCAACGGCCGCAGCACGTACAGGTACTTCTTGTACCGCACGGTCTCGCCAAGCAGGTGCTCTCGCAGATTCTTCTTGGCCATCGACACGTAGTGGTGGTAGGCCCGATCGAGCGACAGGTGCTGCTCGGCCAGCGCACGCAAACGTGGCGCGAGATCGTCGTCCTGCATGTAGACGATAGGCGAGCGCAGCCACTCGAGCAGCACGGGGTTGGAGCTGTGCAGCAGCTTCAGCGCCTTGCGAAGGTCCCAGCCGTTCACGTCCAGGTCGCCGCTGATGGGCTGCTCGATCACATCGCGGCCCGGCTCGACGGTCAAGTACCACTCCAGCCTGCTCACGTAGACGAAACGCACGTCGTAGTCGCTATCGGGTGAAGCGAAGCCCCACCCTCGGCTGCCAGACTCGCACGCGAACAAGACCTTGACCTGATACCGCGCCTCGATGTCGTGCAGGCACTGCAAGATCGTGGCGCGCATCTCGTCGCTGACGGGATGCTCGCTGAGGATGTGGTGGTTCATTGCTCAGATTCTCGCGGCAAGCGACACGCGCCAAAGCGAAGGGCCGCTTTCGGCGACTTCGAACCGAACCGGCAGAAAAGCTTCGATGACTCCGATGTTGGTGGTGGCGTGGTCCGTCATCTCGGTGCACGTGAACGACGCCGGCTTCTTCGTACCCACGACCGCCAGCGCCAACGGCAATATCCACTGGTCGGCCAGGTGCGGCCCGAGCGCCCCAGTTCCACGCTGAAGGGCCAGCACTTCCTTGGACAGTGAAGCCGCCACCGCCTCGCTGCTGACGCCCTTCTCACCGAAGGCCGTGACCAACTCGGTCACATGCTCGTGAACCAGCGTGGCCATCAAGGCATTGCCCGGCCCTTCATTTTGGCGAACGGCGGGCGTGATCAGTTGCTCCGGCGTCCAGCCCAGCAGGCGGCCGACGGCCTCGAGTTCGCGGCTCGCAACCCGGCTGGGCAACCCCGGCGCCAGGCATTCTGCATAGGCACCGCGCAGAGCGCCGCGTTCGATCAGATCGACTGGAGCCAGACCCCCGGCGGCTGGCGTGATCAGGGCGCCGAACTCGCCGCCCCCCGCCGGGTAGAAGCCCATGCGTCGCAGTTCCAGCGCAAGTCCGACGCCAAGCCGGTTGAGCAGCGGAGCGAAGCATCGCTCCAGGAAGTGGAAAGGCGGCGCCATCGGGTTGTGCGTGCCGCCGCCGAGCATCACACGGCTGGCGGACTGCGCCATCATCAGTGGTGGCAGGATCGTCTGCAGCACCAGCGAGCAACTGCCCGCCGTGCCGACATGGAAGCTGTAGTCGCCAGGGCGGACTGTGCCCGGCTCGAACACCAGTTCCTGCGATCCCAGCTCCGCACCGGCAGCCTTGGCGCCGCTGATCGCCACCGCCGCGTTCACGCAAGCCAGATGCTGCCGCATCAAGCCCGGCTTGGGCCGGCGCGCGCGGATGCGGCGGATCGTCATTGGCTGGCCCGTGCAAAGCGACAGCGCGAGAGCGGAGCGCAGGATCTGGCCGCCACCTTCACCGGCGGCGCCGTCGAGCTCGATCATCGTGTTTCTCCCTTGTTCGTTCTTGTTCGTTCTTGATGGTGGGCTGACAGGAAGACACCGGCCTGGCGGCCGGCGCCCTTGCTCAGCCCTTCACGCACACCACCTGCTTGAGTGTGTGAACGACCTCGACCAGGTCCCTTTGGGCTTCCATCACGGCGTCGATGTCCTTGTAGGCCATCGGGATCTCGTCGATCACGTCGGCGTCCTTGCGGCACTCGACACCTTCGGTCGCCTTGATCTGATCGTCTACCGTAAAGAGCTTCTTCGCCTTGGTGCGGCTCATCACTCGGCCGGCACCGTGGCTGCAGCTGTCGAAGCTCTCGGCATTGCCCAGACCACGCACGATGTAGCTGCGCGCACCCATGCTGCCGGGGATGATGCCCAGCTCGCCGCGCTTGGCGCTCACCGCACCCTTGCGGGTAACGAAGACGTCTTCGCCGAAGTGGCGCTCCTGCTGCACGTAGTTGTGGTGACAGTTCACCGCCTCCACGTGCGTCGCGAAGGGCTTGTGCAGGCACAAGCGCACGGTGGCGATCAGGTTGGTCATCATCACCTCGCGGTTCCTCGCCGCAAAGCGCTGCGCCCAGCCCACGCCGCGCACGTAGTCGCCGAAGTACTGCGCGCCTTCCTCGAAGTAGGCCAGGTCCTTGTCGGGCAGATTGCGCTGGTTCGCTTCGGCGTCCTTCTTGGCCAGTTCGATGAAGTGCGTACCGATCGCATTGCCGACGCCGCGCGAGCCCGAGTGCAGCATGAACCACACGAAGCCATCCTGGTCCAGGCAGACTTCGATGAAGTGGTTGCCCGTGCCCAGCGTTCCCAGGTGCTTGCGGTTGTTGGTGTTCTTCAGGCGCGGGTGCAGTTCGCACAGTGCGTCGAACTCGTCCACCAGACCGGCCCAGACTTGGTCCACCGTCTCGGGCGGGTTTTCCCAGGCGCCCGGGTCGCGACCGCGCGAGCGAGGGCCTCCCCCATGCGGCACGGCGCGTTCAATCGCCGAGCGGAGCGGCCCCAGGTTGTCGGGCAGGTCGTTCGCGTGCAGCGTGGTCTTGCAGGCCATCATGCCGCAGCCGATGTCCACGCCCACCGCCGCCGGGATGATGGCCTTGAGCGTCGGGATCACTGAACCCACGGTCGCACCGATGCCCAGATGGACATCGGGCATCGCCGCGATGTGCTTGAAGACGATGGGCAGCTTGGCCGCATTGGCCAGTTGCTGCTTGGCCTCGTCCTCTACCGGCACGCCACGCGTCCACATCTTGATGGGCACGCCGCCTTCGGGCTGTTCGATGTTGTAGTTGGCTTCCATGCTGATCTCGTTCAGTTGAAAGGGTCGGTGACCAGGACTGATGAAACGAATACTCCGCCATCCATTGCTGGACCGGGATTTGAACCCGGGCGCCCCACCACCGCGGTTGCCCGTCGGCCGGAGGGACCCGCAGCCTCGTTCATCAACGCAGGCGGCGTGCGTCTACCTGTAGTTCCATCGGCATTCACCGACAAACCGGAAAGAGGTGGCTGTCGCATGGCGACAAGGGTTGGTGAAACGTCGTGCTCTACCGGACTGAGCTACGGTCCCCCTGTGTGGGACCGGCGGGATTCGAACCCGCGACCACGAGATTAAGAGTCTGTAGTTCCACCTGCATTCGCCATGCGACAACCAAAAACAAACGCGACTAGACTTGGCAAGACATTGCCTGACTCCAACCTCCCGGAGCTGGGGATTCGAACCCCACGGCACACCATGTAGTCCTGCACGGCATTCGCGTCAAACTTGAAATCTACAAAGTGCCCCCGCGTGGCGACAAACAGTTGGTGAGACACGAACATCTGGATATGTAGTCCCACCGGCATTCGCCACGCGACGACAGTCAATACTTGGGCGGTCGGTGCCGCAGACGACGAGAGTCACAAGAGTGGCCTACGAGGTTTCCGTTGCGGGCTTGCGGGCCCGCGCGGCCGGTTGGTGCTGTACTCCTGTGGGCATTCGCCTGCGACACCTTCCTACTTCTATCTGCTCTTTACTGCTGGGCGAGCGAGGTCTTCTCAATCTCGCCCACCCAGTGCTCGGCACCGGTCTTGCCTTTGGCAAACAGCGCCATCATCGTGAACACCGCGTCGGAGAAGCCGCCGACATTCATGATGTCTCGGCGCTCCGCGGCTTGCGTGGTGGCGTACGGCTGGATGTCGATGCACACCAGTCGCGCTTGCGGGCAGCGCTGCTTCAGCACTTCCCATTCACGCATGGTCTGCGTCGCGCCACGCCGGCTTGCGTCAACCCACGACTCGTTGTCCGAGACGAGGATCACCACATCCACCGCCGCCCGCTCGCGGTTCAGCATCGCCAGCGGCGCGCTGCAGTTGGTGCCACCGCCACCGATGGCCGCCAACGCCTGCGCGTTGGTCATCACCGAGTCGCGTGCGTTCAACGACAGCTTCACCACGTCCTGCTCGAACGGCAACACACGAGCCCGAGGGTTCTTGCGCAGTACCGCCGCCGCCACCAGGGCAGCCACGTCGATGCAACGCACACTCGACGTCGCCGAGCCGCGCTGACCGGTCACCGCCGAGCTCATCGAACCCGACACGTCCGGGCACACGACCACTTGACCGTCGAACGCCGGCACGTTGTTCAGCGAAGCCTCCAGGGCATCCTGCAACGCATCGCGAACGACCACCGGCACGGCGTCACCGGTCGCCTTGTAGGCGGCCAGCAGTTGGTACGGGAACGCACGCGCCTGCGCCACGGCCTTCGGGTCACACAGCTTTGCCGCGATCACCTCGTCCATGCCGTCGATCGCGAACACGCCGTGCCGTGCGAAGGTGTTCAGGTTCTGACGCACCATCTGCCACGAGCCGGCACGAGCGATCTGCGCCCACTGCGCCGGCTGCAGTTCCAGCGCGGTCAGCATCTGGAACGGCACGTCCGGCACTTCGGCCCCTTCGCCAAACGATTCACCCTGCGCCGCCGCGCGCTTGAAGTGCTCGAAGGCCTGCGTGATCGGCGGCAGCGCGGCTTCGTCGTGCGACTTGCCGATCAACCACGCGAACCACGCCGCGCGCCAGGCCTCCGCCGGCTTCGGGTGAACCATCTTCACCACGTCGGCAAGCGACGGCGTGTTGCCCACTGCAGCGTTCAGCAGTTGCTTCTCGCTTGCGGTCAACAGCCACTGCTGTACGAGCTTCTTCGGGCGCGAACCCATCGACTTGCGACCCAGGGCACCGCTACGCAGCATCTGCACGAACGCACGCAGCGTCTTGCCGTTGTTCACCACGCGGCTGAACACCTGGCCCAGCAGCGCCACATCGCGCACGGCGAGCAGCGCCGCCAGCAGCACCGGCATGTCCTTCATGTGACCGGCTTGGCGGGCGTACACGGCCGTCTGCGCCACGAACACCGGGTCGACCTTTGCAGCCAGCGCGGTCACGGCGTCCAGTTGCGCATCGGCATCGACATAGAAGGTCTGGTTCAGGCAACCGGTGGCCGCCAGCTGCGCCAGCTGATGCTTGGCGCTCAGCGCATACGCCGGAGCCTGCTCGTGGTTCGACGCCGTGGCCTGCGGCAGCAGCGCGCCCTTGAGGGTCTTGAAGAGTTGCGTCTTGACCATGGAAGTTCTCCTTTGCATTCAACTTGTCTGTGCCCTTTCCCTTGCACGGCGTGTGCCAGGCATCGGCATGTGCGAACCAGACCTACCTAACCTGCTGATTTGTCGAGTATTTTTCCCCACAGAGGGACCGACCGAACCTGGACGCTCGAGCGCCGCAGGCACTAGAAATTAGCGACACAGCTAGTCATATATCCTGGTAGCTATGAGCAAGAAGACCGTTGTCGTAGGCTTCCTGGGCAGCCAACTCGATGCCGGGCAAGGTGCCGGCCGATGGGAGAAGTGGCGCCCGACCGTCTCTCTGGTGCAGCACCAGGACACGCTGGTTCACCGACTCGAACTGCTACATGTCCCCAAGCACGAGGCTTTGGCCAAAGCCGTGCAGCGCGACATCGCGGCCGTTTCGCCTGAGACCGAAGTTCGCCTGATGTCGATGGACATCGCCGATCCCTGGGATTTCGGCGAGGTCTATGGCGCGCTCTACGACTGGGTCCGTCGCTACCCGTTCGACAGCGACCGGGAGCAGTATTGGGCCCACATCACCACCGGCACACATGTAGCGCAGATCTGCTTGTTCCTGCTGGTGGAGTCACGCTTCTTGCCGGGCGTGCTGCTGCAGACCGCGCCGCCGAAGAAGCAGATCCGCAACGACCCAGGCAGCTTCGCGCTCATCGACCTGGATCTATCGCGCTACGACGCGCTGGCCCAGCGATTCGAGCAGGAGCAGCGCGATGCACTGGCATTCCTCAAGAGCGGCATCGCCACGCGCAACAAGGGATTCAACGCGCTGATCGAGGAGATCGAGCGCGTGGCGATCCGGTCGCGCGCACCGATCCTGCTGACCGGACCCACCGGCGCCGGCAAGTCACACCTGGCCCGACGCATGTTCGAGTTGAAGAAGTCCCGCCACCAGGTCAGCGGCGAGTTCGTTGAAGTCAACTGCGCCACGCTGCGAGGCGACGGCGCCGCATCGACATTGTTCGGTCACAAGAAGGGCTCGTTTACTGGCGCAGCCGCCGATCGCGCCGGGCTGCTTCGCGCGGCCCATGACGGGGTGCTGTTCCTCGACGAGATCGGCGAACTCGGCGCCGACGAGCAAGCCATGTTGCTCAAGGCCGTGGAAGAGAAGCGCTTCTTCCCGATGGGCAGCGATCGCGAAGTCTCGAGCGACTTCCAACTGATAGCCGGCACCAACCGCGATCTGCGCGTGGACGTGGCACAGGGCCGCTTCCGCGAAGACCTGTACGCGCGCATCAACTTGTGGTCCTACACCTTGCCGGGCCTGTCGCAGCGCACCGAAGACCTGGAGCCCAACATCGAGCACCTGCTCTCGAAGGCCGGCGTCGAACTCGGCCGAGCCGTGCGCTTCAACGCGGAAGCCAAGACCGACTACATGCGCTTCGCCCAGTCGGCCGATGCACTGTGGAGCGGAAATTTCCGTGACCTGTCCGCCAGCGTGACGCGCCTAGCCACGCTGGCCGACGGCGGGCGCATCACCACTGGGCAAGTCGATGCCGAGATCCAGCGCCTGCGATGGCTGTGGCAGCGCTCGGAACGTGGGCCGCAACATGGAGAAGTCGATCTCGGCACGCTGCTGCCAGCGGAACGCTTGCAGGAGCTCGACTACTTCGACCGCGTGCAGCTGGAAGCGGTCGTGAAGGTGTGTCGCGATTCCCGAACACTGTCGGACGCGGGGCGCAAGCTGTTTGATCGCTCACGAACCCAGCGTACGGTCGTCAACGACGCCGACCGCCTCCGAAAGTATCTGCACAAGCATGGCTTGAGTTGGGAGACGATCGTCGCTTGACGACAAGTCTCCTCACCATCAGCTCAGCCGTGAGTTCTTCGGCAGCCGCGCCGCCAGCCACTCGTGCACGTCGGCGCGGATGCTCCGGCCTTCGAGCAGAAAGTCCTCGAAGCGGCTCGGCACATACGGCAGGTACAGCAGCGGCATGCCAGCTTCCTCCGGCGTACGGTCGGCCTTGCGGCCGTTGCACGGTCCGCAGGCCGCGACCAGGTTCATCCAGGTCCAGCGGCCACCGCGTGCCTGCGGCACGATGTGCTCGCACGAGAGGTCGCGTTCGTTGAACCGCTGCCCGCAGTAGGCGCAGGTCATCCGGTCACGCCGGAACAGCTTGGCCTTGGTGAACGCCGGCACCACGTCGAACAGGTTGACTTTGGGCGAGCCGGAGAGCGCCATGATCGGGTGGATGTCGATGACCGACTGCCGGCCCCGTGCGACGTTGTAGCCGCCACGCAGCGTGGCCAGTGGGCCGTCGCCATCCACCCACGCCACCGAGCCCGTGGCCACATGCAGCGCCGCGTGCTCGAGCGAGATCCACGCCTGTGGCGTGCCCTGGATGTCGAGTTGCAGCACGTGACTGTGGATTGGGTGGTGCATGGGTGGCCTCCTTTCGCGGGCCGAGGTTGTAGGTGTTGTGCTTGGCACGTCCGGGTGGGCTCGAACCACCGGCCTCGACCTTCGGAAAGTCGCGCTCTTGCCGCTGAGCTACGGACGTATCGGCAATCTGGTAGCCCCTGACGATTTCGAAACGTCGACCTTCGCTTTGTAAGAGCGTTGCTCTGCCTCTGAGCTAAAGGGCTGTCGGATGGCAGCGGCGGTTGGATTCGAACCAACGTCCCCAGCTTCAAAGGCTGGTGTCTGAGGCCTCTCGACTACGCCGCATCTGACTGGCGGAGAGCGGGCGGATCGAACGCCCGCGGCGATGTGAACGCCGGCCTTGGCTTAGCAAGCCAGCCCCTTGCCACTCGGGCAGCTCTCCGTGTCGTTCTGCGCCGACGCGTCGTCAGCGCTGATAGTGATGGCGGTTCACACCGTCAAAAGCAACCGCTGCATAGGCAGCAGTGCTTGAAACAACCTCGCTGAGCCGCAGGGGCATGGGTCGTTGCGACCGAGCTTCTCGCTCAGTTCCTTCGTTCCGCGCACGATGCGGTCACCGCGCTTGACCCCCGTCTCGGACGGGAAGCCCTTGCGCCGCTTGCTCATCGTCGTGAAAGCACACGTCGTCTTCGTCGAACGGTTTCATGGCACACCTCCTCGGGCGGTTGATGGAGTTGGTAGTCCGGGGTGGGCACGATCCACCGGCCTTCGCCTTATGAGGGCGCTGCTCTGCCGCTGAGCTACCGGACTGCTGGCTGGTCCCCTCGGTCCGAGTCGAACGGACATGCCCTGCGGGCTCCGGTTTCTGAGACCGGTGCGTCTGCCTATTCCGCCACGAGGGGGTGATGCTGGTGCGTCGCCAGGGGCTCGAACCCTGACATGCCGGCTTAAGAGGCCGGTACTCTGCCGCTCGAGTTCGCGACGCATGGAGTTCACATGTGCTTGGGGGTGACCGGCCGGAGTCGAACCGGCACCAGCGGGTTCACGGCCCACGGCTCTGCCATTGAGCTACGGCCACACCCAAGCACACGCCTGATGCTGGTCTCGGTGGCAGGTCTCGAACCTGCGGCCTCGTGATCCCAAATCACGCGCGCTGCCATCTGCGCCACACCGAGATGAAGCTGGTACCCGCGGGTGGGAACGATCCACCGACCCCCGCCTTATCAAGACGGTGCTCTGCCACTGAGCTACGCGAGATCAAACTGAAATGGCTCCCCGACGTGGCTTCGAACCACGGACCTCCTGGTTAACAGCCAGGCGCTCTGCCAACTGCGCTATCGGGGAAGTGAACTGGTGCCTCGTGACCGATTCGAACGGCCGACCCGCCGGGTAGAAGCCGGCCGCTCTGGTCCGCTGAGCTAACGAGGCCTGGACTCGACGGTCCGATTGCTCGCTAGGCTCGGCCTTCGGCCCGTTGCTTCGCAACGTCCTGGCCGGCGAGCCGGCCAGAGCGAACGGATGCGGGCTTGCGCCTGCGGCTTTGCAGGCCGCCGCCTTCGACCACTTGGCTACGTCGAGATCTCTGGCACCGGACCACGGAATCGAACCGCGAACCTTCGGCTTTGGAGGCCGCCGCTCTGCCAGTTGAGCTAGCCCGGTATGGCTGGTGGGTGCGGATGGATTGCTCGCTGCGCTCGGCCTTCGGCCCGCGGCTGGCGCCGCGTCCAGCGCTGCGCGCTGAGCGAACTACCGTGTCCCGTGGGAGACTGCTTTAAAGGCAGCCGCAATCGGCCTCTCTGCCACGCACCCGTTGTTGGCACCTCGTGCACGACTCGAACGTGCGACCTCCGGCTTCGTAGACCGGCGCTCTTGATCCAACTGAGCTAACGAGGTTCTGACTGTCTGGTGCCGAGAGAGGGAATCGAACCCCCGACGCGCGCGCCTTCAACGCGCCGCTCTACCTGCTGAGCTATCTCGGCAAACTGATCTGGCGCCCCGTGCGGGATTCGAACCCGCGGCTTCCGACTAGACAGGCCGGCACTCTGGCCACTGAGTTAACGAGGCAATGCGATCCATCCGGTCACGGGTTCCGGCGCCGCCCAATCGTTGCGGCCGATTTCCACCCCCGAAGCGTGAGCTCGACGAGGGTTCCTTGTGCTGGCGTCGCGTGCGGGATTCGAACCCGCGTATCCACCTTGAAAGAGTGGTGTCCTCGGCCGTCTAGACGAACGCGACTTGACTGGTGGTGCCCCCGGCGACGATTCGAACGCGCGGCCTGCTGCTTACAAGGCGGCTGCTCTGCCTGCTGAGCTACGAGGGCGATGGAGTTCCACTTCGGCTGTGCCCAAACGCGAGCATCCCGTCGGATGTGGTGTCTCGCTGCACGTGGCTCAGGCCTTGGGTCGCGCACATCCCGTACCGCCAACACCATGTCGCGCGGCAACGGAGTGAAAGGACACACCCGAAGTGGAGCGGATGACGAGTCTCGAACTCGTGGCCTCGACCATGGCGTGGTCGCGCTCTGCCTGCTGAGCTACATCCGCAAAAGTTGCGAGGCAATCCATCGGCCAGTACCGAGGTCGCCTCGCAGCAAGTTGTTAAAGAGCGTCCACCGTCGCCGGTGGTGCGATCCATCGATCGCGGGTCTGCGCCGATGCGCAGGCCGGTTGAAGCCAGAAATGAAAAAGGCCCGGATCCTTTCGGTATCCGGGCCTCTGCGTACAGAGCTTGGAGGGTGCGCGTCTACGCGCTGCCCTCTCCCGGATGCACCTGGTCCTCCGCCCGATCCAGCCAGCAATAGCTGGCCGGGATGAAAGAACCCTGGGCACTGACGTGCATGCCATGGCCCATCGAGGCAAGCCCCAAGGCGGCGCGCACGAACGCACCCAGACCCTGCTCGGGTCGGTGTGTCCTGATGACGTTGCCTGGTTTCACGGTCTTGCCTCGGTTCAGAAGAGTCTTGGCCCGAAAGGTCGGGGATTCAAAGTGGAGCGGACTGTAAAGATTCTTTACCCCACCGTCAACCCCCTGCGAGAATGATGTTCAGCCCTCGTTGCATTCCACACACAACACGTGCCCAACATCACCGTCGCCAGAAGACAGAACGCAATGGCACTGTTCCAGGACTACGCCGAGAAGGCATTGGCAACGGGCGCGTCGCCGAAGGGCTTGGAGCAGGCGTTTGCGGCCACGCTGCAAATCTCGCCCAGCATGTGGAGTCAGATCAAGTCTTCAAGGCCCATCGGCGACAAGTTGGCTCGGCAGATTGAACAACTCCGGGGCAAACCTGCGGGCTGGCTCGACGAAGTGCGTAGCGACGCCACGCCCACTGTGGCCGAACAGGCGCTGATGGAGTTGGCGTTGGCTGCATGGCGGTCGACGAACAGCGAAGGCCGACGAGCCCTTCGTGCACACCTGGCTTCAATGATCAAATCAGACCAGAGCTGACGATGTAGCGTCCATGCCTCCGGGCGAAGGAGAGTTCGTTCACAGGCCTGCAGGACGAGCAGCGACTCTGGGTACACCACGATCGCCGCCAAGGGTGACGGAGTTTGCTTCCGGCCGGTCTCGTGAGGAGTGGCGAGACTGCAGCGGTTGCCGTCCTTCGCTCCTGTGCAACCTAAGGCAGCTTCGTGACGCATCGCCGTCATCGATCCGCTCGCGCAGTCTCAGCGGTCGAAATGCAGCGGATAGATTCCGCCCCGTACTTGGCATCAAGAACCACAGCATTCAGCTTCTCGAAGTCCCAGGCCGCCACCGCGCGGCCAGGATTAGTGTTGCTGCCGTTCGCCCTCTCCGCTTGCCTTCGGGCCAATCTCCCGGCCTCGCGACGCATGGTGCCATGTGCACCCCGGTTAACTCTTTAGCGCACCAGATTTCCAGCGTCAAAGACTTGAGCAACGAATGGCTCGATTGCCGCACTAGCATCCTCTGGCTTGCCAGAGAATTCACCACGCTCGACGACTTCGTCGACTAGGCATGGGGACGGAGGAAACACCCTGGACCTGCCAACTATCTCCATGCCCCGACCTTTCAGGCCGTTGATTCCAGCCATCCACGTGTAGGGGCCAAGGACACCGAGCCGGCCAAGCAACGCGGCGTAGGCGACCAGGGCGTGCACGTAGTTCTGGGGGTCGAAGAAGACTCTGCTTGGCTCCGATCTGAGCACCGTCGTGTCCATGCTCCAAACTTCGCCTTGAACAAAGGCGTAAACAAGCATTTGCGCTCGGCCTTCCGACACATAGCCAAAGCCGTGACCGTCAGCACCCCGAACACCGTGTGGATTCATCAGTTCCTTCCCATTCAGAGGTTCGGTGAAGAGTCCGCCGTGAATGAAGGCCGAGCGAAGTTCAGAGGTCAGGAGCCGTCTCTCAAGTGCGTACTTGGGCATGACTCGCAACCACATTGCTGCACCCGGAGCGAAGGCGACAGTGACCTGCGCTCGCGGTATCGGACTGCCGTCGTGTAGCACTCCAATCTCCTCCCTATCGCGACGGAACCTGGGGCCACCATCAGGCGATTGCAGCGGCTGGTATGCCGCGCGCTCCAATCTGGGCTGTTGCAGCGACGACTCAAGCACTGACTTGAGCGCCACCCTCAACTGCTCGGCAAGTTTGCTGCGCTCAGCCCTCCGCACTCCGTCACGAGCGTCCGTAGGGCAGTTGTAGGATATGGGAAACCTCAAGTGCCCAAGGTCGAAGGGCAGCGAGTCCCGCGTCGGCTCGCCGTACGCCGCATTCATGACTCCGACAATTCGTCGGTGCCCAAGGGCCTTCAGTGCGTAGCCGTACTCGATTGCAACGTTGGGATTCGGAGTCGGTTTGCCGCTGACGCGCTCTCCCACGAAGGTGAGATCGGCCACAAAGGCGGCAGCCTTATCGATCTTTCCAAAGATGGTCTCGACAAGTGGTGGGGACCCCGAGACTCCTTTGGTGTCACTGTCCAGGGAGACATCACGGAGCGCCTCTTCAACTTCGGCATCGCTCCTAAGCATGGCGATGGCGCCCTCCAGCGCCTTGCCGATGAAGTTGCGCCCAATCTGCGATGGCGTGTCGAGCTGCCACGAGTAGAAGACCGTTGTCATGATTCCATTCCCCTTCCCCCCGAGTACGACGCCATGGTACCCATCTGAGGTCATGACACCTCAGCAGCTCGAACGCGCACGCGCGACCAGTGCGTTAGAAGTCGCAGCAACGAACTTGGCTCGCCGACACCGGCTGGCACGCAACAAACCCAGACGCCCAAGTTGTACGAGATCTGAGTGTCCGCACTGGCGCAGAGCGTCACCGAACGGAACAGGGCTGACCGTCCGCCGTCAGTCTTCGTGAGGCCTTCGTCCAGCAAAACGCGCTGGATTCGGCCTAGTTCAAGCCGCTACGGCCCTTGCCCGCACTGACAAGTGATTGAAGCCCGACGGATCCGTCGTCTCCTTCACTTCGAGGTAAGCCTGCTTGCACACCAGCTCACTGAGCTTGGTGAAACCGTAATTGCGCGGGTCGAACGAGGTATTGTTCTTGTTGATGAAGGAGCCCACGGCTGACAGCGCGGCCCACCCGCTGTCCCTGGACGTTTCCTTGATCGCGTGGAGCATCAGCTCCTCCAGATCGGGGACACCGGGCGGCTGCCTCGGGCGGCCGCTTCAAGACCTCGAAGAAGATGAACTTGTCGAGAGCCGGCTCCGCTCGTTTGAACACGCAACAGCCTGAGATAAGTGGATTGGCTGCGGTTTGAACTTTTTCAATCCCAGGCCCCTGCCAGGCCGCCGGAGGCGCCCCGGTTGAGCCCATGTACTCA
>Ga0209794_1001192_pt1 | contig 22904 bp, 17 predicted proteins | sample EBPBio232013_DNA_FD_185869 | JGI IMG/M metagenome (GOLD analysis project Ga0209794, IMG submission 185869) | Wastewater treatment Type I Accumulibacter community from EBPR Bioreactor in Madison, WI, USA - Reactor 1_5/23/2013_ DNA (SPAdes)... | ecosystem: Engineered > Bioreactor > EBPR >... | reverse complement strand
CCTGCCGCAGGTCCGCAACCACCGCCTCCCCATAGGCCGCCCCGGCCTTGATCCGGGGGCGGATGAGGGCGAGCGCCGCGGGCGCGGAAACCACCTCCGCTTCAACGCGCTCCCTGCTTGCCGTCCCTCCAGGGTCGGCAGAGGACGTCACCAGGAGTCAAGAGCGAAACAGCGCCCGGCGAGCTTGCATGCCACGCCCTCGCCACCCGATCACCGGGCGTATCCACCGGACCGCCCTGCCGAAATTGCCACGTTTCGTCGCTTTCTGACGCAAACGGCCAGCGAAAACCCGCGGAACCGGGTCACGAATTCACGCCGGAGCGTGACGGCGCGCGGAAACAGGCGCATTGGCCCTTGCGCCGTCCATGTTGGCACGCAACCTGCGTTATCTTCCCCGCACGTGCGCTGTTGCACGGCTGCCCACAGGACCCGGCGTCGCCGGCCACGGGGCACGTGAAGTCTCAATACCACTCCTAGGGGATACACCATGAAGAAGCAGCAAGGCTTTACCCTCATCGAACTGATGATCGTCGTCGCCATCATCGCCATCCTGGCCGCCATCGCGCTGCCGGCGTACCGCGACTACACCAGCAAGTCGAAGATCGCCAATGCGGTCGCCGAAGTGGCCGGTGACAAGATCAAGGTCGGCGAGAACTTTGGCTCCGGCAAGCCCGTCGGCGGCTGGTGCGATGGCACCGTCACCGGCAACTGCGCCGCTGCTGGCACCACCGTCACGCTGTCGGGCACCAACACCGGCGCCGCCTCGGGCGACACCACCGTTAGCGTCGTGGGCACCATGCCGGCCGACTCGACCGCCAACATCACGTGGGCTTGCACCGTGGTCACGTCGCCGACGGCTCGTTATGCTGGCGCGCCCTGCGACAACCTGCCGTAACTGCGGGGCTATATAGCTACAATTTGTTGATCGAAACCCCGGCTCGTCCGGGGTTTCTTTTTACTTGCGCTGTGGGGCTCGCAGCTGAAGGGCTGTCCCCCTCGACTTGACCAAGCCTCGCCTTCTGCAAGACTTCGTCGCATGTTTAAGCTTACTGTTTGAGTGATAGACCGTCAGGAGTGCCCCGCCCATGAATGCAGTCCCCAACGCGAACCTCGTCGGCATCACCGGCATCGCCCGCAGGCTGGTCCTGGACGGCGCCCTGGACGAAGCAACGGCGCGCGAGTCGCTGGACAAGGCCACGGCCGAGCGCAAGCAGATCTCCAACTACCTGCGCGAGCACAAGCTGGTCACCGCCGCGCAGATGGCAGCCGCGAACTCGGCGGAGTTCGGCATGCCCATCTTCGACCCGGTGGCGATGGACGCCGGCGCCAGCGCGATCAAGCTGGTCAAGGAGGACCTGCTGGGCAAGCACCAGGTGCTGCCGCTGTTCAAGCGCGGCGGCAAGCTGTTCGTCGGCATCTCCGACCCCACCAACAGCCATGCCCTGGACGAGCTGAAGTTCCACACCAACCTGGCGGTGGAGCCGGTGTTGGTGGACGAGGACAGCATCCGCCGCACCCTGGAGCTGTGGTTGCAGGCCGCGGACAGCTTCGGCGACACGCTGGGTGATTCGGATGGGTTGGAGAACCTGGACATCAGCGCCGGCGACGACGAGCCCAAGGACACCGGCGTCGACGGCAAGCAGGACGACGCGCCGATCGTCAAGTTCGTCAACAAGGTGCTGATCGACGCGATCAAGCGCGGTGCCTCGGACATCCACTTCGAGCCTTACGAGAACGACTACCGCGTGCGCCTGCGCGTGGACGGCATCCTCAAGCAGACCGCGAAGATGCCGCAGAAGCTCAACTCGCGCATCACCGCGCGCCTGAAGGTGATGGCGCAGCTGGACATCGCCGAGAAGCGCGTGCCGCAGGACGGGCGCATCAAGCTGAACCTGTCCAAGACCAAGCAGATCGACTTCCGCGTGAGCACCCTGCCTACGCTGTTCGGCGAGAAGGTGGTGCTGCGCATCCTCGATGCCAGCGCGGCCAGGCTGGGCATCGACAAGCTGGGCTACGAGCCCGACCAGCAGAAGCTGTTCGAGGATGCGATCCAGAAGCCCTATGGCATGGTGCTGGTCACCGGCCCCACCGGCTCGGGCAAGACGGTGTCGCTGTACACCGCGCTGGGCATCCTCAACGACGAGCAGCGCAACATCTCCACCGTGGAAGACCCGGTGGAGATCCGCCTGCCGGGCGTGAACCAGGTGCAGCAGAACGAGCGTCGCGGCATGACCTTCGCCGCCGCGCTGCGCAGCTTCCTGCGCCAGGACCCGGACATCATCATGGTCGGCGAAATCCGCGACCTGGAGACGGCCGAAATCGCCATCAAGGCCGCGCAAACCGGCCACATGGTGCTGTCCACCCTGCACACCAACGACGCGCCGCAGACCATCGCGCGCCTGATGAACATGGGCATCGCGCCGTACAACATCACCAGCTCGGTGACGCTGGTGATCGCGCAGCGCCTGGCGCGGCGCCTGTGCGAGAAGTGCAAGCGGCCGCACGAGGGCCTGCCCGAGGCCGCCCTGGTGGCCGAGGGCTTCACCGAGGACGAGGTGCGCGAGGGCATCAAGCTGTACGAGGCCGTGGGGTGCGACGAATGCACCAACGGCTACAAGGGCCGGACCGGCATCTACCAGGTGATGCCGATGACCGACGAGATCGCCAGCATGGTGCTGGAAGGCGGCAATGCGATCCAGATCGCGGCGGCGGCCCAGCGATCGGGCGTGCGCGACCTGCGCCAGTCGGCGTTGCTGAAGGCGCGCAAGGGCGTGACCAGCCTGGCGGAGATCAACCGGGTGACCAAGGATTGATTCCGTTGGTGGGCGGCGGATGAGGGGTTCGGGTTGGAGCAGGACTGGGGAGGGCACCCCCATCCCAACCCTTCCCCCGCAAGCAGGGGAAGGGCTCAACCAGGGGCGGAAGGGCTCAGGCGAAGAAAGGACTCGAGCCGGGGGCTGAAATGGGCAAAGGCTGAAGCGGGGGCACCGCAGGCGGGAGGTGACAAGACGCCGGCAGGTGCGTTGCGAAACCCGGCTGGCCGTCACAGGAACAAATTTCACTTCCGCGCGTAAGCAGTTACCATGCAAGGGAATTCGTCCGGCGGGGGAGCCGGACTGCACCAGGGGACAAGCCGATGGCCGTGACACGTTCCGCCGCCAAGACCGCCGCCCGCGGGACTGCCAACAAGCCGGTCCGCGATGGCGTGACCCTGCCGATGTTCGTCTGGGACGGCGTCGACAAGCGCGGCAAGAAGATGAAGGGCGAGCAGCAGGCGAAGAACGCCAACATGCTGCGCGCCGAACTGCGCAAGCAGGGCATCACCCCGGGCGTGGTCAAGCCCAAGCCCAAGCCCCTGTTCGGTGGAAGCGGCAGCCGCATCACGCCGAAGGACATCGCGGTCTTCAGTCGCCAGATCGCCACCATGATGAAGTCCGGCGTGCCGATCGTGATGGCGCTGGAGATCATCGGCAATGGTCAGAAGAACATCAGGATGAAGAAGCTGGTGGATGCGCTGCGCCTCGATATCGAGGGCGGCTCGTCGATCTACGAGGCCATGAGCAGGCATCCGGTACAGTTCGACGAGCTGTATCGCAACCTGGTGCGCGCCGGCGAGTCCTCGGGCGCGCTGGAGACCGTGCTCGATACCATTGCCACCTACAAGGAAAACATCGAGTCGATCAAGGGCAAGATCAAGAAGGCGCTGTTCTACCCCATCGCGATCATTGCTGTGGCGATCCTGGTCTGCGCGATCCTCATGATTTTCGTGGTGCCTGTGTTTCGCGAATCGTTCCAGGACTACGGTGCGGACCTCCCAGCGTTTACCAATCTGGTGTTCGGCTTCTCGGACATGATGGTGAAGTGGTGGTGGGCAGTCGCCATCGTTGCGGGCGGCGCTTTTGCGGCATTTATGTACATCTACAATCGCTCGCCGAAGTTGCAGCACTTCATGGACAGGCTGATCCTGAAGATCCCGGTGATCGGCCAGGTGATGCACAACTCGGCGATTGCGCGCTTCGCGCGCACGCTGGCGGTGACCTTCAAGGCCGGCGTGCCGCTGGTGGAAGCCATGGAGAGCGTGGCCGGCGCCACCGGCAACCGCGTCTACACGAATGCGGTCATGGAGATGCGCGACGACGTGTCGGTGGGCTATCCGCTCAACGTGGCCATGAAGCAGGTCAACCTGTTCCCGAACATGGTGGTGCAGATGACCTCCATCGGCGAAGAGGCCGGCGCGCTGGATGCCATGCTGTTCAAGGTGGCCGAGTTCTACGAGGAAGAGGTGAACAACGCGGTCGACGCCATCAGCAGCCTGATCGAGCCGTTCGTGATGGTGATCATCGGCACGATGGTGGGTGCGATCGTGATCGCGATGTACCTGCCGATCTTCAAGCTGGCGATGACGGCTGGCTGACGCGCGGATGGCGTTCCTCGACCAGAACCCCCAGCTCGGCTACCCGCTGGTGGCCGGCCTCGGCCTCCTCGTCGGCAGCTTCCTCAACGTGGTGATCCTGCGCCTGCCCCGGCGCATGGAGTGGGAGTGGAAGCGCGACGCGCGCGAGGTGCTGGAGCAGCCGGAACTGTACGATCCGCCGCCGCCCGGGATCGTGGTGGAGCGCTCGCACTGCCCGCACTGCGGCCACCAGCTGTCGTGGTACGAGAACATCCCGCTGTTTTCGTGGCTGGCGCTGCGCGGCAAGTGCCGTAGCTGCAAGGCACCAATCTCGATCCAGTACCCGCTGGTGGAGCTGCTGACCGCGGTGCTGTGCACGCTGTGCGTGTGGCGCTTCGGCTTCGGCTGGCAGGGCTTTGGCGCCTGCCTGCTGACGTGCTTTCTGGTGGCGGCGTCGGGCATCGACCTGCGCACCCAACTGCTGCCGGACTCGCTGACCCTGCCGCTGATGTGGCTGGGGTTGATAGCGTCGCTGGACAACCTGTTCATGCCGGCCAAGCCCGCCTTGCTGGGCGCGATCGCCGGCTACGCGAGCCTGTGGTCGGTGTGGTGGCTGTTCAAGCAGGTCACCGGCAAGGAAGGCATGGGCCACGGCGACTTCAAGCTGCTGGCCGCGCTGGGCGCCTGGGTGGGCCTGGCGGGCGTGCTGCCGATCATCCTGCTGTCATCGGTGGTGGGCGCGGTGGTCGGCTCGATCTGGCTGGCGATGAAGGGCCGCGACCGCGCCACGCCGATCCCGTTCGGCCCCTACCTCGCCATCGCCGGATGGATCGTCTTCATGTGGGGCGAAGACCTGATCGGCCTGTACCGCGGCTACGCCGGGATCTAGCAAGCCGCCCTCACCCCAACCCCTCGCTGCGCGCCCCTGCCCGGCGTAGCACGCCGGGCGTTCATCGGGGCGCGCGGCGTGCCGCGCAAACACCCCTCTTCACCCCGCAAAGCGGGAGAGGGGCTTGAAGCTGGCGCCCTTTCCCTTCTCCTTCTCTTGCTCTTTCCCTTCTCCCGTTCACGGGAGAAGGTGCACGAAGGGCGGATGAGGGCGCGCACCGCGCAAGCGTTCCTGCCCTTGCGCAAGCCTTTCCTTCTCCCTCATAGCCCCTCCCTTCTCCGGCCCTGCGGGAGAAGGTGCCCGAACAGCCCGCCCCGGACTTGATCCGGGGGCGGATGAGGGCACGCACCACAGCCACACGCCCCGCCCACCATGCACAATCCGCGCATGGCCAACTACGTGGTGGGACTGACCGGGGGCGTGGCCTCGGGCAAGAGCGAGGTGACGCGGCGCTTCGAGTCGCTGGGCGTGGCCGTCGCCGATGCCGACGTCGCCGCGCGCGACGCGGTCGCCCTGGGCAGCGAAGGCCTGGCGAGCGTGGTGGCCACCTTCGGCGAGGGCGTTCTCGATGCGCAGGGCGCGCTCGACCGCGCCGCGATGCGGCGACGGATCTATGCCGACCCCGCCGCGCGCAAACGCCTGGAGACCATCATCCATCCACGCGTGCGGCGCGCGCTGCGCGCGCAGTGCAAGGCTGCCACCGGGCCCTACGCGGTGGCGGCGATCCCGCTGCTGGCCGAAGCCAGCCGCCAGCGCAGCCGCGAGGGCGCGCTGGCGGCGTATCCCTGGCTGCGCCGGATCGTGGTGGTGGACGTCACGGAGGCCGTGCAGCTGTCGCGCCTGCTGGCCCGCGACGGCATCGACGAGGCCCTTGCGCGGGGGATGATGGCCGCGCAGGCCTCGCGCCGCGAGCGGCTTGCCATCGCCGACGACGTGATCGACAACAGTGGATCGCTTGAGGCGCTGGACGCGCAGGTCGCCGCCCTCGACGCACGCTACCGGACGCTGGCCGAGGAAGCCTGAGCGTTGCGGCTGGGGCGCCCCCACCCCGGCCCTCCCCCGTCAAACGGGGGGGGGGGGGAACCGCACCACGCGGTACCCGCCGTGCCGCCGGCTTGCAGTCCGCCCGCCGACCGGCGCAAACCACGGCGGAACGACAGGTAACAACCCCGGCAGCTTGTGTGACCTGCCCCCTCCCCCGTTTGACGGGGGAGGGCTGGGGTGGGGGCAGGACCGAATGGGAAGCAAACCCATCGGCACGCCCCCTACCCGCCCCACAGCCCCCGGATCGCCGCGACGCCCTGCGCGCCGTGCTGGCGGGCCTCGGAGATGTCGTCGCGCGCGAGGCCGCCGATGGCGTACATCGGCAGCGCGGTTAGCGCGCGCAGGCGTTCGAAGCGGGCCCAGCCGATGCCGCCATGCTCGGGATGGGTGGGGGTGGGGTGTACCGGTCCCACGATCACGAAATCGCAGCCCAGCGCCTGCGCCTGCGCCAGCTCCGCCTCGTCGTGGCAGGAGGCCGACAGCGGCAGGTCCGCGGGCAGCGGCCGTTCTCGGTGTTCGCCCAACTGCGCGGCGCGCAGGTGCAGGCCGACGCCGTGTTCGCTCGCCAGTGCGGGGTCGCCATTGACCAGCAGTTGCGCGCCGGCCGCCTGGCAACGCAGCAGCGCGTTGGCCAGCAGGTGGCGACGGCGCGCGAGGCCTGTCCCCGGCATGCGGAACTGCACCCGGCGGAGCCCCGCACGCAGGGCGGCGTCGAGGCCCGCGATCCAGGCGGCATCGTCGTCACCGGGTGCGGGCGTCACCAGGCAGGCGTCGGGCTGCAGCAACGCGGCGACGACCGGCCGATCGGGTGCAGGCATCTCGTAGCGCGGCAGCCGCTCGGGCTGCACCCAGGCGAGCGCCTGGCCCTCGTAGCCGCGCGGCGTGCCACGCCAGGCAGCGATGCGCCGCACGTCGAGGCGCAGCAGGCGGCGGGGCGTCTGGTGCGGCACGGCGATCAGGGCGGCGCCGACGTCGACCTCGATGCCGAGTTCCTCGTCCAGCTCACGCGCGAGCGCGGCCTCGGGCGATTCGCCGGGCTCGACCTTGCCCCCGGGGAATTCCCAGAGGCCGGCCAGCTCGCTGCCCTCGGCGCGGCGCGCCAGCAGCACGCGGCCGCGGGCGTCGGTGATGACGCCGGCGACGACATGGGTGGCGGGTGGCTGGAGGCCGGTCGGCCGGTCGGGCGGCCGCGGGGGATCGCTGGGCACGGGCATGGCGCGTGGGGGCTGACGCGCGAAGGGTATCGCAAGGACGCGGGCGTTCCCTCCACCTCGCGCCCGGGAGCAGAACCTCCCTCACCCCAACCCCTCTCCCGCGAGCAGGAGAGGGGCTAAAGCATTCGGCGGCCGCATTGCCCTTGTCCTGCTTTGCGGGAGACGGCGGCACTGCCCTTCTCCCGCTTTGCGGGAGAAGGTGCCCGGAGGGGCGGATGAGGGCATCTCTGGCGCGGGGGTGGCGCGGGGGGGGGCTGACGCGCGAAGGGTATCGCAAGGACGCGGGCGTTCCCTCCACCCCTCGCCTGGGAGCAGAACCTCCCTCACCCCAACCCCTCTCCCGCGAGCAGGAGAGGGGCTAAAGCATTCGGCGGCCGCATTGCCTTCTCCTGCTTTGCGAGAGAAGGCGGCACTGCCCTTCTCCCGCTTTGCGGGAGACGGCGGCACTGCCCGTCTCCCGCAAAGCGGGAGACGGTGCCCGGGGCGCCTGCCCAGGACTTGATCCGGGGGCGGATGAGAGCCCCCTTCGCTTCGTCAGGCCAGCTGGCCGTGGCAGTGCTTGTACTTCTTGCCGCTGCCACAGGGGCACGGATCGTTGCGGCCGATCTTCGCGCCTTCGCGCACGATCGGTGTCTGCGGACCGGACTGGTAGTCCGGCTGCGCGGCTTCCTCGTCGGCGCCGTAGCCGCCGGCGCTCTCGTGCTGGAACTGCGCGCGGCGAAGCTGTGCCTCGGCCTGCGCGCGCTCCTGCGCTTCCAGCGCCGCAACCTCTTCCTCGGTGCGGATGCGCACGCGCGCCAGCAGGGTCACCACCTCGCGCTTCACCTTGTCCAGCATCTCGCTGAACAGTTCGAAGGCTTCCTTCTTGTACTCCTGCTTGGGCTGCTTCTGCGCATAACCACGCAGGTGGATGCCCTGGCGCAGGTAGTCCATGCGGCCGAGGTGCTGCTTCCAGTTGTCGTCGAGCACGTTGAGCATGATGTGCTTCTCGAGCATGCGCATCGTCTCGCCGCCAACCTGCGCCTCCTTGTCGGCGAACAGCTTGTCCAGCGACTGGCGCACGTGGTCCTGGATGCCCTCGGCGTCGAGTTCCTTGCGTTCGCGCACCATCCCCTGCAGGTCCATGCGCACGCCGAACTCCTGGTCCAGGGTCGATTCCAGGCCGGGCAGGTCCCACTGGTCGTCGATGGATTCCGGCGGCACGAAGCGCTCGACCACCTCGGCCACCACGTCGCCGCGGATGCCGTCGATGTTCTCCTGCACGCTGTCGGCCTCGAGCAGCTCGTCGCGCTGGCCGTAGATCACCTTGCGCTGGTCGTTGTTGACGTCGTCGAAGTCGAGCAGGTTCTTGCGGATGTCGAAGTTGTGCGCTTCCACCTTGCGCTGCGCGTTGGCGATCTGCTTGGACACCAGCGGCGACTCGATGATGTCGTCTTCCTTCAGGCCCATGCGCGCCATCACGCGCTGCACCCAGTCGGCGGCGAAGATGCGCATCAGGTTGTCTTCGAGCGACAGGTAGAAGCGGCTCGAACCCGGGTCGCCCTGGCGACCGGAGCGGCCGCGCAGCTGGTTGTCGATGCGGCGCGATTCGTGGCGTTCGGTGCCCAGGATGTGCAGGCCGCCCAGCGCGACCACGTCGTCGTGGCGCTTCTGCCAGTCGCTGCGCACGCGCGCCTTGTCGGCCTCGCCCGCGTCCTCGCCCAGCGCCAGCAGTTCCGCCTCCAGCGAACCGCCGAGCACGATGTCGGTACCGCGGCCGGCCATGTTGGTGGCGATGGTCACCGCCTTCGGGCGACCGGCATTCGCGACGATGTGCGCCTCGCGCTCGTGCTGCTTGGCGTTGAGCACCTCGTGCGGGATCTTCTGCTCGCGCAGGAAGTTCGACAGCAGTTCGGACACCTCGATCGAGGTGGTGCCCACCAGCACCGGCTGGCCGCGCTCGTAGCAGTCCTTGATCTCGTTGCACACCGCGCGGTACTTGCCGTTGCGGTTGAGGAACACCGCGTCGGGATGGTCGATGCGGATCATCGGGCGGTGGGTCGGGATCACCACCACCTCGAGGTTGTAGATGCTGTTGAACTCGAACGCCTCGGTGTCCGCGGTGCCGGTCATGCCCGACAGCTTCTTGTACATGCGAAACAGGTTCTGGAAGGTGATGCTGGCCAGCGTCTGGTTCTCGCGCTGCACCGGCACGCCTTCCTTCGCCTCGACCGCCTGGTGCAGGCCGTCCGACCAGCGGCGGCCGACCAGGGTGCGGCCGGTGAACTCGTCGACGATCACCACCTCGCCGTCGCGGACGATGTAGTCCACGTCGCGCTGGTAGATCGCGTGGGCGCGCATCGCCGCGTTGAGGTGGTGCACCACGTGGATGTTGTGCGGGGCGTAGAGGTCGTCGCCCTCCTCGAGGATGCCGGCGCGGCGCAGCAGGTCCTCGGCATGTTCCTGGCCGGCTTCGGACAGGTGCACCTGCTTGCCCTTCTCGTCGACCCAGAAGTCGCCGACGCCGTCCTCCACTTCCTGCCGCGTCAGCGACGGCACGATGCGGTTGACCTTGATGTAGAGCTCCGGCGATTCGTCGGCCGGGCCGGAGATGATCAGCGGGGTGCGCGCCTCGTCGATCAGGATCGAGTCGACCTCGTCGACGATCGCGTAGTTGAGCCCGCGCTGGTAGCGGTCCTGCTTCGACATCGCCATGTTGTCGCGCAGGTAGTCGAAGCCGAATTCGTTGTTGGTGCCGTAGGTGATGTCCGAGCCGTACGCGCCGTGCTTGTCCGAATGCGGCATGCCCGGGTAGACCACGCCCACGCTCAGGCCCAGCCAGTTGTACAGCTTGCCCATCTGCGCTGCGTCGCGGCGCGCGAGGTAGTCGTTCACGGTGACGACGTGCACGCCCTTGCCTTCCAGCGCGTTGAGGTAGCACGGGAGGGTGGCGACCAGGGTCTTGCCTTCGCCGGTGCGCATCTCGGCGATCTTGCCCATGTGCAGCACCATGCCGCCGACCAGCTGCACGTCGTAGTGGCGCAGGCCGAGCACGCGCACGCTGGCCTCGCGGCAGACGGCGAACGCCTCGGGCAGCACCTTGTCCAGCGACTCGCCGTCGGCGATGCGCTGCCTGAACTCGGGGGTCTTGGCCTGGAGTTCGGCGTCGGACAACGCCTGCATCTGCGGTTCGAGGGCGTTGATCTTCTTGACGATGCCGCCGAGCTGCTTGACGAGACGGTCGTTGCGGCTGCCGAAGACGCTGGTGAGCAGGCGATTGAGCATGGATGTACCGGAAGCGATGGCGGGGAACCGGGCTGCGCCGCGGGCGCGCCGGGAAATGAAAAAGGGCGCAGTGGCGCCCTTCTCGATGGCAACGCGCATTGTACCGTGGTGGCGCCCGGGGGCGTTTGCAAGGGTTCGGGCGGCGGCTTGCCTTCCCCTGGTGGCCCTCATCCCGGCCCGGCGCAGCACGCCGGGCGTTCATCGGCACGCCCACCCTGGCGCGCGAGCATGCCACTTCACCCCACAAGCGGGAGAGGGGGCAAAAGGCGCAGGGCCTCGCCATCCGTTCTCCCACGGGCGGCGGCAACGTCCGGGACAAGCGTTCGCGCTGTCCCTCCTCCCGTTCCACGGGAGCAGGCGGCCCGGAGAGCCTGCCCCCGCGACAGCGGGGCGCCGGACGAGGGACGCCTTACTGGCGCTTGGCGCCGATGTCGCCCAGGAACTTGCGCGGGTTGTGCACGCGCCCGTTCTCCCAGACCTCGAAGTGCACGTGCGCACCGGTCGAGCGGCCGGTCGAACCGGCCTTGGCGATCTCCTGGCCCACGCGCACCAGGTCGCCCACCTGCACGGTGTTGCGCGAGTTGTGCGCGTAGCGGGTGACGAAGCCGTTGCCGTGGTCCACCTCGACCACGTTGCCGTAGCCGCTGCGCACGCCCGAGTAGCTGACCACGCCGTCGGCCACGGTCATCACCGGATCACCGGTGTTGGCGTCGAAGTCGATGCCCTTGTGGAACTGGCTGCCGCCGCCGAACGGGTCGGCGCGGCCACCGTAGCCGGACGTGATGTAGCTGCTGGCAACGGGCGAGCGCGACGGCATCGCGTTGCGCTCGAGCTCCTGGTCGAACAGCAGGGCCTCGAGCACGGAGAGCTGGCGGCCGGCGCTGGCGAACTGCGCGCCGACGTCGTCCAGCCCGTCGACCAGTTGCCGCGCGGGCATGTCCTGGCTGGCCTCGGCACCGCCGACGCCGACCGGCTTGTCGAAGTTGAATTCACCGTCGCCGAGCTTGGCGATGCGGGTCAGGCGGTCGCCGAGCGCATTGAGGCGGTTCGCCTGGGCCTGCAGTTCGCCCAGGCGTGCGGCCAGCGCGTTCACTTCGCGCTGCGCTTCGCGGCGGGTCGATTCGAGCGCGGTCCCCTGCTGGGCCACCTCGGCCTGCAGGCGCGCGGTGCCGGCGGCGTTCAGCGCGCCGCCGATCACCAGGCCGCAGCCGATGAACACGATGGCGGCGGACACGGGTTTGCGCGCAAGATGCTGGTGCAGGCGGCGACCGAGCTCGGGGAGTTTCGTCTGCGCCTGCGAATAAATGCTGTGTAAGGTCATGGTCCTGATGTCTGATTCTCTGCCCAGGCGGTCCAGATCGCCGAAAGTGCCACCTGCCACGGATCGCTCCGCGACCGCCCGGACTGCGCTGGATGCGCTCTTGTCCGGTTCCGCCGGCGATCCGGTGCGCCATGCCCTGAGGCTCGACGCGCTGGACCGGGAACTGCGTCCTCTCCTGCCGCCGTCGCTGGCGCCGCACGTGCGGCTGGCCAACATCCACGGAGACAGGCTGGTCTTCCTGGTCGATTCCCCCGTCTGGCACGCCAGGTTGCGCCTGGCTGCCAGCGAACTGCTCGACGCCGCCCGCTCCATCGGGCTGGAAGTGCGCGACATCGCCATCAAGACAACCTCGCGCCCCCTGCAGGATCCGGCGCAAGCCGGCCTGCGGGCGTCCACGGGTGCCATGCCGGGCAAGGGACGATCCGCCGTCGAAGGAGAGGCGCTGCGCGCCGCCCTCGCGGTCCTGGCCGATCCACCGGATGGCGGCACCAGGGATTGACGTCGGGGGAACCGTCCCGCGCGGAATGGTGGCTGGCCTCCTGCCGGCCTGCGCGGACACGGCATGCTAGCGGCCGGGCATGCACAAGGCGTTAACAGACCGCTTGCCGAACGCAAGAATTTCGTTAGAAAACAGTTAAATTCAGCCCGAAGGGGGCCGAAACGTGACGTGGTTCGCGTTTTGGGCCGGCCGCGCTCAGGCCGTCAGCGGCGCGCCATAGACCACCGGCGGCGGCAGGTCGCTCGCCGGGTACGACACCTCTTCCCACGCCGCCTGGTCGGCCAGCAGGGCCCGCACCAGCTTGTTGTTGAGCGCGTGGCCGGACTTGTAGCCCTCGAAGGCGCCGAGGATCGGCCGGCCGGCCAGGTACAGGTCGCCGACGGCATCGAGGATCTTGTGGCGCACGAACTCGTCGGCGTAGCGCAGCCCGTCCTCGTTGAGCACGCGGAACTCGTCGAGCACGATCGCGTTGTCCATCGAGCCGCCGAGGCCGAGGTTGCGGTCGCGCATGTACTCGAGGTCGCGCATGAAGCCGAAGGTGCGCGCGCGGCTGACCTCGCGGATGTAGTTCTCGGTCGAGAACTCCACTTCGGCGCGCGACTGCGACTGCGGGATCGCGGGGTGGTCGAACTGCACGGTGAAGCCCAGCTTGAAGCCGTCGTAGGGCTCGAACCGCGCGATCTTGTCGCCCTCGCGCACTTCCACCGGGCGCTTGATGCGGATGAAGCGCTTGGGCGCGTCCTGCTCGATGATCCCGGCCGACTGCAGCAGGAACACGAACGGACCGGACGACCCGTCCATGATCGGCACTTCGGCGGCGGACAGGTCGACGTAGAGGTTGTCGACGCCGAGGCCGGCGAGCGCCGACATCAGGTGTTCGACCGTCTGCACCTTGGCGCCCTCGCAGGTGAGGCCGGTGCACAGGGTGGTTTCGGTGACCAGTTCGCCCGACGCCGGGATCTCGACCACGGGATCGAGGTCGATCCGCCGGAACACGATGCCGCTGTCCGGCGCCGCCGGCCGCAGGGTCAGGAACACCTTCTCGCCGCTGTGCAGCCCCACGCCGGTGGCGCGGATGACGTTCTTGATCGTGCGTTGCTGCGGCATTGGGGGTGCCTGCCTGTCGGGACGGGAATCAGATGGGGACCGGTGCCCGTGCGGGCAACGGTCGAGATTATCACCGCACTGGCTGAACCTGAACGGAAACGCGTGCCCTCACCCCAACCCCTCTCCCGCAAGCAGGAGAGGGGCTATCGAAAGCCAAGCCGTCCCGGCTCCCGCTGCGCCTTCGCGGCGCCTGCTCCCGCTGACCTTTGCGCTCCCTTCTCCCGCTGCGCGGGATAAGGTGCCCGAAGGGCGGATGAGGGCCGTTTTCCGACTGCACCTTGGGCGATCCCTTCTCCCGCTGCGCGGGAGAAGGTGGCCCGAAGGGCCGGATGAGGGCCGCTTTCCGCCTCAGTCCGCCTGGCGACGCAGAAACGCCGGAATGTCGAGGTAGCTGCTGTCCGCACCGAAATCGGCCACGGCCGGCGTCGACGCAGCGGCCGACGGCTCGGTCGTGCTGCGGCCGCGCAGGCCCGCGGCGATGCTGCTGCCCGGGGTGAACGCGTCGGAAGTGTCCTCGATGAACATGCCGGTGGTGCCGTCGCGCTTGCCTTCGTTGCGGATCAGCTGCACGTTCGGCTTGCGCGCGGTCTCGTAGCCCTGGTTGCCGTGGCCATGGCCGTAGTCGCCGCCGCGCACGCCCTGGCGCGCCGTGGCGCGGTTGAGGCCGGTGGCGACGACGGTCACGCGCACGTCGTCCTGCATGTCCGGGTCGAGCACGGTGCCGATGACGATGGTCGCGTCCTCGCTGGCGAAGTTCTCGACCGTGCGGCCGACTTCGTCGAACTCGGACATGGTGAAGTCCGGGCCGGCGGTGATGTTGACCAGGATGCCGTTCGCACCGGCGAGGTTGACGTCGTCGAGCAGCGGATTCTGGATCGCGCTTTCCGCCGCGGCCTGCGCGCGGTCGTCGCCGCGGGCGTGGCCGGTGCCCATCATCGCCAGGCCCATCTCGGACATGACGGTGCGCACGTCGGCGAAGTCGACGTTGATCAGGCCCGGGCGCACGATGAGGTCGGCGATGCCCTGCACCGCGCCGAGCAGCACGTCGTTGGCGGCACGGAACGCCTGGATCATCGTGGCGTTGCGGCCGAGCACGGTGATCAGCTTCTCGTTCGGGATCGTGATCAGCGAGTCGCAATGCTGCGACAGGTCCTCGATGCCCTTGAGCGCCACCTGCATGCGGCGACGGCCCTCGAACGGGAACGGCTTGGTGACGACGGCGACGGTCAGGATGCCCATCTCCTTCGCCAGCTGCGCGACGACGGGCGCCGCACCGGTGCCGGTGCCGCCGCCCATGCCGGCGGTGATGAACACCATGTCGGCGCCCTGCAGCGCGTCCATGATGATCTCGCGGTCCTCCAGCGCGGCCTGGCGGCCGACCTCCGGGTTCGCGCCCGCGCCCAGGCCCTTGGTGACGTTGCCGCCGAGCTGCAGCTGCAGCTTCGCGCCGCAGTTCTTGATCGCCTGCGAGTCGGTGTTGGCGGTGATGAACTCCACGCCGTCGACGCTGCTGCCGACCATGTGCGCGACCGCATTGCCGCCGCCACCGCCGACGCCGATGACCTTGATGACGGCATTCGGGGCCATCTTTTCCACCAGTTCGAAATGTGCCATGTCCTTGTCCTCTCTTATGGTTAGTTATGTGTCGCTGTGTTGCCGCCGATTGCCACGCTTGCTTGTCGTCGTCGTTTCCTGATGCGTCTCGATGCGGTTCCGCGGGCCATCAGAACTCTCCCCGGAACCAGGTACTGACCTTCTTGAACAGGTTGCCGGCCTTGCCCGTCGGCAACGAGGGCCTGCGCGGGTGCTCGATCTGGCTGCCCATCAGCAGCAGGCCCACGCCGGTGGCATGCACCGGGTTGTTGACCACTTCGCCGAGGCCGGTGACGTGCTGGGGAATGCCCACGCGCACCGGCATCTGCAGCATCTCCTCGGCCAGTTCGACCACGCCCTCCATCTTCGCGGCGCCGCCGGTGAGCACCATGCCGGCGCGCACGTGCGGCTCGAAGCCCGAGCGGCGCAGTTCGGCCTGCACCATCTCGAAGATTTCCTCGTAGCGCGCCTGCACCGCCTGCGCCAGCGACTGCCGCGGCAGGCGACGCGGCGGGCGATCGCCGACCGACGGCACCTGGATCGATTCTTCGCTCGTCGCCAGCTGTGCCAGCGCGCAGGCGTAGCGCACCTTGATCTGTTCTGCCTCGGGCGTGGGCGTGCGCAGCATGTGCGCGATGTCCTCGGTGACCTTGTCGCCGGCTATCGGCAGCGAGGCGGTGTGGCAGATCGCGCCGTGCACGAACACGGCGAGGTCGGTCGTGCCCGCGCCCATGTCGACCAGCACCACACCCAGTTCGCGCTCGTCGCCGGTGAGCACGGCGGTGCTGGACGCCAGCGACGACAGCACCAGGTCGTCGATCGACAGGCCGCAGCGCTGCACGCACTTGCTGATGTTGGCGGCGGCCGACTGCGCGCAGACCACGAGGTGCGCGTGCACTTCCAGGCGCACGCCGGTCATGCCGACGGGATTGCGGATGCCTTCCTGCGAATCGTCCAGCACGTATTCGCGCGGGATCGCGTGCAGGATCTTCTGGTCGGCCGGGATCGCCACCGCCTTCGCGGCATCGAGCACGCGGTCGAGGTCGGCCCACGATACTTCGCCGTCGCGGATCGGCACGATGCCGTTCGAGTTGCGGCACTGCACGTGGTTGCCGGAGATCGAGGCGTACACGCTGCGGATCTCGCAGCCGGCCATCAGCTCGGCCTCCTCGATCGCGCGCTGGATCGACTGCACCGTGGACTCGATGTCGACCACCACGCCCTTCTTCAGCCCGCGCGATTCGTGCGAGCCGATGCCGATCACCTCGATCGGGTTGCCGGGCGAGTACTCGCCGACCAGCGCCACCACCTTGGAGGTGCCGATGTCGAGGCCGACGATGAGGGCCTTGTCGCCTTTGCGGTTCATGTCGTAGAGCCGGGAATGGGGAATGGGGAATGGGGAATGGGAAGAACGGGCCACCGGGAAGCGAGCTGCCGTTTCGCAGGCCGCGGCAGCAAGGCGACCGCAGCAGCAGTCGCTTCCACCATTCCCGATTCCCCATTCCCCATTCCCGGCTTCGCCCACTCGAGGGCGAAGCCGTTGGTGTAGCGCAGGTCGGCGCGCTGCAGCGGATGCGGGTTGCGTGCCAGCAGGTGCGGCAGCATCCGCGCGAAGCGCTTCAGGCGCAGGCGCGCCTCCTGGCTGCCGACGACCACGTCGATGCCGTTGCCGAGCTTGAGCGACCAACTGTCGCGCTCGTCGAGTTCCAGTTCGTTGACGGAGAAGCCGCCTGCGGCGAACAGGTCGCGCGCTTCGTTGTAGAGCGCGACCACGTCGGCCGCGCGCGCGTCCGGTCCGTGCAGCAGCGGCAGCCCGGCGGGCACCTCGGCGCCCGCGGCCGGGAACAGCCGGCCCTGCTCGGAGAGCAGCCGGTCCACGCCCCAGCGCGCAAACGGACGGTGTTCGACAATGCGCACTTCCAGCACGTCCGGCCACAGCTTGCGCACTTCCGCGCGCTCCACCCACGGCAGCTTCGTCACGGCGGCCTGCGCTTCGTCCAGGCGCACCGCGAAGAAACCCGATGACGCGTACGGCAGCAGCGTCTCGCGCAGGCGCGCGGTGTCGACGCGCTGCAGGTCGTGGTTGACGCGCAGCGTGCGCAGCGGCCAGCGGTCGCCGCCGATCCAGCCGTTGACCACCGCGACCACGGGCAGCACCACCAGTGCCACCGCGAGCGCCCAGGCCGACACCTGCAGGGTCCGACGCACGGCGGCGTTCATGCGCGCGCCTCCGGCAGGGTCTGCTCCAGCACGCGCCAGCACAGGTCGGCATAGTCGATGCCCACCTGCGCCGCCGCCTTGGGCACCAGCGAATGGCTGGTCATGCCCGGCGCGGTGTTGACCTCGATCAGCTGCAGGCCGCGGACGCGGTCGCGCATCACGTCGACGCGACCCCAGCCGGTGCAGCCGGCGGCGCGGAACGCGGCCAGCGCGAGCGCGCGGATCGCGGCTTCGTCGTCGCCCACCATGCCCGGGCAGAGGTACTGGGTGTCGTCGGCGATGTACTTGGCGTGGTAGTCGTACCACTCGCCTGCTGGCACGATGCGGATCGACGGCAGTGCGAGGTCGCCGAGGATGCCGACCGTGTACTCCTCGCCTTGCACCATCTGCTCGGCCAGCAGTTCGCCGGCGTAACCCGATGCGAATTCCACTGCCGGCGCCAGGTCGGCCTCGGCCAGGATGCGGAACACGCCGACGCTGGAGCCTTCGCTGGAGGGCTTCACGAACACCGGGAAGCCGAGTTCGGCGACGGCCGCGCGCAGGACCTGCGCCGGACTTGATCCGGGGCCGCCACCTGCAGGGACGCGCACGAAGCGCGGCGTCGGCAGGCCTTCGGCGATCCACACCTGCTTGGTGCGGATCTTGTCCATGGTCAGCGCCGAACCAAGCACGCCGGGACCGGTATAGGCCACGCCCAGCGCATCGAGCAGGCCCTGCACGACGCCATCCTCGCCACCGCCCTTGTTGCCGTGGAGGATGTTGAAGACGCGATCGACCTGGCCGGCGCGGATGTCGTCGACCAGCGCGGGAATGCCATCGACCGCGTGCGCATCCACGCCACGCGAGCGCAACGCGTCGAGCACGCCCTGGCCGGAGTTCAGCGACACCTCGCGCTCGGTCGAGGTGCCGCCCATCAGCACCGCGACGCGGCCGAACACCGCCGGATCGGTGAAGCGCGGCGGCGGGATCGCGGGGTTCATCGCGTGCCCCCGTCGAAACCGTCGCGCGCCAACGCCTGCGCGGCGTGGCCGATGTCGCCGGCGCCCATCATCAGCAGCAGGTCGCCGTCCTGCAGCACATCCGGCAGGACGCCGGCGAGTTCACCGGCGGCGTTGACCACCACCGGGTCGATGCGCCCGCGGGCACGGATCGCGCGCGCCAGGGCCTTGGCATCGGCACCGGCGATCGGCGCCTCTCCCGCGGGATAGACCTCGGTCAGCACCAGCGCGTCGACGTCCGACAGCACCGCCGCGAAATCGTCGAACTGGTCGCGGGTACGCGAGTAGCGATGCGGCTGGAACGCCACCACCAGGCGCCGGTCCGGCCAGCCGCCGCGGGCGGCATCGAACACGGCGGCCAGTTCGCGCGGATGGTGGCCGTAGTCGTCGACCAGTTGCACCGTCGCGCCCTGCGCCGTGCGCAGTTCGGCCAGCAGGTTGAAGCGGCGGCCGATGCCCTCGAACTTCTCCAGCGCCGCGGCGATCGCCTCCGGCGCCACGCCCAGCTGCCAGCCCACCGCCGAGGCGGCCAGCGCATTGAGCACGTTGTGGCGTCCCGGCAGCGCCAGCGTCACCGGCGTACGCGAGCCATCGGGCAGGCACAGCGTGAAGCGCATCGCCGCACCGGCCTGGCCGACCTCTTCGGCGCGCACGTCGGCGTGCTCGGAGAACCCGTAGGTCGTCGCGTGGCGCGGGGTGTCGGCCGCGAGCTTCGCCACCTCCGGATCGTCGATGCACAGCACCGCCAGCCCGTAGAACGGCAGGCGGTGCAGGAACTCGGAGAACGCGGCCTGCACGCGCGCGAAATCGCCGCCGTAGTTCTCGAGATGATCGGCGTCGATGTTGGTGACCACCGCGATCAGCGGGTTGAGGCGCAGGAAGCTGCCGTCGCTCTCGTCGGCCTCGGCCACCAGCCAGTCGCCGCGACCGAGTCGCGCGTTGGCACCGGCGGCGAGCAACTGCCCGCCGATGACGAAGGTCGGATCGAGCCCGCCCTCGCCGAGGACGCTAGCGGTCAGCGAGGTGGTGGTGGTCTTGCCATGCGTGCCGGCGACGGCGATGCCGCGGCGGAAGCGCATCAGCTCGGCCAGCATCTCCGCGCGCGGCACGATCGGGATGCGCTGCGAGCGCGCCTCCATCAGTTCGGGGTTGTCATGGCGGATCGCGCTGGAGACGATCACGCAGTCGGTGCCCAGCACGTTCGCCGCGGAATGGCCGCGGTGCACCGTGGCGCCGAGGCGCGTGAGGCGCTGCGTGGTGGCGTTGTCCGCGGTGTCGGAACCCGAGACCTGGTAGCCGAGCGTGCACAGCACCTCGGCGATGCCGCTCATGCCGGCGCCGCCGATGCCGACGAAGTGCACGCGCGAGAACGCGCGGGCGATGCTTTCCTTGGACAGGTCGCGCGCGGCGAGCAGGCGGCGGATCATGCGTTCCTCCCCACGCCACCGAAGGTCGGCTCGACGCGCTGGCGCAGGCGGCTGGTGCCACGGGTGCTGCCGGCCACGCTCGACGGCGGCGGCTGCGTGGTCGGTGGCACGTCACCGGTCGCGGGCCGTGCGCCTTCACCGCGCAGGCGCAGGACCTGGCGCTGGGCGCGGTCGAGTTCGTAGGACACGCGCAGCAGCAGACCCATCGCGACGCAGGTCATCATCACGCTGGAGCCGCCCGAGGAAATCAGCGGCAGCGTCAGCCCCTTGGTCGGCAGCAGGCCGAGGTTGACGCCGATCGAGACCAGGCTCTGCAGCCCGACCATCAGCGCCACGCCGAACGCGCAGTAGCCGGCGAAGTGGCGCCGCATCTCCACGCACTTGAAGCCGATCCACAGCGCCCGCCCGACCAGCGCCGCGAACAGCGCGACGACCAGGCACACGCCGACGAAACCCAGCTCCTCCGCGATCACCGCGAAGATGAAGTCGGTGTGCGCCTCGGGCAGGTACGACAGCTTCTGGATCGAACCGCCGAGACCCACGCCGAACAGCTCGCCGCGGCCAACCGCCATCAGCGCGTTGCTGAGCTGGTAGCCGGCGCCGAGCTGGTCCGCCCACGGATCGAGGAACGACGTGATGCGGCGCATGCGATAGGGTTCGAGGATCGCGATGAACGCGAACACCGGCAGGCCGATCACCACCGGCGCCGCCATCTTCGGCAGGTGCACGCCGCCGAGCACGAGCATGCCGGCGGTCACCGCGAGCAGCATCGTCGCCGAGCCGAAGTCGGGCTGCAGCAGGAGCAGGCCGACCAGCAGCACGGCCACGCCCAGCGGCTTGAGCATCGCCGGCCAGGTGGCGTTGACCTCGTCGCGGAAGCGCACGAGGTAGCTCGCCAGCCAGACGATGTAGATCACCTTCACCGCCTCGACCACCTGGAAGTTGGAGATCCCGAGGCTGATCCAGCGATGCGCACCGTTGACGCTGCGACCGAGGCCGGGGACGAACACCAGCAGCAGCAGGCCGAAGCATGCCAGCAACAGCATCTGCGGCCAGCGCTCCAGTGTCTTCAGTTCGGTGCGCATGACCACGATGCACATCGCCAGGCCGAGGCCGAGGAACATCACGTGGCGCACGAGGAAGTAGAACGGGCCGACCTCGAGGTCCTCGCCGATGGCGATCGAACTCGACGCGACCATGACCACGCCGAACGCGGCGATGGCGACCATGGCCAGCAGCAGCCACGGGTCGTAGCGCCCCTGGATCGCGTCCAGGCGCGTCGCCTGCCCGCCCGGGGCGTCGCTCATGCGGTTGTCGAAGGTCACGGCCATCAGCGCACCTTCAGCGTGGCGAGGCCGACCAGCACCAGGATCACCGAGATGATCCAGAAGCGCACGATCACCCGCGGCTCGGGCCAGCCCTTGAGTTCGAAGTGGTGGTGGATCGGCGCCATCCGGAACACGCGCTTGCCGGTGAGCTTGAAGCTGGCCACCTGGATCATCACCGACAGCGTCTCGATGACGAAGATCCCGCCCATGATCACCAGCAGCAGTTCCTGGCGCACGATCACCGCCATCGTGCCCAGCACCGCGCCCAGCGCGAGCGCGCCGATGTCGCCCATGAACACCATCGCCGGATAGGTGTTGAACCACAGGAAGCCCAGGCCCGCGCCGGCGATCGCCGCGCAGATGATCACCAGCTCGCCCGCGCCCGGCACCTGCGGGATCTGCAGGTAGTTGGAGAACACCGCGTTGCCCGAGGCATACGCGAACACGCCCAGGCCGCAGGCCACCAGCACCGTGGGCATGATCGCCAGGCCGTCAAGGCCGTCCGTCAGGTTCACCGCATTGGAGAAGCCGACGATCCAGAAGTAGGCGATGGCGACGAAGCCGACGCCGGCCAGCGGCAGCGCCACCGACTTGAACAGCGGCACGTAGAAGGTGGTCGCCGCCGGCACGTCGGCGTACAGGTACAGGTACAGGCCGGCGGCGAGGCCGAAGATCGACTGCAGGAGGTACTTCCAGCGCGACTTCAGGCCATTCGGATCGCGCTTGACGATCTTGATCCAGTCGTCGTACCAGCCGATCGCGCCGAAGGCGAGCATCACCAGCAGCACGGTCCACACGTACTTGTTGCGCAGGTCGCCCCACATCAGCACGGCCGCGGCGACGGTGAACAGGATCAGCGCGCCGCCCATCGTCGGCGTGCCGGCCTTGGAGAAGTGCGACTGCGGGCCATCCTGGCGGATCGGCTGGCCGCCCTTGAGCTGGCCGAGCTTGCGGATCACCGCCGGCCCCCACCACAGCGACAGGAAGAGAGCCGTCAGCGCGGCGAGGATGCCGCGGAAGGTCAGGTAGCCGAACAGCCCGAACAGGCCTTCGAGCTGCTGCAGCCAGCGGGTCAGTTCAAGCAGCATCCAGTTCCCCTTCCTCTCGTGGCAGCAGCGCGTCGACGATGCGATCCATCGCCGAGCCGCGCGAGCCCTTCACCAGCACGCGCACGGCGGCATGCAGGTCCGCGCGCAGCGCGTCGACGAGCGCGGCATGGCCCTCGAAGTGCTTCGCGCCATCGCCGAACGCCTCGACCGCGGCCGCGCTGAGCGGGCCCAGCGCGTACAGCCGCGCGATGCCGGCCTGGCGCGCGCGACGCCCGGCCTCGGCGTGCAGCGCGCGGGCGTCGTCGCCCAGTTCGCGCATGTCCCCCAGCACCAGCCAGTTCTCGCCGCTGGCCGCGGCCAGCGTGTCGATGGCCGCGTTGAGCGAGCCCGGGTTGGCGTTGTAGCTGTCGTCGATCAGGACCGCGCCGTTGGCCAGGCGGTGCCGCACGAGGCGGCCCTTGACCGGCTGTGCGGCGGAGAGCGCCTCGGCGATCACCGCCAGCGGCACGTCCAGCGCCAGCGCGATCGACGCTGCGGCGAGCGCGTTGGACACGTTGT
>Ga0209794_1001189_pt1 | contig 22931 bp, 22 predicted proteins | sample EBPBio232013_DNA_FD_185869 | JGI IMG/M metagenome (GOLD analysis project Ga0209794, IMG submission 185869) | Wastewater treatment Type I Accumulibacter community from EBPR Bioreactor in Madison, WI, USA - Reactor 1_5/23/2013_ DNA (SPAdes)... | ecosystem: Engineered > Bioreactor > EBPR >... | reverse complement strand
CGAGGCGGCGCGGATCTTCTCGGTGATGTCGTCGCCCAGCCGGCGCAGGCCGTCGGCGACGCCGATCTTGGGCTTGGCGACGAAGTCCACCGCGCCCAGTTCCAGCGCGCGCAGCGTGACTTCGGCGCCGCGCTCGGTGAGGGTGGAGACCATCACCACCGGCATCGGCCGCAAGCGCATCAGGCGGCTGAGGAAGTCCAGCCCGTCCATGCGCGGCATCTCGACGTCCAGCGTGATCACGTCGGGGTCGAGGTTGCGGATCATCTCGCGCGCCACCAGCGGGTCGGCGGCGGCGCCGATGCACGTCATGTCGGGCTGGCGGTTGATGATCTCGGCCAGCAGGCCGCGCACCAGGGCCGAATCATCGACCACGATCACTCGCGTCTTCGTCGCTTGTCTGTGCGTCATGGCAGTCAAAACAGATCGATCGAGCCGCCGCCGGCCACTGCCGGCGCCGCCGCGGCGCGTTCCTGCGCCAGCAGCATCTCGGTGTTGGTGGACGCCAGCCGCTTGACCATGGCCTTGCCGCTGGCGGGCAGGAAACACACCTTGCGCGGGTAGATGTCCAGCACGTCCTTGGACACCACGGTGATGCGCTCGGTGCGCAGGTAGTTCATCACGAAGGCGGTGTTGCGCTCGCCGACGTTGATGGTGTTCATGCCGCTGATCACCGCGCCGCCGCCGAAGACCTTGGCCTCCATCGTCGAGCGCGTGGCGCCGCGCTTGACCAGCTCGCCGATCAGCCGGTCCATCGCGTAGGAACCATAACGTCCGCCATCGGCGGCACCGCCGCTGTCGGGCAGCATGAAGTGGTTCATACCGCCGACGCGCTTCTCGCGGTCCCACAGGCAGGCGGCGATGCACGAGCCCAGCGTGGTCATGACGGCGATGTCTTCGTCGAACACGAAGTATTCGCCGGGCAGCACCTTCACCGCCTCGCAGCGGAAATGCGCGTCGTAGAAGAAGAACGAGGCCTCGCCCGGCGCGCGCCGTTGCGCCTTCAGGCGTTCGAGCCGCGGCGTGCTGCCCAGCGCGGGGCGTGCCGCGGTGGCCGGGAAGGCGGGCGCTGGGCTCATGCAGCAGGCCTCATACGCGCTCGTAGACGGTCTTGCCGCGCAGGCGGAAGATGTCCGACGAGTCGGTGAAGTTCTCCGAATGCCCCACGTACAGCAGCCCGCCCGGGCGCATGCGGGCATGCGTGCGCTCCAGCACCTGGCGCTGCGTGGGCGAGTCGAAATAAATCATCACGTTGCGGCAGAACACGATGTCGAACGGATCGCCCAGCGCCGACCAGTCGCGGCTCATCAGGTTGAAGGGGCGGAACTCGATCATCCGCGCCAGCTCGGGCTTGACGCGGATGAAGCCGGCGTTGCTGCCGGTGCCGCGCATGAAGTGGCGGCGCAAGCGCTCGGACGACAGGCCGCGCGCATCGGCCGCATACACGCCGCGGCGCGCGGTGGCCAGCACCTGCGTGTCGATGTCGCTGCACACCAGCTTGACCTGGGCCGACAGGCCCAGCGCTTCCACCGCCGTCATCGCCAGCGAGTACGGCTCCTCGCCGGTGCTGGCGGCGTTGCACCAGATGCGGATGGGCCGCGCCGCGCGCGCGCGCAGGTCTTCGGCCAGCGCGTGGAAATGGTGGTCTTCGCGGAAGAACGAGGTCAGGTTGGTGGTCAGGCAGTTGATGAAGGCCTGCCATTCGGCATCGGGCGCGCCGTTCTGCAGCCAGTGCAGGTAGCTGCCGAAGCTGCTGTAGCCGGTCTCGCGCAGGCGGCGCGCCAGGCGGCTGTAGACCATGGCCTGCTTGCCGGCGTGCAGGCTGATGCCGGCGCGCTGGTGAATCAACGTGCGCACGCGGTCGAACTCGGCCGGGCTCAGCGTGAATTCGGGGTCGGCGAGGTCCTGCGGGACGATGATGGTGGGGTTCATGAACGGCGTCGGTCGGCGTCCGGGCGCGATGGGAGGGCGGGATGAAGCAACGGTTTGAGGGGCCTGGCCAGTGTGCGGCCGCCGGCGCCCGGGCAAGCGCGGGAAATGGGCGGTGGTGACGGCCTATTTCACGGCCCGCCGCGGCAAGAGCCGCTGCTAGACTGGCCGCCACCCTAGTCAACCTGGGCCTCGCCCTCACTTCCGTGCCCTGCAACACGGCAACCGCTGATGCCGAGCTGGCCCCGCTGCAATTGGAGCGGGCGCTGCAGCTGCTGACGCATTCGGGGCGCCCGCTGCCGGCGGGCGAACCGGGCAGCGCGGCGTGGATGCAAGGGCTGATCGACGCGCTGGTGGAACTGTCCAGCCGCGACGCGCTGACCGGCCTGGCCAACCGCCGCAGCTTCGAGCTGGCGCTGGCCCGCGAGGTCGACCGCGTGGCGCGCAGCGGCGAACCGGCGCTGCTGCTGGCGCTGGACGTCGACCACTTCAAGCGCGTCAACGACGGCCACGGCCACGCCGCCGGCGACCAGGTGCTGCGCACCGTGGCCAGCGCGCTGCAGGACAGCGTGCGCCCGATGGACCTGGTGGCGCGCATCGGCGGTGAGGAGTTCGCGATCATCCTGCCCAACTGCCATGCCGCTTTCGGCGCCACCGTGGCCGAACGCATCCGCCGCCGCGTCGAGTGCACGCCGGTGGCGGTGACGCCGTCGGGCCCGTCGATCGCGGTGACCATCAGCGTCGGCGGCGCCTTCGCGCCGCAGTGGGTGCGCTCGACGCCCACGCTGTGGATCGAACGCGCCGACCAGCAGCTGTACAAGGCCAAGGCCCATGGCCGCAACCGGGTGCAGATGGAAGCCGCGGCGATCTCGCTGGTGAGCGCCGCCGAGCGCAGCGCGCTGTTCGACTCCACCTTCTCCGAGGGTCTGGAATGAGCACGGCCGGCGCGCGGCGATCGCGCATCATGGCCGTCACCAGCGGCAAGGGCGGCGTCGGCAAGACCTTCGTCGCCGCCAACCTGGCCGCCGCGCTGGCGCGCCAGGGCGAGAAGGTGCTGGTGCTCGACGCCGACCTCGGCCTGGCCAACCTCGACGTGGTGCTGAATCTCTTCCCCAAAATCACGCTGCACGACGTGTTCACCGGCAAGTGCACGCTGGACGAAGCCATCCTGCCGGCGCCGGGCGGCTTCTCGGTGCTGCTGGCCGGCTCGGGCATGGTCGAGTACTCGCGCATGACGCCCGAAGTGCGCGCACAGCTGCAGAAGGTGATCGCCGAGGTGGCGCCGCGCTTCGACCGCGTGCTGCTCGACACCGGCGCCGGCATCTCCGACGTGGTGCTGTACGCCGTCTCGCTGGCCGACGACGTGCTGGTCGTCGCGACGCCCGAGCCCACCTCGATGACCGACGCCTACGCCACCATCAAGGTGCTGGCCACCACGCAGGGCCGGCGCGAGATCCATCTGCTGGTCAACCAGACGCGCCGCGCCGGCGAAGGGCGCGCCGTGCGCCAGCAATTGCAGCAGGTGCTGGACCGCTACGTCAGCACCGGGCTCGACAGCCCCGTGCGGCTGGAACTGGTGGGCGAGGTGCCGGCCGACGCCGCCGTACGCGAAGCCGTGCAGCGCCGCCACCTGCTGCTGGACGCCATGCCCGGCGCCCTGGCCGCGCAGGCGGTGGTGGCGGTGGCGTCGCGGCTGGTGGCCGCGCGCAACTGAAGGCGCCAAGCGGCCGGGCCGCGCGTCAGCCGCCGCGGTCCAGCAGCGCGATCAAGGCGCCGGCACCGCCCTGCGGGCCGCTGGCCTGCGCGAAGGCGATCACCTCGGCGCATTGCGCCAGCCAGCGCTGCACCTTGGCCTTGAGCACCGGTCGCCGCCCCGGCGAGCCGTGGCCCTTGCCGTGCACCACGCGCACGCAGCGTTGGCCGCGGCGGCTGGCCTCGCCCAGGAAGCCCAGCAGCGCGGTGCGCGCTTCGTCGCGGCGCAGGCCGTGCAGGTCGATCTCGCCCTGGATCGCCCAGTGCCCGCGGCGCAGCCGCGCCGTCACGTCGGGGCCGACGCCGGGGCGGCGAAAGCTCAGGCCGTCGTCGGTGAGCAGCAGCGATTCCAGGTCCACCTCGTCGGACCAGGCCTCGCGCAGCGCGGCGCGCTCGTCGGCCTCGCGCTGCAGCGGCAGCGGCGGCGGTTTCGGCCACCGCAACTCGGCACGGCCGCTGGGCGGCAGCGGCGTCACCGGCCCCACCGCCGTGGCGAAGAGCTGGCGCGCGCGTTCGGCGGCCGCTCGTTCGCGCGTCCGGCGGGCAGCGTCCTCGACGCGCTCGCGCTCGCGCCGCTGCAGGGCATCGTGCAGCGTGCCCAGGTCGGCCAGCGTCAGGGCCTGCCGCGGCCCATGGCGGGTGCGCCGCCTGTCAAGCGGCCGCCGCGGATCCGGCTTCGCCGGTCCGCTGGCGGCGCCCCCTCGGGGGGAGGCGGCCGCAGGCCGCTTCGGGGGGGTCACATCAGCCCCCGCTCGGCCATCGAGACCACCTGGCCCTGGCCGACGACGAAATGATCGAGCACGCGCACGTCGACCAGCGCCAGCGCCGAGCGCAGCCGCTGCGTCAGCGCTTCGTCGGCGCGCGACGGCTCGGCCAGCCCGGAAGGGTGGTTGTGCGCCAGGATCACCGCGCTGGCGTTCAGCGCGATGGCGCGGCGCACCACCTCGCGCGGGTGCACCGCGGTGTGCGTCACGGTGCCGCGGAACATCTCCTCCAGCAGCAGCAATCGCAGTTGCTGGTCGAGGAACAGCACCGCGAACACCTCCTGCCGCAGGCCGCCGAGTTGCAGCGCGACGTAATCCTTCACGTGCTGCGGCGAATCGAACACCGGCGCCGCGTGCAGCGGCTGGGCCACCGCGCGGCGGGCGATTTCCATCACCGCCAGGATCTCGGCGCGCTTGGCCGGCCCCAGGCCCTTGATGGCCGCCAGGTCGCCCGCGCCGGCGTTCAGCAGCCCGCCAAGGCCGCCGAAGCGCTGCAGCAGCGCCTGCGCCAGCGCCAGCACGCCCTGGCCGGCGACGCCGGTGCGCAGCAGCAGGGCCAGCAGTTCGCCGTCGGCCAGCGCACCGGGGCCGCGCGCCAGCAGCTTCTCGCGCGGGCGCTGGTCGGCGGGCAGGTCCTTGGGCGTCATGGTCGGCGTCGTTGAGGCTGCCGCGTAAAATCGGCTGCAGTCTATTCGAGGCGTGCCGCCGTTGCGGCGCGCGTGGCCACCGTGATCCGCATCCAGCCGGGCTCCTTTCTCACCTTGCACTACCGCCTGGCCGGCGCCGACGGCGCCGACGTGGTCAACACCTTCGGCGGCAAGCCGGCCACGCTGTCGCTCGGCACCGGGCAACTGGCGCCGGCGCTGGAGCAGCACCTGATCGGCCTGGAGGAGGGCGCCCACGCGCGCTTCGACGTGCCGGCCGGCGCCGCCTTCGGCGAGCGCAACCCCGAGCTGCTGCAGCGCGTGAAGCTCTCGCTGCTGCAGGAGATGGGCGAACCCGGCGCCAGCTACGACTGCGGCGACGTGGTCGAATTCCCCACCCCCGACGGCCAGGGCCGCTACGCCGGCGTGGTGCGCGACAAGGGCGACGGCTGGCTGCTGTTCGATTTCAACCACCCGCTGGCGGGCCAGGCCCTGCAGTTCGAGGTGCAGGTGCTGGGGGTGTTGGAGTGAGCGCGCCGGGCCGCACCGAAGCGCTCGCTGCGGCGCGCGCAGCGCGAAGGAACGCCTGATGAGCGATGTGCAAGAGGTGCTGCTGGCCGAGCCGCGCGGCTTCTGCGCCGGGGTCGACCGCGCGATCGAGATCGTCGAGCGTGCGCTGCAGCGCTTCGGCGCGCCGATCTACGTGCGCCACGAGATCGTGCACAACACCTACGTGGTGGCCGACCTGCGCGCCAAGGGCGCGATCTTCATCGAAGAGCTGGACGAGGTGCCGCCCGGCGCCACGCTGATCTTCAGCGCGCACGGCGTCAGCAAGGCGCTGCGCGCCGAGGCCGCGCGGCGCGGCTTCCGGGTCTTCGACGCCACCTGCCCGCTGGTCACCAAGGTGCACGTGGAAGTGGCCAAGCTTGCGCGCGAAGGCTACGAGTTCATCATGATCGGTCACAAGGGCCACCCCGAGGTGGAAGGCACCATGGGCCAGCTGAACGACGGCATCTACCTGGTGGAAGACGTGGCCGACGTGGCCGGCGTGCGGCCGCGCGGCGACAAGATCGCCGTGGTGACGCAGACCACGCTCAGCGTCGACGACGCCGCCGCCATCCTGGCAGAGGTCAAACGTTGTTTCCCCGGCGTGCGCGAGCCCAAGCAGCAGGACATCTGCTACGCCACCCAGAACCGGCAGGACGCGGTCAAGGTGCTGGCGCCGGCGGTCGACGTGGTGGTGGTGGTCGGCAGCCCGACCAGCAGCAACAGCAACCGCCTGCGCGAGCTGGCCGAGCGGCTGGGCACGCCGGCCTACATGGTGGACGCCGCCGACGACCTGCAGCCGCAATGGTTCGACCAGCGGCCGCGCGTGGGCGTGACGGCCGGCGCCTCGGCGCCCGACATCCTGGTGCAGCAGGTCGTCGCGCGGCTGCGCGAGCTGGGCGCCATCGGCGTGCACAAGATGCAGGGCGTGCAGGAACACGTGCACTTCCCGCTGCCGCGCGGGCTGGGCGGCAGCGGGCTGCTGGCGGCCGACGCCGGCGCGGCCGCCGCGGCCCAGGCGCTGGCCGCCGAGCGATCTTGACGCCGGCCTGAGCTTCTTCGCGGCCGCCCGCGGCCGCCGTGCGCGCCCCTGGAGGCGCGTGGTTCGAATTCCACAGATTGCGAAAGACATCGTCATGCTCGACATCAACCTGCTGCGCCGCGACCTTGCCGGCGTCGTCGCGCGCCTGGAACGGCGCCAGCAACCGCAGCCCTTCCTCGACGTCGACCGCTTCAGCGCGCTGGAGGCCGAGCGCAAGCGCATCCAGACCCGCACCGAAGAGCTGCAGGCGCAGCGCAACAGCCTGTCCAAGCAGATCGGCCAGGCCAAGGCCAAGGGCGGCGACGCCGGCGCGCTGATGGCCCAGGTGGCCGGCATCGCCGACGAGCTGAAGGCCGGCGCCGAGCGGCTGGACGCGCTGCAGGCCGAACTGCACGCGATGCTGATGGCCGTGCCCAACCTGCCGCAGGACGGCGTGCCCATCGGCGCCGACGAGCGCGGCAACGTCGAGGTGCGGCGCTGGGGCAGCCCGCGCGCCTTCGACTTCGCGGTCAAGGACCACGTCGACCTCGGCGCGCCGCTGGGGCTGGACTTCGACACCGGCGCCAAGCTGTCGGGCTCGCGCTTCAGCTTTCTGCGCGGGCCGGCGGCGCGGCTGCACCGGGCGCTGGCGCAGTTCATGCTGGACGTGCAGACGCGCGAGCACGGCTACACCGAGTGCTACACGCCCTACATCGTCAACCGCGAGATCCTGGAAGGCACGGGGCAGTTGCCGAAGTTCAAGGACGACATGTTCTGGGTGCTGCGCGGCGGCGACGAGCAGCAGGCCGAGCAGTACCTCATTAGCACCAGCGAGATCAGCCTGACCAACACCGTGCGCGAGCAGATCCTCGATGCCGCGCAACTGCCCGTCAAGCTGACCGCGCACAGCCCCTGCTTCCGTTCCGAGGCCGGCAGCGCCGGGCGCGACACGCGCGGCATGATCCGCCAGCACCAGTTCGACAAGGTCGAGATGGTGCAGATCACCGCGCCCGAGCACAGCAACGAAGCGCTGGAACAGATGGTCGGCCACGCCGAGGCCATCTTGCGCAAGCTGGAGCTGCCGTACCGCGTGGTGGCGCTGTGCACCGGCGACATGGGCTTCGGCTCGGCGCGCACCTACGACCTCGAAGTCTGGCTGCCGGCGCAGGACACCTACCGCGAGATCAGCTCGTGCAGCAATTGCGAAGCCTTCCAGGCGCGGCGCATGCAGGCACGCTGGCGCAACGCCGCCGGCAAGCCCGAGCTGGTGCACACGCTCAACGGCTCGGGCCTCGCCGTCGGCCGCACGCTGGTGGCCGTGCTGGAAAACCACCAGCAAGCCGACGGCAGCATCCGCGTGCCGGCGGCGCTGCGGCCGTATCTGCAAGGCGACGAGGTGCTGCGCGGGTGAGCATCGGGCATGGGCTAGAATGCGTGGCTTCGCTCAAAGCGAGACCACGCATCAGGAAAGGTGGCAGAGTGGTCGAATGCGCCGGACTCGAAATCCGGTATACGGGTCTCCCGTATCGAGGGTTCGAATCCCTCCCTTTCCGCCAAGAAGCTGCTCAGGCAGCTTCACGACCATGCGCTAAACCCGCCGCCTCAAAGCCCCGTCGACCGGGGCTTTTTCGTTCGCGGGCTTGCGCACGCTCGCCCGGCATCACGCTGCCGCTAGCCCGTCCTTCTCAGCTTCGCCCCTCGGGTTACGTGGAGCACGACATGATCAACTTGCGCCTGTCGGTAGTGGGCAGGTGCAGGTCGGGCATTTGCATCGCCTTGAACTTGCTGGGCACCTCGTGCGGCGTGGAGCCGTCGGCTGGTCGCCTGAGCTTGGCCTCAACGATGATTTGCAGGCAGTAGGCGCCATGACGAATTGGCGGCAGTCGCCGCGCTTGCCGCCGCCGTAGCCGAACTGGCGCAGATCGTCCGCGCCTCGATCCTCGTCGGTCTCGAAGTCGGTGCTGGTCAGGGCGTACAGGCGCAGTGTGAACTTCGCGCCGGAGCGCGTTTCCCAGCGCTGCAACCGGCACTTGAGCAGCTGGTCCTTGGGCTCCACGAGGCGGTCCAGGTGGCGGTACCGCGTGTCCTGCTCGGCCAGCCAGGCTGAAGTCCGCGTCCAGCAAGTCGGCCGCCGCGCTGGCATCGAACCACTGACGGGGCGGGCGCCATTCCGAGCCCGGATCGACGAGCCGGTATGAACGAGACCAAGGGGTGGTTGGAGTTCCGACAGTTTGCATGCTCTATTGTATAATCTTTAGAATTCAAGATAGAATATCAACATGAGCCGACACGTCCCCGCGCGCGCCATTCGGGCCCAAGAGCTCGACCCAGCCGCGATTTCAGATAGCGAGCCGCGGCCGGCCGATCAGGGGCTCCCACCGGCGCAGCCCAGACGAACGGCACGACTGATCGGGCCTGAGGGCATCTACGAGCAGATCAAGTCGATGGCCATGACGTATCGATTTCGCCCGGGTGAAAGGCTCAACGAAATCGAGCTGGCCAAGCAACTCGCCGTCAGCCGCACGCCGGTGCGCGAAGCGCTCAGTCGACTCGTCACCGAAGGCTATCTGACGCACACGGCGAACAAGGGCTTCTCGGCCCGCCCGCTGGATGCCAAGCAGGTGTATGACCTGTACGAGTTGCGCAGCATGATGGAGAGCAGCGCCGTGGCGCTGGCCTGCGAGCGCGCCAGTGACGACGAATTGGCGGCGTTGGAAGAAGGCGTGCGCACGGTCCAGCGCGACAGCCGCGTTGAAGCCGCCAGCGACTACAGCCATGCGCTTGAGCATCTGCGCGTGGATGAGAACTTCCACGAGACCATCGCCCGCTTGGGGCGCAACGGTGAATATCTCCGCTTGCTGCAAAACATCAACGGCCGCATCCACTATGTGCGCTGGATCGACATGCAGAACGGTCGCCGTCGCCACACCCAGAGCGAGCACCTTCAGATTGCGCGGGCGATACGCCAACGCGACGCGCAAGCCGCTGCCGGTTTGATCCGCAACCACATCTCGCGCCGCCTGGACCAGATCGTCGACGTCATCAAAGCGGGTTACGCGGAGATCTACACCCGCGACGTGCCGCCCACCCCAAACACCTGAGGTCCCGCCGACATGGACTCCCATCGAACAATCCCGTCCGACGGCACGCTGGGCGGCGCCGAAGCCCTTGTGCACATGCTGCACGCGCATGGCGTGAAGCACGTCTTCGGCCTTTGCGGCGACACGAGCTTGCCGCTGTACGACGCCTTTGCGCGCCTTCCCCACGGCATCGCGCACGTGCTCACCCGGGACGAACGCTCTGCGGCCTACATGGCGGATGCCTATGCACGCGTCAGCGGTCGCGTCGGGGTCTGCGAAGGGCCCAGCGGCGGCGGCGCCACGTACATCCTGCCCGGTCTCGTCGAGGCCAACGAGTCATCCGTGCCCGTGCTTGGCATTACCACCGACATCAGCGTCAGCGCACGGGGCCGCTACACCTTGACCGAACTCGACCAGGAGAGCCTGTTCCGCCCTTTGACGAAGTGGAACACGGTCATCGACCGCGCCTCCAAGCTGCCCGAAACGGTTCGCACCGCGTTCCGCCAGATGACCACCGGCAAGCCGGGTGCAGCCCATATCGGCCTGCCGCTGGACGTGCAGCGCGAGCCGGTCGACGCCTCGGACATCTGGGCGCAGCGCGAACTGGGCCTTTGCCCGGCGTGGCGCAGCGCGCCCGATCCGGCCGCGGTGACCTGTGCGGCAGCGTTGCTGGCCGCCGCCGAACGGCCGTTGTTCATCTGCGGCGGCGGCGTCGTCATCGCCGGTGCCGAGGTCGAACTCGCCGCGCTGGCGCAGCACGCCGGCGCGATGGTGGCGACCACCATCAGCGGCAAGGGCTCGATCGCCGAGAACCACCCGCTGGCGCTCGGCGTCGTGGGCAGCAACGGCGGCACGCCGGCTACGCGCGAGCTCGTCTCGCGCGCGGATCTCGTGGTCTTCGTGGGCTGCCGAGCCGGTTCGGTGACCACGGAGAAGTGGAGCGTGCCGAAGCGGGGAACGCGCATCGTCCATGTCGACATCGACCCCGGCGTCATCGGGGTCAGCTACCCGACCGAGGTGGCACTGGTGGGTGACGCCAAACTGACACTGGCCGCGCTAAACGCCGAGTTCGCGCGAAACCACAAGGCCCGCCCCGACAAGCTCGCGGCAGCCGCCATCGCCGAAGCCAAGCGGGGCAAATTCGATGCCTTCCGCAGCCTGGCCGAATCCGCCGCAACACCAATCCGCCCGGAACGCGTCGTCGCCGAACTGCAAAGAGTGCTGCCTCGCGACGCCATCATCGTTGCCGACCCCGGTACGCCGTGCCCCTATTTCGCGGCCTACTACCAGTTCGACGACCCGGGTCGTCATTTCATCAGCAACCGTGCACATGGGGCGCTGGGCTATTCACTGTCGGCCGCACTCGGCGCCTGGCATGGCCGGCCGCAGTCGAAGGTGGTTGCCGTGATGGGAGACGGCAGCTTCGGATTCACCTGCGGAGAACTTGAGACGGTGGTGCGCTGCAAGGCGCCGATCACCTTCGTCGTCCTCAGCAACAGCATGTACGGTTGGATCAAGGCCGGCCAGAAGACGTCGTACGGCGGGCGCTACTTCGGCGTCGATTTCCAGCAGACGCAGCACGCACGCGTTGCCGAGGCCTTCGGCGTCAAGGCCTGGCGGGTGGAGGATCCGGCTCAATTGCGTGCCGCGATCGCAGCCGCGGTCCAGTATCCGGGGCCGACGCTGCTGGACATCGTCTGCCAGCCGCTGCCCGAATCCGCGGCGCCGGTCAGCGAATGGATCGTCTGAGGTCGAGATGCTGGGGCTCGATCACGTCGGCATCTTCGGTCACGAGCTGGACGAACTGGCCAAGGTGTACGAGCGCCTGGGTTTCAGGTTGACGGCACCGTCGCAGCACGCCGGCAGCTACCGCGTCGGCGAGCCCATCAAGTTGCGCGGTACGGCGAACCGCTGCGCGATGCTGCACGAAGGCTACCTCGAACTCCTGGCGGTGATCGACGAGACGCTGGACCAGGGCGGGGTTCCCGAGGCCCTCGCTCGTCATCCGGGCGTGCACATCATGGCTTTTCGCACCGATGATCCGCAGGCCGAGACGCTGCGGCTGCAGGCCGCGGGTGTCGATGCGTCGCGCTCGCACCTGCAAAGAGAAATCGATGGCCCGCAAGGCCGGCAACTGGCGCGATTCTCGCAGGTCAGATTGCCACCGGCCGAGTTCCCCGAGGCCCGCGTGCTCGCGCTGCGCCACGAGACGCCGGAACTGCTGTGGCAGGCTTCTCACTTGCATCACCCCAACGGGGCGGTGGCGCTGCGCGAGGTGGTGGTCGTCGTGCAGGACCTCGACGATGCCGTCGTCCGGTACACGCGGCTGTTCGGCGTCAATCCTCAGCGCAGGCCGGGAACGGCCTGCTACACGCTGGCCGCCGGGGCATTCGTGCTTTGCAGCGCGGACGCCGGCGCCGCCTTTCGACCGCCGGCACTGCCGTTTCCGGCCCGCATCACGATTGCCGTCAAGACCACCGACGCTGCTGCCGCGCTGCTGCAGGCCCACGGCGTGCCCTATGCACGCGTGGGGCCGCGATTGCGCGTCGATGCCGCATGGGCCGCCGGCGTGCAGATTCTGTTTGAGCCCGAATTGGGTTGAATGCGACAGGAGTATCGAGATGAAGCAAGCCACCCGTCCCGTGCGCGCCCTCGCGCTGTCGAGTCTGCTGTTGACTCTCGTCGGCGTCTTCGCCACCGCAGATGCATGGAGCCAAACGTCCAAGCGGCTCGAGAAGGTCGTCTACGCATATCCGACGAATATCTCTTTGTCCAACGCTCCGACCTTGATGGCAGTTGGCATGGGCTATTTCAAGGAAGCCGGTCTCGACGTCGAGATCACCTTCTTTCAAGGCGCTGCGGTGCTGCTGCCGCAGGTCACGCAGAAGCACGTGATGTTCGGCTGGATCAATCCGGACGTGCTGATCACGGCGCGTCAACCGGGTCGGGATGCGCTGCCGGTCAAGATGTTCTACAACGGAATCTACGAGTCACCCTACGAGATCGTGGTGCTCAAGAACAGTGCCGTCCGGACGGTGGCCGATCTTCGCGGCAAGAAGATCGGCGTCGGCGCGATGTCCTGGGGCAATGTGGCAATCACCAAGGCGCTGCTCGCCGAGAATGGCATGGCGATGCAGCGCGACTATGAGTTCGTGCCCGTCGGCGTCGGCAGCACGGCCTTTCGGGCATTGGCCGACGGCAAGATCGACGCCCTGAACCTGTTCGACACGTTCCATCTGCAGATGGAACTCAGCGGCATTGAAGTCCGACGGGTGCCCCAGCCGGCCAAGTACGTCGCACTGTTCTCCAGCGGCTGGGTGGCGCACAAAGATACATTGGCTGAGCGCCCGGAACTGGTGGTGGCCTTCGGCCAGGCGGCGGCAAAGGGTGTCGTCGCGTGCAATGCCAACCCTGAGGCCTGCGTTCAGAACTTCTGGAAGCTCTACCCCAATGCGAAGCCGACCAAGGGCAGCGACGAGCAGAAGCTGGCCGAGGCGTTGAAGATTCTGAAGATGCGGCTGGCGACGATGCTGCCTGCCGACGGTGCCCGCAAGATGGGCCGCTACAGCGCGCAGGCTTGGGCGGACTACGTCGGCGTGCTGCACACCGGCGGCCAGGTCGCGAGCGACAAGATCCCCGTCGATGACCTCTACACCAACGACTTCGTGGAACGGATCGACAACTTCGATGCCGCGGCGGTGGCCGCCTCGGCCAAGTCGCGTTGAGCGTGGCAGCCGGGAGCCCGTGATGGCCATCGCCTTGCAGGCGCGCGACAACGAGCACGCCACCGACGCAAGCCCTGCGCCGGTGTCCACTCCCATGGTGGAGGCTCGCGATCTGGGGGTGACGTATCGGGCCAGCCGGGGTCCGGTGGCGGCGATCGAGCGGCTGTCGATGACACTCGGCCAGGGTGAATTCGTCTCCGTGGTCGGCCCATCGGGCTGCGGCAAATCCACCCTGATCAAGGTGTTCAGCGGGCTGTTGGCGCCAAGCTGCGGCAGCGTCACTTTCCGTGGCTCGGCCATCGACGGTCCGCGCCCCGATGTCGGCATGGTGTTCCAGCAAGCCACGCTGCTGCCTTGGAAGACGGTGCTCGCCAACGTCCTGGTACCAGCACGCGCGCTGAAGCTGGACCGGCGCAAGGCCGAGCACGATGCGGAGGAATTGCTGCGCCTCGTTGGCTTGTCGAATTTCGCCAAGCACTATCCGAGCGAGCTCTCCGGCGGCATGCAGCAGCGCGTGGGCATCGCTCGCGGCCTGATCCATGACCCGGCGCTGCTGCTGATGGATGAACCTTTCTCGGCTCTGGACACGATGACGCGCGACCACATGAGCCTGGAACTTCAGCGCATCTGGATGGCCAAGCGCAAGTCGGCGCTGTTCATCACCCACAGCATCCCCGAGGCGGTGTTTCTGTCGGACCGCGTGCTGGTGATGTCGGCACGCCCCGGGCGAATCATTCGCGAACTCCGTATCGAGCTGCCACGCCCGCGCGACCTGTCGACGCTTGTCGATCCCCGCTTCACCGCCATCTGCAGCGAATTGCGCCAGTTGTTCGAGCAGCTGGTGCACGTCTGAACGAGGTTGATTGTCATGTCGTCGAAGTCGCGAGCCATCGTCTTTCCCCTGATCACCGCGATGGTGTTGCTGCTGGCCTGGGTGATGGCGATCCGCCTGTTCGACGTGCCGGACTACCTGATTCCCACGCCGCAGTCGGTACTGCAGGCGCTGAAGACCGGCTACGTTGACGGTCAGTATTGGCCGCACTTCCTGTTCACGCTGCAATGCACCGTGTTGGGCTACGTGATCGGCTGCGGGCTGGCGCTGGTGCTGGGTTCATTGCTGGCCGAGTCGAAAACCTTCGAGCAGTTCGTGTACCCCTACATCATTGCGCTGCAGTCCACGCCCAAGGTCGCGATCGCGCCGTTGATCCTGGTTTGGTTCGGCTTCGGCATGGCGTCCAAGGTGGTGATGGTGGCGCTGATCAGCTTCTTTCCGATGTTCATCAACACCATCGTCGGCATCCGCCAGACCAGCCCGGCCATGCTCGACCTGATGCGCGTGTTCTCTGCTTCGCGCCTGCACATCTTTTTTCACGTGAAGCTGCCGGCGGCTGCCGGCCACATCTTTGCAGGTCTCCAGATTTCGGTCGTGCTGAGCCTGATCGGTGCCGTGGTGGCCGAATTCGTCTCATCCACCAAGGGCCTCGGCTTCCTGATCCAGGCTGCGTCGATCAATGTCGACCTGGCGACCATGTTCGCCTGCCTGCTTAGCTTGGTCGTCATCGGCCTGGCGGGCACTCAGCTCATGCGGGTGCTGCACCAGCGCCTGGTGTTCTGGGATCGTCGCGACAACCTTACGGTGCAGGGCGAGTGACGCCGCGTGGCAGAGGACCGTCATGGAGTTTCATGAGTGCTACGCGTTGGACTATGTGAGCGCGCGTGAGAAGTTCCGCGCTGCGGCGCAGGCCTCGGGCGCCGCACTGTCGGCCTATGCATTGACCCGACATCAGGGGCCTGGCGGCGTGGCGCTGTACACCGATGTCGCCCGCTTCGGCCGCGCCGGTGCGCCGCGGCGGCTGCTGGTCGTCAGCGGGACGCATGGGCTCGAGGGATACACGGGGTCGGCTGCCCAGATTGCTTGGATTGCGAGCGGCGCAGCATCGCGACTGACCGACGACACCGCCGTCGTCATGGTGCACGCGATCAATCCCTGGGGATTCGCCCATCACAGCCGCACGACCGAGAACAACGTCGACCTCAACCGCAATTTCGTCGATCACGCCGCTCCGCATCCCGCCAACCCGGCATACGCCGAACTGCATGGGCCGCTGCTGGACGACGATTGGAGTACCGCCAGCCTGGACAGGGCACAGCAGGCCATGGACGGCTACGCGCAGCGCCACGGCGCCGACGCGCTCTTCGACGCTCTGGCTCGCGGCCAGTACACGCATCCGAGCGGACTGAACTACGGTGGCACGCACCGCGAGTGGTCCAACCTCACGATGGAAGCCATTGCGCGCGAGCATTTGGCCGGCGCCGAGAGGATCGGCTTCATCGATTGGCACACGGGTGTCGGTGAATACGGTCAACCCTTTTTCCTCTGCTTCAGCGAGGAAGGCAGCGAGCTGCAGGACCAAGCGGTGCGCTGGTGGGGTCGCGACGCCATTGTTGGACAGCGACCGCACGGACGCGCGCGGCCTGGCTACCACGGCCTGCTGTTCTACGGTGTCCAGGCGTTTGTGCCCGGCATTCCTGTTTGCGGCGCGGTCGTCGAGTTCGGAACCCGAGGCTGGCACATGCGCCGCATCCTGCGGTTGGACCTCTGGTTGAAATTCAAGGCCGGCCCGGCGAGCCCGCGCAACACGATGCTGCGCGCCGACCTGCTCGACGCCTTCTGCCCGGTGGATCAGGTGTGGCGCGACAGCACGATCGCCCACGCATTGCGAATCACGACACAGGCCGTCGACGGCCTTCACAGCTGGTGATCGCGCGACCGGCCGGTGACCCCGGCAACCTCGGCTCGCTGCTGTGCGCAGGCCCCGATCCCGATCGCGTGGCCTTGGTGGAAGTCACCCCCGGCGCAGTGCCGCGCACGGTCGACTTCGGCACGCTGAACGCCTGGGCCGATGCGGTGGCACGCGGGCTGCTCAGGCGCGGCCTGGAACGCGGGCAGCGGGTGGGCTTGGTGGCCGCGAACAGCGCCGACTTCGTCGCGTCGTATCTCGGGATCCTGCGCGCGGGACTGGTGGCGGTACCGGTGAACTGGCGCCAGCCGGCGGCCGGCATTGCCGACATCCTGGCCGACGCCGACGTTGCACTGGTCCTGTGCGACGCGCCGCGGCGCCCGCTGTGCCCGGCCGGACTGCCGACGCTGGACTTCGAGCAGGGGCTGCCGGCCTTGTTGGATCACGGCAGCTTTGCCGCCGTACAACCGGCCGCCGACGACGCGGCATTGTTCCTCTACACCTCGGGCTCGGGCGGGCGACCGAAGGGCGTGATGCTGTCGCATCACGGCTACCGATGGGGCACGCGGGTTCGCACGCAGGAGGTCGATCTGGCGCGCCATCGTTTCCTCGTCGCCGCACCGCTGTATCACATGAATGCGCTGAATACCGCGCAGCTCGCGCTCACCGGCCGGGGCACGCTGGTGCTGATGCCTCAGTTCGATGCCGCCGCCTATCTCGATGCGCTGCAGAGCCAGCGCTGCACCTGGATCACCGCGATACCGACGATGATCTCGCTGCTGGCGCTCGAGACCGAGCGCCTGCGCCACGCCGACCTGAGCTTCGTCGAGCGGGTGCGGCTGGGTTCCGAGCCGGTCGGCGCCCGCGTGCTCGAATCGGCGCGCACCTTGTTTCCCCGCGCCGCCATCAGCAACGGCTACGGCACCACCGAAACCGGGGCAGTCATCTTCGGCCCGCACCCAGGCGGCCTTCCGACGCCGGCACTGTCCCTGGGTTGTGCCCAGCCGTCCGTGCAGATCCGCCTGGTCGCCGCAGACGACGCGGCCGCCCCCGAAGGCGTCCTGCAGGTGCGCAGCCCGGCCCTGATGCTGGGCTATCACCGGCGGCCGACCGAAAGCGCGGCGGCATTCACTGCCGATGGCTACTACGCGACGGGCGACGTGATCCGCCGCGACGCCGAAGGCTTTCACTACTTTGTCGGCCGCGCCGACGACATGTTCGTCTGCGGTGGCGAGAACGTCTTCCCCAGCGAAACGGAGCGCCTGCTCGAACGCCACCCGCAAGTGATGCAGGCCTGCGTCATCGGGGTGCCGGACACGCTCAAGGGGTTCAAGCCCGTGGCCTACGTCGTACCGCGGACCGATGCGCGCCCCACAGAGCAGGCGTTGAAGGCGCATGTGCTGGCGCTGGCGCCGCCGCACTTGCATCCGCGCCGGATCGTCTTCGTCGATTCCCTGCCATTGACGGGAAGCGGCAAGGTCGACCGCAAGACTGTCGCCGGCTGGGCGAATGCCTCCAACCTCGACCCAGCGCAAGCGACAGACTATCCGCCCAAGGGCGCGAGCCCGGGCGCCATTGCAGGAGTTCCATGAAAGCCATCGTCATCTACGCCCATGGCGGCGCCGAGCAGATGAAGCTCGAAACCCGGTTCGCCGACCCCGTGGCAGGCGAGGGCGACGTCGTCGTCCGCGTCCGTGCCACTTCGCTGAACTACCACGACGTCTTCACGCGCCGCGGGATGCCGGGCATCAGGCTGGATTTCCCCATCATCATGGGGCTGGACGTCGCCGGCGAAATCGATGAGGTCGGGCCCGGCGTCGCGGGGTGGCGGCGCGGCGACCGCGTGCTGGTCGATCCGATCAACCGCGTCGAAGGCGGCCTGCTCGGCGAAACGACCCACGGCGGTCTGGCCGAGCGTTGCCGCGTGCGCGCCCATCAACTGCTGCGGATCCCGGACGGTGTCACTTTCGAGCAGGCCGCCGCATTGCCGGTGGCCTTCGGTACCGCGCATCGCATGATGACCACCATCGGCCAGGTCCAAGCCGGCGAACACGTCCTCGTGCTCGGGGCCAGTGGCGGCGTCGGTGCCTGCTGCGTGCTGTTGGCGAAGCTGGCGGGCGCCGAGGTGGTGGCCTGCGCCAGCAGCGCGGCCAAGATGGAGCGGCTGCGCGCGCTCGGCGCCGACCACGTCGTCAACTACACGGAACAGGATTTTGTCAAGGCCGTCCACCAGTTGTACGGCAAGCCCCATCGGCGCCGCTTCGACGGCGGCGTCGACCTGGTGGTCAATTTCACCGGCGGCGAGACCTGGGTGCCTTCGATGCGCGCGTTGCGCCGGGGTGGTCGCCTGGTGACCTGCGGCGCCACCGCGGGCTATGACCCGAAGACCGACATCCGCTTCATATGGACCTTCGAGCTCAATATCCGCGGATCCACCGGCTGGACGCGTGAAGACTTGCAGGCGCTGCTCGCGCTGGTGGCCAGCGGTCGCATGCAGATACCCGTGGACCGCGTGTTTCCGCTGGAACAAGCGGCCGAAGCCCTGCGCCTGATCGAGGACCGCGAGGTGATTGGCAAGGTGATGGTCACGCCATGAAAAGCGCCACCCCAGCACCGACGCCGATGAGCGTCGCCGAAATGCAGCAGCGGTTGGAGCGTTCCCCGTTCAATGGATTCATGGGATTGCGGCTGCTGAAAGCCGACGCCGAACTCGGCGAGTTGGACATGCGCATGGAATTGCGCCCCGAATTCGAGCGCATGTCCGGTAGCGGACAGTTTCACGGCGGCATCCTCTCGGCATTCATCGATACCGTGGGCCAGTACGCGCTGATGATGCAGTTGGGTAAGCCCTTGGCCACGATCAATCTGCGCGTCGACTATCTGCGCCCGGCCGTGCAAACCGGTCTCCTGGCCAGCGCACGCGTCTGGCGGATCGGTCGCTCGGTCTGCGTTGCCGACGTGACGGTGAGCGACGACGCCCACAAAGTCGTGGCCATCGGCCGCGCCAACTACGCCACGCCGAGCTGAGGAGCCTGGACTTGTCCACCGGTGATGCCAGGCGTACATGGGTGCGTGCCGCCGTCGCCCGCATCGAGGCCGATTTCCAGCGCTCGGCCGACACCCACCTGATCCCCGTGCCGCTGCCGGCTTTCCCGGGTGTGCACCTGTACCTGAAGGACGAATCCAGCCACCCCACGGGCAGCCTCAAGCACCGGCTGGCGCGGTCGCTGTTCCTCTATGCCCTTTGCAACGGCTGGCTCGGTGAAGGCAGCGCGGTGATCGAGGCCTCGTCGGGTTCGACGGCCGTGTCGGAAGCCTACTTCGCGCGGCTCCTGGGCCTGCCGTTCGTCGCCGTCATGCCGCGAAGCACCTCGCCGGAGAAGGTTGCTGCGATACGCCTGTACGGCGGCCGCTGTCACCTCGTGGAAGAGCCGCATGCCGTCTACAGTGAATCCGAGCGCCTGGCGCAAGAACTCCAGGGGCATTGGATGGATCAGTTCACCTATGCCGAGCGAGCCACCGATTGGCGCAGCAACAACAACATCGCCGAATCGATATTCGAACAAATGCGGCTCGAGCCGCACCCGGTGCCGAAATGGGTGATCTGTGGCTGCGGCACCGGCGGCACCACCGCAACGATTGGGCGTTTCGTGCGCTACCGCGGCTACGAGACCCGGGTTTGCGCCGCGGACCCGGAGAATTCGGTGTTCTTCGACGCCTACGCCGGACGCGACGGTCCACGGCATCTGACGTGTGCATCTCTGATCGAAGGCATTGGCCGCCCGCGTCTTGAGCGCTCTTTCGTGCCCGGCGTCATCGACGCGATGATCAAGGTCCCCGACATTGCTTCGCTGGCCGCGATCCACGACTTGCAGCGATTGCTGGGGCGCCGCTGCGGCGGTTCCACCGGCACCAACTACATCGCGGCGCTGGCGTTGGCAAGTGAGATGCACGATGGCGGCGAACGCGGCTCCATCGTGGCCATCCTGTGCGACGGCGGCGAACGCTACGGTCACAGCTATTACAGCGACGCCTGGCTGGCATCACGCGGGCTGGACATCGGACCCGCGCAGACGGCCATCGAAGCGACTGCGACGCGCGGCCTGCCGTTGCCGTGGCCACTGGCGCGCGTGAGCGCGGGCGGAGCCATCCGGGACACGCCACACCTGTGATGCCAGCTCGATCGTCAGCCCAGCCGCCGCCGCGCGGCTTTTTTCATGCGCCCGCGCCGCTGACGGATACTCCGTCGCCCGAGCTCAAGGACCCGCATGAAACTCGCCACCCTTCCTGACGGCACGCCAGACGGCCGGCTCGTCGTCGTGTCTTCCGACCTGCGGCGCTGCGTCGCGGCGACGACGGTCGCGCCGCGGCTGCAGCTGGCGCTGGAACAGTGGACGCGCGCCGAGCCGGCGCTGCGCGAGCTGGCCGCGGCGCTGGAGCGCGGGCAGGCGGCGCAGGCGATGCCGTTCGATCCGGCGCTGGCGCTGGCGCCGCTGCCGCGCGCCTGGCAGTGGCTGGACGGCTCGGCGTTCCAGTCGCACGGCGACCTGATGCAGGTGGTGTTCAAGCTCGACAAGCTGCCGACCGACCGGCCGCTGATGTACCAGGGCCTGTCGGACCGCTTCATCGCGCCCGGCGCCGACGTGCCGCTGCCGTCGGAAGACGACGACATCGACTTCGAGGGCGAGTTCGGCGTCATCACCGATGCCGTGCCGATGGGCTGCAGCGCCGCCGACGCGGCCGGCCACGTGCGACTGGTGGTGCTGATCAACGACTGGTCGCTGCGCCGCCTGGCGCCGGTGGAGATGAAGACCGGCTTCGGCTGGGTGCAGGCCAAGCCGGCCTGCGCGATGGCGCCGATCGCCGTCACGCCCGACGAGCTGGGCGACGGCTGGCGCGACGCGCGCGTGCAGATGCGGCTGGAGGTCGACCTGAACGGCCGCCGCTTCGGCGCCGCGCACGGCGGCGCGATGGCCTTCGGCTTCGACCAGCTGGTGGCGCACGCCGCCTACAGCCGCGAGCTGGTGCCGGGCACGGTGATCGGCTCGGGCACGGTGTCCAACGAGGACTACCGCCGCGTCGGCTCGTCGTGCATCGCCGAGCGGCGCGCCATCGAGCTGCTCGACGAAGGCCAGGCGCGCACGCGCTACCTGGCGTTCGGCGACCGCGTGCGCATGGCGGCGCGGCTGGAAGACGGCCGCGACGGGCCTTTCGGCGCCATCCACCAGCGCGTGGTGCAGCGCGGCTGAGCCGCCACGCGCGGCGTGCCGCGCGCCGCCGCCGCGCGCAGGTATGTGCGGCGGCGATACCTCGCATCAGCAGCCGCCATTCGTCAGATGCGGCGGCGGTCCGTAGCATCGCGGCCGCCATGTTCAAGTACTTTCCCACCAACTACGTCTGGAACCTGTCGGTCGACCTGGCCATCGAGATGGGCGCGCGCATCGGCGAGGTCGAGGCGATGTGCGCGCCGCTGCAGCAAGCCGCCCTGGCGCCCGACGCCGCCGGCACGCAGGCCTTCCGCGAGACCTGGGTGCACATGGCCGACCAGTTGTGCGCGCTGGCCGATGAAGACAAGGCGCGCGGCCGGCTGCTCTCGGCCGGCGAGAAGCTCAACCGCGCCGCCAGCTACCTGATCACCGCCGAGCGTCTGCAGGCCCACGACGCGCCGGGCCGGCTGGCGCTGTACCGGCGGCACCTGGACCTGTTCGCCGAAGGCCTGGCGCTCAGCGGCGAGAACTGCCGGCGCGTGGAGATCCCCTACGAGGGCAAGACGCTGGCCGCGCTGTACGTGCGCGCCGAAGGCGTGGCCGGGCCGGCGCCGTTGCTGGTGCAGGTCAACGGGCTCGATTCGACCAAGGAGATGAAGTACCGCGTCGGCCTGCCGGCGTGGCTGGCGCGGCGTGGCGTCTCGTCGCTGGTGGTCGACCAGCCGGGCACCGGCGAAGCGCTGCGCCTGCAGGGCTTGACGGCGCGGTTCGACAGCGAGCACTGGGCCAACCGCGTCGTCGACTGGCTGCAGGCGCGCGATGACGTCGACCCCGCGCGCATCGGCCTCGAAGGCGTTTCGCTGGGGGGCTACTACGCGCCGCGCGCGGTGGCCTTCGAGCCGCGCTTTGCCTGCGGCGTGGTGTGGGGCGCCAATCACGACTGGCGCGACGTGCAAAAGCGCCGCCTGGAGAAGGAGGGCAACTTCCCCGTGCCGCACTACTGGGCGCATGTCTGCTGGGTGTGGGGCGCGCGCGATGTGGCCGAGTTCATGCGCATCGCCGAGCAGGTGCACCTGGACGGCGTGGTCGAGCGGATCCGCGTGCCCTTCCTCGTGACCCATGGCGAGAAGGATTCGCAGATCCCGCTGAAGTGGGCCCATCGCACCTACGAGCAGCTCGTCAACAGCCCGAAACGCGAGCTGAAGATCTTCACCGAGCGCGAAGGCGGCTGCCAGCATTCGAGCTTCGACAACTCGATCAACGCCGGCCACTACATCGCCGACTGGGTGGCCGAGACGCTGGGCGCGCGCACGGCGGCGGCCTGAATCCAACCCTGCCGCAGGAGACGTTCAACATGCACGTTAGCAACCGCCGCCGCTTCCTGGCCGTGGCCGGCGGCCTGGGCACCGCCGCGGCGGCCGGCCGCGCCTGGGCGCAGGCCGGCGCCTACCCCGACCATCCGATCAAGCTGGTGGTGCCCAACCCGCCGGGCGGGCCTTCGGACATCGTCGCGCGCTTCCTCGCC
>Ga0209794_1001187_pt1 | contig 22958 bp, 20 predicted proteins | sample EBPBio232013_DNA_FD_185869 | JGI IMG/M metagenome (GOLD analysis project Ga0209794, IMG submission 185869) | Wastewater treatment Type I Accumulibacter community from EBPR Bioreactor in Madison, WI, USA - Reactor 1_5/23/2013_ DNA (SPAdes)... | ecosystem: Engineered > Bioreactor > EBPR >... | reverse complement strand
CACCTGCCTGACCGCAGCCAATACCAGAAAATAGTAAGCATGCTTATTATAAGTTGACTGTTGGTAGGCGAGCATAGTAATATCCTCTCGTCAACAAGGTCTTTAGGCCGTCGCTAGGTTCCGTCTCGTGATCGAGCTTGGCGAGCTACATGCGACGGGTGCTGCAGGCTGATTACCACTACCGAGGAAAGAGGAGAAACATGAGCAACGCAACGAACCCCGTCAGTGTTCCGACCAACAACCCGAAACTGATTGCCTGGGTCGAGGAGGTGCGGGTGCTGTGCAAACCGGAGCAGGTCGTCTGGTGTGATGGCTCGAAAGCCGAATACGACCGCTTGTGCAACCTGATGGTCGAAGGCGGGACCTTCATCCGCCTCAATCCGGAAAAGCGGGCAGCTTCCTACCTCGCACGCTCACACCCTTCCGATGTCGGAAGGGTCGAGGACCGAACCTTTATTTGCTCCATCAACAAGGAGGATGCGGGCCCAACGAACAATTGGGCCCCGCCGGCGGAAATGCGTGCCACTTTGAACGGGCTGTTCGACGGCTGCATGCGCGGACGAACGATGTACGTGATCCCGTTCAGCATGGGTCCGCTGGGCTCACCGATCGCCAAGATCGGCATCGAAATCACCGACAGCCCCTATGTCGTGGTGAACATGGGAATCATGACCCGGATGGGCCGTGCCGTGCTCGACGTACTCGGCAGCGACGGCTTCTTCATCCCCTGCGTTCACTCCGTGGGCGCGCCGCTCGCGCCGGGGCAGCAGGACGTCCCGTGGCCGTGCGAGGCGGACATCAAGCGCAAGTACATCGTGCATTACCCGGAGACCTACGAGATCTGGTCCTACGGTTCGGGCTATGGCGGCAATGCGCTCCTCGGCAAGAAGTGCCTGGCACTGCGCATCGCCTCCGTAATGGCCCGCGATGAGGGCTGGCTCGCCGAACACATGCTGATCATGGGCCTCGAATCGCCGCAGGGAGAAAAGACCTACCTCGGCGCCGCTTTCCCCAGTGCCTGCGGCAAGACCAATCTGGCCATGCTGGTTCCGCCCACGGGCTTCGAGGGCTGGAAGGTCACCACGGTGGGTGACGACATCGCGTGGATCAAGAAGGCGCCGGACGGGAGGCTGCGCGCGATCAATCCCGAAGCCGGCTTCTTCGGCGTTGCTCCCGGCACCAACATGAGTTCCAACCCCAACGCCATGTTGACCATACAGAAGAACTGTATCGTCACCAACGCCGCTCTGACCGACGACGGTGATGTCTGGTGGGAAGGCATGGACGGCCCGCCGCCGGCGCATGCCATCGACTGGAAGGGCGAGGACTGGACGCCCGGCTGCGGCCGCGTGGCGGCGCATCCCAACGCGCGCTTCACGGCGCCGGCCAGCCAGTGTCCGAGTATCGACGCGGATTGGGAGAACCCGGCTGGCGTAGCGATCAGCGCTTTCGTCTTCGGCGGCAGAATGAGCAAGGACATGCCGTTGGTGTTCCAGGCGTTCAACTGGAGTCACGGCGTCTATCTGGCCGCCACCATGGGTTCCGAAGCGACAGCCGCGGCGATCGGCCAGGCGGCGATGCGTCGAGACCCCATGGCGATGCTGCCGTTCTGCGGCTACAACATGGCGGACTATTTCAGCCACTGGCTGAACGTCGGTCGCCAAGTGCCCAATCCGCCGCGCATCTTCCGCGTCAACTGGTTCCGCAAGGGCGAAGACGGCAAATTCCTTTGGCCGGGCTTCGGTGAAAACATGCGCGTACTGAAATGGATCGTCGATCGGGTGCACGGCCGCGGCTTCGGCATCGAAAGCCCGATGGGCTGGATGCCGCGCCACGAAGACCTTGAATGGAACGGCCTCGACTATCCGAGCGACACCTTCTATGACCTGATGTCGGTCGGCCGCAAAGCAGGCTCGGCCGAGGCGCATGCGCACGAAGAGCAGTTCGACATGTTCTTTGACCGCCTGCCCAAGGAGTTCATCTTCGAACGCGAATTGCTGCGCTCGCGACTCTGGCGTTCGCCCGAGAAATGGGAACTGGCGCACGAGGCCCATTGAACGGTCGTCGCTGACCCTGCCGGCCGCGCCCCCGGGGCAATCTGCTGCCGCGGGCGCTGCCCGAGCGATCAAGTCTGAAGCACATTCATTGAGGAAAAGTTCAGCATGTCACGCAAGAAGATTGCACTTGTCGGCGCCGGTCAGATTGGCGGTACGCTCGCCCTGCTCGCCGGCATCAAGGAGTTGGGCGACATTTCTCTGTTCGATATCGCCGACGGCGTCCCCCAGGGCAAGGCGCTCGACCTCGCCCAGGCCGGGCCGGTCGAGGGCTTCGACAGCGCCCTGGCCGGCGGCAGCGATTACGCTGCCATCGACGGTGCCGACGTGGTTATCGTCACGGCCGGCGTGCCGCGCAAGCCGGGCATGAGCCGCGACGATTTGATCAGCGTCAATACCAAGGTAATGGTCTCAGTCGGCGAAAACATCAGGCAGCGCTGCCCCGAGGCCTTTGTCATCGTCATCACCAATCCGCTGGACGCCATGGTCGGGGTACTGCAGCAGGTCTCGGGCCTGCCACCGGCAAGAGTCGTCGGCATGGCCGGCGTGCTGGACAGTGCGCGCTTCCGCCATTTCCTGGCCGACGAGTTCAAGGTCTCCGTCGAGGATGTCACCGCCTTCGTGCTGGGCGGCCACGGCGACACCATGGTGCCCTTGGTGCGCTACTCGACCGTCGCCGGCATTCCCTTGCCCGATCTGGTCAAGATGGGTTGGACGACCCAGGAACGGCTGGATGCGATCGTCAAGCGCACCCGCAATGGCGGTGGGGAGATCGTCGCCTTGTTGAAGACCGGTTCGGCGTTCTATGCCCCGGCCGCCGCTGCCATCGTCATGGCCGATGCGTATCTCAAGGACAAGAAGCGCTTGTTGCCGTGCGCCGCCTGCTTGAGCGGGGAATACGGCGTCAAGGGCATCTATGTCGGCGTCCCGGTCATCCTGGGCGCCGGCGGCGTCGAGAAGATCGTCGAAATCGAGCTGAATGCCGAGGAGAAGGCGATGTTTGATCACTCGGTCAAGTCGGTCAAGGAACTGGTCGAGGTCACCAAGCAGTTCTTGTAGGTATTGTCGCATTGGCTGGGCGCTGGGCTGACCGACTCCGCTCGGTTGCCCGGACCAGCGTCCAGCGTTCAGCAGCCGGTCGGATTGCCGGCAGGCAGTTGCGCTCATTCTTCGTTCGCCGTATCGTGGCGCGGCGTTCGGTGTCCGGCACGTCGCCGCCGTTATGCGTCCACTCATGGAAAGACTCCAGTATGAAATATCTGCCTGAACTGTTTGCCGCCAACACCCGCTGGGCTGAGGACATGCGAGCAGCTGACCCCAATTTCTTTGCCGGCCTGGCCGGCTTGCAGGACCCTGACTACCTGTGGATAGGGTGTTCGGACAGCCGGGTGCCGGCGAATCAGATCACCGGCCTGAAGCCGGGCGAAGTTTTCGTGCATCGAAATATCGCCAACGTCGTGGTGCATACGGACCTCAACTGCCTGTCGGTAATGCAGTACGCCATCGATGTGCTCAAAGTCCGCCACATCATCGTTTGCGGTCACTACGGCTGCGGCGGTGTCCGCGCGGCTCTGGAAGGGCCCTCCCTGGGATTGATCGACAACTGGTTGCGCCACATCCAGGATGTGCGCGATCGGCACATCGATTTCCTCGCGGCGCTGCCGGACAACACGGCCCGCTGGCGCGCCCTGTGCGAACTGAACGTGATCGATCAGGTGCGCAATGTTGCCCGCACGACGCTGGTCGGCGACGCCTGGAAACGTCACCAGCCCCTTATGTTGCATGCCTGGATTTATGGTCTGGAAGATGGTCGTCTGCAAGACCTGCAAGCTTCCTTCAACGAGGAAGCCGAAGTGGATTCGGCCATCGCCCAGGCGGTGGCGGCGGCCCATGCGCGTTACACGGTCCGCGCGTAGCGCACCCGGCGGCAAGTGGACGCGGGCTGACGAACACAGGGCAACTCGATGCCGACCCGAATCTATCTGGTGCGCCACGGTGCCACCGACCTAACCGCCGAAGACCGATTCGCCGGTTCCTCTGATGTGCCCCTCTCCGACGAAGGCCGCAGGCAGGTGGCATGTTTGGCGGCGCGGCTGAAACGAGAGAAGCTGGACGCCGTCTACGCCAGTCCGTTGGGGCGCACCATGGAAACCGCGCGCACCTTGGCGCTTCCCCACGGTCTGGAGCCGATAGCCGAGGCTGGGTTGCGCGAAATCGATTATGGCCACTGGGAAGGGCTGCGTCGATCGGAGGTCGAGAGCACGTTCCCGGCCGAGTACGCCGTCTGGCAGGAGGATCCATTCGCTATCGCTCCCCTGGGTGGAGAATCGGGTGTCAATGTGCTCAACCGGGCATTGCCCGCGTTGCGCGCGATAGTCGAGCGGCATCGCCACGGCACGGTCCTGTTGGTATCCCACAAGGGAACCAACCGACTGCTGGTCAGTAGCCTCCTGGGCTTCGACATGCGGGGCTATCGCGATCGCCTCGAGCAAAGTCCCGCAGCGCTGAGCCTTCTCGACTTCATGAGCGAGGTTCGCGCCCGCTTGCGCTTGTTCAACGACATCTCGCATTACGAGGACCTATCCGAGCGGCTCCTGACAGAACGCTTGCCGCGCTGGTAAGGCGCTGCGCCATCTGCCCGCAAGAAGGCGATGGGTCGTGCAAGCGAGTGAGGGCAGCTCAGTGCCATGACCGTCGCATCTCGGGTCGTCCTGGCTGCGGTACGCATGAGGATTTCGCTGACGTCGAAGGCTCCTGCAGCAGACGCTCGATACGCTGTTCCGGACATTGGGCGAATCGAGCAACAAGGTCGAGGTCACCACCGCGATCAGCGACGACCTGCGTTCGGTCGCCGCGCGTCTCAACGCCATCATGGCCAGCTTCTCATTCTCGCTCTTCACAGCCGGTGAGCCCATTGGAGGCGCTATGCAGCCGGCGCCGCGGTTGGGACGACGTATCAGAGGCGTTTGCCGGTCCGCGGTCAAGAAGCGAGCGGCCGTAGCCGTTGGTCAAAAAACGAAAGGCCGCTCCACCGCGAGTTGAACTTCGGCAAACCGGGGATGCAAGGGGTTCAGGATCAGGTTGCGCGCCTCCGGCACGATGACCGACGGGACGATCAGCCCGAGCGCCCGCGCTGATCGCAAGAAATCCGTACCGAAATCGACGGACGCTGGACCGGGCGGCGTCGCCTCCCAGCCGTCCAGCGCCTCGATATCGGCCGTTTCGTAGAGCGTGGCATCGTCCGGCAACGTCAGTGAGACCAACAACAGATCGACCGGCAGGAAAGTGCCCGTATGAGCGAGCTTTTCCATTGCACAGATTTCGACGCTCACGCCAGCGTAGATCACCGGCGTGCCCTGCGCGTGCCAACGTCCGCCATCGACCAGCCCGCCAGCACCGCTACGGTCGAGGGCATGCCTCGCCTTGGCGATGTGCCAGGCGCGCATCAGGCCGCGCCGCCGTAGGCGATGGCATTCAAAATCCGCGACACTTCGCGGCAACCGATTTCGGTATCGAGCAGTGACAGTGGCGCCACGTTGCCCAGTCCCAGATTGCTGGTCTGCAACCATGCACTGGCCATGACCGGGTCGCCGAAAGTATCCTCGGCCAGTTTCTCGATGGCGCCAATGCGGTTGAGGCGTTCGGTCATCGGCGGGTCCAGCGTTTCGTTGCGGGCCAGCTTGCGCTTGGCTGTCGAGGCCGAGAGGCCGATCAGTTGATAAATCCGTTCGCGTGGCACGCGCAGCGCCTCTGCCATGCCGATCAGGTTGCTGGCCGACGCCCCCTTGCGAATCTCGCTGATCTGAGTCTGAGCCGAACTGCTCAGGAACTGGTTGCGATAAAGCACCCATGCACCCGCGGCGCCCTGGGCGGCGAGCGAAGCCGCCGGACGACCCGCCGAAACGACATATTCTGTTCGCACCTGCTCGACCCGAGATGCGGACCTGGCAGGCGATTTGGCCGCCGCCTGGATATCCGGCTTGCCGACTTGACCGCGCCCAAGCGTCGCCTTCGCCATGATCACACTCCTTGAAGGATCATATGAGCTCTTATTATAGACCATATGGACCGACGATCCGTCCGTTCCGCAAACGCGCGCGCCAGACCGACTCGGAATTAGAAAGAGCCCGAGTTCCGCTGAGGCTGCAGTCAGCCAAGCCTCCTGCAAGACGCTCTGCAGGGCAGATTTCTTCGCTGATTGAGCGAATGCCTGTTTGGAAAAGTACTACTCAAGCTTGGCTTCCTTGGCCGGGCCCGGGGGCAGGCGATGCAAGCACACGGCGAATCGCGGCGAGGATCTCGCTGCCGGCATCCGTCTTGCGAAAATAGCCCGCACACGGGCCGGCCATCGCTTCCGCGCGCACCCTGGGGCCGTCATGGGCGGTAACGAAGAAGACAGGTGTCGCGATGCCATCGGCCGCAAGTTGATTGCGGAGATCGACCCCGGACCTCCCCGGTAGCTGAATGTCGACCACGAGGCAAGCAAATCGCGGCCGCTTCATGTCCGCGCAAAACTCTTCGGCGGAGGCATAGGCAACTGGCTGCATCCCCGCCGCGCGCAAGAGCCGTGCAAGCGCACGGCGAAGACTCTCATCATCGTCGACGACACCCACATACACCTGATTCAGGCCAGCGGTCAGCATGGTCGTACAGCGTACCCGGCGCGAGGCGCTTGGGCTACTGCCCTTTAGGGCAGCCATCGGTTTCCGGCTCTTCCTCGGCATTGCAGGGCCAGCGCTTGCCGAGGAATTCGCTGCAGTCGGAGCTGCGGCGCCGTCCCTGGCCACCTGTCGATTGGCGAATCAATACACCTGTGGTGCCGCCACTGTCCCTCAGTTGAGGTCCGAATCCTTGAAGAATTTCGTCCCCGACACGCTGAGCGTTGCGGAGAGCCCGGTCTCCGTCAGTTGATACAGGTAAACGCCCGGGGCCACCGAGGCGGCGCCGGTGAACATGGTGCCCTGACCGCCAGCCATCGCCGAGAGGTTGGCCTGGCCACCGAACTCCCAGCCCTGGTCAATGAAGTTGCGCAAGGCCTGCTCGCTGGCGAAGACGAAGATCAGGCGACTCTTCGCGATGCCGAATCCCAGCCCGCCCTGCACCTGCGCCATCTGCATGAAGGTCTGGCGACCGGTCATCTGATTGACCACCATGCCTTTGCCGGTCGTGCCGCCGGCAAAGAAGAGCTTGATGCCGAAGGTGCTGAACACTGCGTAGCCGGCCGAACGCTCGATCGCACGCTGCGCACCCGGCGCGATCTCGTACAGCGCGCTCAGTGCGTCCTGTGACATCTCCCGAACCTGATGCCTGGCCTGGATGACCTTGCCTTCATTGGGAACCCCCTGGGGCAGGACGTTCTCGACATCCTTCATCGGGTCCCAGGACCACTGCTGGGCGGCGAGCGGTGGTGCAGCGAGGCAGATGGCTGCAACGAACATTGTCAGGCGTGCTTTCATGTGTTTTCCTCCGGAGAGCACCTTGTGCTTGGTTGATTGCCACGAGAGATATCTCCCGTCTGAAGTCGGACTGTCGTGTCGGACGCGTCCTGCGGCGGAGTCTACTACTTGTGCCCGCACGCTGACGCTGTCTTCCCTTCAGGGCAGCCATAGGTTTTCGGCCCTACGTCGGCGTTGAAGTGCCAACGGTCGCGGAGGAAACCGTTGAAGCCGTGCACGGTCGATAGGTGGGAGCAGCGCATCAGCCGGCAGCCCGGGTTCCGCCACGTCCAACTCCACATGCACGCGCCTGTCCAAGGCCGTGGCGATGTTTACCAGGGCATCGAGAGAGAAGCGCGACACGCGTCCGCGCGGTGCCGGAAAAGCTCCGACTCGTTGATTCCTCGTCGGGTCAACCCGTCATCAGGGTGTTCCGAGGAACAGATAGAGATTCGAGTAGCCGCCGGTCGAGCCGGAACTCGAGTAACCGTAACCCAGATATACCGGACCAAGCGGGGTTTCGCCGCCGAGATAAATGGCGCTGGAGTTGATCCAGCCTTTCAACTCGGTTTCCGTAAAGGGTCGGCCGACCTTGGCGGCCTCGAGTGCGACACCCAGACGCATGTCACCGCGCAAGCCCAGCGGTAGCCGACCGATGATCCTCTCGGCCCGTACGCTACCGTAGCTCATGTCGTCGCCCTTCAACTGGCCGACGGCAAAGGCGGTCATGTTGAGCATGCCGCCAAGGTTGCCAAGATCGTAGTAGGGAAGCTTGCCGATCGGTGAACCCTGATAGCTGAGGCGGGTACCGAAAACCCAGTCGCCGAGGCTCGTGTAGCCTCTCAGATCGGCGTCGAGTTTGCTGTAGTCTTCGGTCTGCGAGTCGAAATAACGCGTGTTGACGGACCAGCCCTTGGTCGGGAAGTAGAGGCGATCGGTCTGATCCAGGGCGAGCGCGGCAAACCAGCCGTTGTAGTCCTTCGACTCCGCCGGGAAGAGTGGCGATCCGGTATCGATTTGAGCCTTGTACCAGGTTTGCTGCCAGCCGGCGTGGATCTGGCCCAGCAGGCCGATGTTGATGCCGCCGCTCAGCCGTACGTCGGTCTGCGTGATCCGATAGTCGGCGAGTTTGTCGTTGTTCTCGTAAATGCCGGTGGAGCGGTTGCCGAACCGGAAGTCGGTTTCCAAGAAGTAGCGCTGGCGCTCGTCGAGCGGTTGGTAGTAATCGACGCCGACGCCTGATCGCGAACCGATCTCCCCGAAGGCAAGGATCTCGCCGCCCAGGCTGTTGAGCCAGGTCTTGTTGTAGCCGAGGCGCAGCGTATAGGTCGAGTCCACCTTGAAGTTGGTGTCGAGGTTGACGCCATAGCGGAGGTAATCGGGTCCCCAACTCTTTTCCACGGGCGTCACGCGCAGCACATTGCGGCCGCGCAGCGTGTTGTCCAATGCGTAGTCGATGTTCTCGTAGTAGCCGTCGCCGTACGCGCGCAGCAGGTCGCTTCTGACCACGTTGGGGTCGATTGCCTCGCCGGGCCGGGTCTCCAGATGGCGCTCGATGACCGCTGGATTGACCCGTTGGAGACCGGCGATCTCGATTGCATCGATCTTTGGCGCGTCGCGCCGGGCGATCTGGATGCTTTCCGACCAGGCGGCATAGGCGGTCTCGCTGACCGCCAGCGGACGCAGGCGGTCAGCGAGTGCTTCGGCGGCCCTGGCGCCGCGGTCAGCCGTTTCCGCGGTGCGCTTGAAGTCACCGGCCGTGATTCCTTCGAGATCGGGCTTGATATAGATGTCGGTGGGTTTGAGCGTCGCCAGCGAGCGGCTGACGTTCTGTTCGGTCAGGATGTTCACCATCTGCGCCGACACGCTGAGCAGCGAGCCGATTTCGTCTGCCTTGAGCAATGGCGAGCCGACATTGACGGCAATGACGATGTCCGCCTGACAGCGTGCCCGCGCTTCGCCGATCGGTACGTTGTCGACCAGACCGCCATCGACCAACTTCTCGCCGTCGATCTCGACCGGCGACATCAGGCCGGGGACCGACATGCTGGCGCGCATGGCCCTCGACAGGCTGCCCTCACGAAAAACCACACGCTCGCCATTGACGATGTTGGTGGCGATGATCGACAGAGGCAGCGGCAGCGAAGCGATTTCGCGTTCGCCAAGATAGTCGTAGATCAACTGGTTGAAGAACAGCTTGATCTTTTGCCCGGTGACGATCCCGCTCTGATAGCGCATGCCGTCCGCGCTCACTCCGGTCTCCGACGCCGGCAGGAATCTCTTGTCGCGAGCCTTCTTGCGAAAGCTCTGTTGCGAAAAGGTCGGGTCGTCCTGGAAGAGGTCGTCCCAGTCCGCTTTGGCCAGTTCCTCGCGCATGATCTCCGGTGTCAGCCCGCCGGCGTAGGCGCCGGCCACCAGACCTCCCATGCTGGTGCCGGCGACACAGTCGATCGGTACGCGCATTTTCTCGAGCACTTCGAGAACGCCGATATGCGCCGCGCCGCGCGCGCCGCCGCCACCGAGAACGAGGCCGACGCGCGGCCGTGGCGTCTCGGCAGCGTTGGCGATGGCGCCGATGGTGAACAGCACGAGCAGCAGCAAGTGCCGGCAAGGCATGCGTTTCATGACTGGCCTATTCTGGTTTCCGGATCGGAGTTCGCCATTCCTCGCCTGGCGCGGGTCGTCCAGGTCAGGCTCAAAGGCTAGTCCTTGCTGCTCGCGGGGAGCGAAGTGAGAATCGTCAGTGCGGCTTGCACGTGTTCGGCGGCATCCCGGCCGAGGCTGGTGAGATAGCCGCCATCGATCTGCGTCAACAAGCCCTTGGAGTGCAGTCGCTGTGTTGCCGCGATGATTGCCGGGGCGGCCGTCTTGTGGATCTTGATTCCTTGCTGGGTGCTTGCCAGATCAAAGTGGACCAGGGTATTCAGTTCATCGACCAGATCGGGCGTGAAAGGCATGTGATTCCTCGTTTGGCAAAACCGGTGTTTCCGGGGGGCTCCATTCTAGCGCGCGCAGCGCTCGATGGCCTCAGGAACTGCACGAAAGCGTCGAGCAACCGGCCCTGTGCCGGGCCCAATCGGGTCGCTTGGCGCTGAACGCTGCGCACCCTGCCTGCTCCACATAGGGGTGGCGCAGCACGTCGAGGAGATCATGGATGCGCTGCGTGTCGCCCTGTTCAGCGCGGTCGATGGCCTGTTGCGCGAGGTAGTTGCGCAGCACGTAGCGTGGGTTGGCGGCGTTCATGCGCGCTGCTCGGCGTGCCGCCGGCTGAGCGTCCTGGCGAACCCGAGCCGCGTAGCGCGTGAGCCAGCGCGAGACAGGCGCGGAGAAGCGCAGGCGCAGGTCATCACGATAGAAGGCGCTCTGGACAACATCAATGGCTGGATTGTCGATGTCCAGCGAGGCCAGGCAGCGGAAAAACTCGGTCATGTCGATTTCCCCCAGCCGCATCAGTTCGAAAAGTTCCTCGAGCAGGTCGGCATCGTCATGGTGCCATTCGCACAGACCGAGCTTGCCGGCAAAGGCCGCGCAGAACTCGCTCGAATAGACTTCGTCGTAGCGTTCGATGCCGGCTGCCAGCTCGACCGGCCGCGGCGTCAGCATGGCCAGCGCGTCGGCCAGCCGTTCGAGGTTCCAGCGCGCGATCGCCGGCTGCCGGGCAAAGCAGTAGCGCCGGCTCGAGGCGTCGGTGGTGTTCGGCGTCCAGCCCGGATCGAAATTGTCGACCCAGCCGTAAGGCCCGTAGTCGATCGTCAAACCGAGAATCGACATGTTGTCGGTGTTCATCACGCCATGGACGAAGCCGACGCGCATCCAATGCACCATCAGGCGGGCGGTACGTTCGCAGACTTCGCCGAACCACGCGGCCAGGCTCGGCTCGGCGCCGGTCACGAGTTCGGGGAAGTCGCGCGCGATCGTGAAGTCGACGAGGCGCTGCAGCAACTCGCGCTCGCCGCGTGCGGCGAGCAGCTCGAAATGCCCGAAGCGGGTGAACGAGGGGGCGACCCGGCAGACCACGGCACCGGGTTCGGCGACCGGATGGCCGTCGTAGAACATGTCGCGCACGACCGTTTCACCGGTAGCGACGAGACTCAGGGCGCGGGTGGTCGGCACGCCGAGGTGATGCATCGCTTCGCTGCACAGGAACTCGCGGATCGACGAGCGCAGCACGGCGCGTCCGTCGGCCCGCCGCGAGTACGGCGTCGGTCCGGCGCCCTTGAGCTGCAGCTCGAGACGCTGCCCCTGGCCATTGACGGCTTCGCCGAGCAGGATGGCGCGGCCGTCACCCAACTGGCCGGCCCACTGCCCGAACTGATGGCCACCGTAGCAACTGGCGTAGGCGGCCATCCCCGGCAACAAGGCGTTGCCGGCCAGCGCGGCCAGCATCTCCGGCGCCGCCATGGCTGGTTCGTCGAGACCGAGCGCTGCGGCGACCTCGCGCGAATGGGCGAGCAGGGTCGGCGCGGCGACCGGTGTCGGATCAACCGGCGACCAGCAGGCGCCGAACACCTGTCGCGGCGCGTTGTGTCGATCGGTGTCGCCGGGCAGGTCGCGCAGGAAGCGATTGTCGAAGTTCAGCATTGGCGCGGGGCATCCAGGCAGAGGGTCAGTCGGCAAGGTGTGGCGGTGGACTGGTGACCGCCGCCGGTCGCAACGGGTGCGGAGGACTCAACCCCGCCTGACCATGTCGATGATCTTCGCCGTATCCAGCGATCGTGCCTGTGCCTGCATCTCGGGCAGATAGCGCGCCTGCAGACCCTTGGCTTCGCCGAGCATGCTGTCGAAGCTTTCGCGCAACATCTGCGCCGAGAAGCTGCGGCCACCTGCGTAGTAGCGCCTGGCGACATGGCCGAGTGCATAGGTGCTGGCGAAACTCATGCCGGAACTCACCGCCTGCTTGCCGAGGCCACCGAGCATGCCGCCGCCGATCTTGCCGAGCAGGCCGCCGAGCAGCTTGCGGCCGGCTTGTTCGAGATACTGCGAGGTCAGCCCGACGCCGAGGGTGGCAAGGAAATCCTTGATATGCCCGCGATCGAGTTCGAAGCCGTAGGATTTGCCGATGCGATAGACCAGCTTCATCTGCAGCGGGATGATCGCCATCGTCGACAGCGATTCGGGCAGCAGTTCGAGCGCGCCGTTGAGAATCGCGGCATTGAGAATGGCCTTCTCCATCTCGGCCTCGCTCATCGTCGACGCGTGCTCAGCGACCGCGAACACTGGCGCGGCCGGTGCCTCGTCAACGGCGCTGTCGGTTGCCGAGGCACCGACCGGCAGCGCAGCGATCGCCTCCGCCTGGCGCGTATACGCGGCCGACTGCTGCACATCGAGAGCCAGCGCGTGGCGCAGGTCGGCGAGAAATGCCTGTTCGGCAGGCGACTGCACGCCGTCGGCATCGCAGACGCAGACGGCCATCTCAAAGGCGAGTTGACGCGCTTCCGGCGAGGTCAGCGCGGCGACTGCCGACGGCATCGAGACGCGCTTGAGCAGCACGTCCTGATAGAGGGCGGCAAGGTTGATCGATGCTTCGCCGGCCAGTGCGTCGGCGATGCGCTTGAGTTCGGCGCGCTCGGATTCGTCCTTGTTGCCGTCGGCAAAGGCAGCCATCAGGCTGAGCGTGAGGATGGCTTTCTGTTCGTGTTCGTTCATGCTGGGTCTCCTGGAAAGTGTGGCCCTTGGGCAGGACGAGTATCGACAAGTTCCGGTGCGCAGGCAAGGAGAGCGGGGTCGTCCGGCGGATTTGCAATGCCAAGCAGCCGCTGTGCAGTCGGTTCCTGCCTCAGAGGGCAGGTGTCAGGTGCCCGCGGAGAACAGCGGTACGCGTGCGAGGTGAGAGGAAAGGCGGTCGCGCGCCTGCGCGGTGTAACCGAAGTCTCCGCGTGAGGCGTGCCATGCCGTCATGATCGCTTCTCCGATGCGCTCGATCCGGGTAGCCATCAGCGCTTCGTCGTCGCCAATCTTGCGCGCGAGGCGCAGGAACGATTCGTGAGTGACGTCCTGCCAGCGCTTCGAACGCGCGAGGTTGAGCGCCAACTGGTCGTCGGCCTTGTACTGAACGGTCGATACGAAATCGTAAGCGGGCGCAAGCCGGGCGTTGGCGCCGTCTGGGTAGATCAGGCTCCAGTTCTTGAGGTGGGCATCGCCGTTACCAGAGGCAATGACGAAAACCAGTCGCCGGATGAATTCGTCCAGTTCCGATTCTCCCGCGAGTTTGTATACCAGGTTGGCCAGCGTTTCGTAGTTATAGCTGGCGTATTTTTGCTCGGGGTAGAGCCCCAGAATCTGCGCGAAGTCCTCGATGTGAACGCGCTTGCCCGGCGACGGGCGGTCGAAGCGGCGGACAGCCAGAGCCGTTTGACCTCCGAATGTACTGGCTTCCGACGGTAAGCCAGAGATCTCGGCAACCGGAATCAACCGAATTTCCGGGATATCGATGCCGCTGGCCTTTGCCCAGAGCATGGTTGCCTGCTCGTTTTCGGGCACACCCGGAAAGCGGGCGTCCGGCAACTTGACGATCCAGTCGCCGCCGGTGCCGCTGACCGGGATGGTCAGTCCGCGCCCTTCGCGTCGGGCGGAAAACTTGAGCTGTACTCCGGCCAGCGAAAAATGCCAGTCGCTTTCTCCTGCGTGCCCTTCGCTCGCCTGAAGGGTTGCGTCTGTGGTTTCCGGCAACGCCTCGTCGGCCATTATGCGAACGGCACCGGGCAAATCCTCTCCCAGGTGATGGAGGAGGAAGAACTCACGATAGACCGAAACACCCGCCTGGCGGGCAATCATTTCGCGCAAGGGACCTTCCGGTAGCAGATTGGAAAACCATGGCGGTGTGCGTGATCGGGAGGCATGCACCTGGTCAGGATCGTCGAGAAACTGTTGCCCAAGTATCGGCCTGGGATAGGCTCGCTTGTACGATTCGACGAGCCTGAACTCGCAGCCGTCGTTGCGCGTCAGGTTCAGTTGCCCGACGTGGATGTCGTTTATCCATACGCCAAGGTTGTGCTCCATTCAGCCCTCCTCGTCGTCGACGATCAGCGACGCGATCCTCGGCCGATCGGGCTCGTCCCAGCGGGCATGGCGAGCGAAGAATAGCTCTACGCGCGGCCGCATCCACTCGGCGCGCAATTTCAGGAAAGCGGCGCTATCGCCGTCATCGAGCGCCCGTCGAACGGCTGCGCTGATGCCATGCGACAGCAGGAGGCGGGAATCATCGATTCCGACCAGCAGGCGGCGTACGCCCCTCTGGTGTGGCGGATGGATGAGCCGGTTGGCTGCCGATTGCAGCGCTTCCTCAGTTTTGCCGGCACGCACTGGAAAGATCTGCACCAGTGGTGATGAGTCATGGCCCGAATGGACTTGGCTCATGAGTTGCCCGGCGGCCAGCCTGTCGCCGGTTACCAAGTCGCGTGGTTCGAGGCTAAACAGGGCAAGGGCCAGCAGCTTGCTCGCCGCGAAGCGGAAATTGAAGCGATCGGCGACGTCGGGTATTGCCGATGGTTTTCCGCTGACCATCTCCAGCATCCCATTGACGGAGCGTTCCTCACTTTCCGGGAGAATGCGCGCCAGGACCTTGCGCGTCGAAACCGTGTCTCCCTGGTGAGCGCCATTCAGCGCGCCGCGCCAGATCCAGCGTGCCAGCAGTTCGCGCGATCGCGGCGACGGTTGGGGATGGAGCTGGAAGAACCTGCCCAGGGTCACGAACGCCTGCTTGTAAGGCAGCAGGTCGTAATGGGGGATGCCTGCATCGCTCTTGAGGAACTGGATAATCTGGCTTGCGGTGGCCGCCGTCAACCGGTACGCCTGTTCGGCTTCCTTGTCAGTCAGGCGTGGCGGGTCGCTGCGGGCGCTTTCCACGACCGGTAGCCCGAGCAGAACGCGCAGCAGCCGGTGCAGAAGTCTTTCTTCGATTCGCCCGAAATCCAGTTTTTCCAACTCGGAAGAAATCTGTGTGATGGTCGCTGGCCGGCTCTGCAAGCGCGAGCCGTTGAGCGCGTCGAAAACGTCGGAATCGTCAAGCGACTTGCCGGCCGAATTGATCCGATTGAAGATGTCACGCAGAATGGCCTGGTCGTCGCTGCGGACAATGTAGGCGGGGATCTCGTATTCGCGTAGGCGCCGGCCCAACTGGATTGCCGTGTCGCGCCTTTGCCGACTGCCGGGCGCGGCGGCGTGGTCGAGCAACCATTGCATCAGCTTTTCCGCGTCAAGAACGACGGTCATTGGCAGCCAGCGCGACGGATCGGCGCGGCGCTTGCCGATGGCAGGAGGAGCAACAAAGTCCGCCGCATCGAGGTCGACGTACAGGGCGAAGTCATCCGAGTCCGGGTCGGCAGCGAGCAATGTCCGGGCAAGGGAGACAATTCGCTGCTGACCATCGACCACCCACAAGGCATTCGGCATCTGCGGAGCAGGCAGGGTGAGCGATCCGAAACGCACTTCGCCCGCCGGCGCCGCTGCTTCCCAGAGCAGCAGCGTTCCCACCGGATAACCCCGAAAAAGGCTTTCCAGCAGGAGCCTGGCATCCATGCGGTCCCATTTGAGGCCGCGCTGGAAACTGGGAATGCGAAGCCGGCCGCTTGCCACCACCTCCAGCAGGTCCTGGACGCTGAAGGTCCGCGCTTCCGGGCGTCTGTCGAGCAGCGCGTTGCTTGTGTGGTTGGCCGCGGTCGTCATGGCTGTGGTCGGGTTGACATGTTCGGTCGATTGTTTCACAAGCCTCTTGTTTCTTGGCGGTCCAGTCTCTCCACCTGGGGTTGCCGGTTGCCCGCCCAGGTCAGGCGAAACGACGCGGCGCGGCGTGGATTGCCGACCAGCGCCGGCCGGAAGCAGGCGAGGTTGGTGCCGCCGGCGCGGCGCACGCTGGGGTAGATGACTCCCAGCGAGCCGGCGTCGAGCAGGCGTGCCGCGAGACCCTGCGATGCGACATAACTGGCGGGGTCGAGACAGGCGGCGAAGGCCGGCGCGGCGCGCAGATCGTGGAACTCGCTGCTGAAATCGGCGAGCAGCTCCTGGTAGTTGACGCTGTCGTCGAAGCGGTCGATTTCCTGGTACTCGACTGTCTTGTGGAAAATGATTTCGGCCAGTGCCGTTTCCAGTTCGAAAGCGCAATACCAGGCGCCGCGTTCGCCGTCGTTGAAGCGGCTGCCTTCCGGGCGCGGGTAGGTGAAGGCGGCATTGACGATGCGGAAGTTCGGCACGCCGAACACCAGCTCGTCGACGCCGATTCCCGGCAGGCCGCCGCGCTCGCCGATCAGCCTCTCGTTGGTGGCGTTGTCGAGTTCGAAGAGGTCGCGCAGGTGGTCGAGGTTCTCGGCGATAGCGGTCAGTACCGAGTCCTCGCGCTCGGCAAAACGCGACGGAATCAGCCGCACCGTATCGATCTGGCGCAGGTGCGACAGGCTCGGCAGTGGCGGGTTCATATGCCGCCGCGCCGCGCTTCGAGCAGTTTGCGCACGGTCTGCATGGCCAGCAGGCCGCCGCCGAGCATGAAAGCGAGCGGCGAGCGGCCGGCGAAAACCCGGTTGCTGTTCGGCAGGCTGACCCACTCATCGGCCAGCTTGTCGCCGTAAAGGATGTGCAAAGCCTTGTAGATGCCGATCAGGTAGGAGATGCGCGTGATCCGGTCGACTTCGAGCAGCCGGTCGGGGTTCTTCTTCCACTCGTAGAAGGCGCTGCTCGACAGGCCGCCGAGCAGTTCGCGCGCGTCTTCATCGCGCAACCGCCAGGCACTTGCCAGATTGAAGAAACCCTGCAGCGCCGACTTCGAAAGGCGCTCGCGCTCGGCGCGCGCGTTGAGATCGACAAGCGTTGCCGGTTCGAAGCGGCTGGCGGGGTAGGCATAGGCAAGGTTCATCGGTTTCTCCTTCTAAGGATATTTTATACTCCGTTTCTGGAATTGCAAGGGAGTCGGGCACTGTTGTGCCGTGTTGCCGGATGCCCGCGAACCGAAATTGACGCGGGTTTGGTGCGCCACCCGTACTCGATGGAGTGTGCCTGAGTTTCTTCTCCATCCAGCCCAATGAACGCCGATGCCGTGGTCTGAAGTAACGCTGCAAGCGCCATCCTCAAACGATCTGGCATCGCCAACAAGGTGTAGCGCCCGTTGCCGGCGGCTTGTCAAGTAGCGTAGGATGACGCCCATGAGCACCCTCACTTTTGACACCCACAAAGTCGTCAAGCGCCTGATGGAGGCCGGCATGCCCGAGGCGCAGGCGGAGATTCTCGCGGAAGAGCAGGCCCGCTTGATTGACGAGAGGATCGCCACCAAGCTGGACATCGCCGAGGTCAAAGCCGAGTTGGTTCTGGTCAAGTGGATTGTCACCACTGTGCTGGCTCTGGCGCTGGCGAACTTCGCCAAGCAGTTCTTCTGATCCATCACGGCGACACCGCAAGAGCAGCGATCGGACGGATCAGCGCCGATGCACACAAGCATCTCGGGTAAGTCCTTAGACCAGCATGCGGCGACAGGAACCTGGTTGTCTCCTCGCAGAGGATTCCCAGGCACGCCCTCATTGCCGGCGTGTGTGGACGTGTCGTCGCTTTCTCCAAGATCGAGCGCTCTGCGTTGCGACGACTTTTCAGATGTGCTTGCGGATGTCAGCAACAACCCAGTTTACCGATCGATTGCCGCCGCTATCCGATCGTCCGGCCTTCCTGCGGTAGGTAGGTCGACAACCATTTGTACGTCCTCCAGCTTGCGCTTCTCGAAGCGACGCGAAACGGATTGACTGACACCCTTCTCGGATGTCTGCTCAAGTCGCCCGATGATGCGCGACAGCGGCTGGCCCAGTTGTTTTGCAAGCGGCGTCACGAGGATTCCTGACCGACGCCATCCTGCGCGCCATGGTTCACCGCCCATCTACTTCCGGGGCTGATACGCCATCGAGCGTGCCGAGAGGCTGAAGGCATCCGAGAAGCAGGCACCGTCCTCGGCCCCGTGCTGCTTGAGGAAGGGGAAGATCGCCTCGATCATGCGCACCGAGCCGCAGGCGTAGATCTCGTGCTGCTTGAGTTCGGGGAAGTCTTCGAGAATCGCTTCATGGACGAGGCCGGTGCGGCCGCTCCACTGGTCTTCGGGCGCCGCTTCGGAGAGTACCGGGATGAAGTGGAAGTTGGCGTGCTCGCGCGCCCAGCGCGTGGGCAGCTCGGGCAGGTAGAGGTCCTTGAGGCCCTTCACGCCCCAGTAGAGGTGGATTTCACGCTTGAGCCCGCGTTTGAAGGCATCCTCGACCATGCTCTTGACCGGCGCAAAGCCCGTTGCACCGGCGACGAAGACGATCGGCCGATCCGACTCGCGCAGCGAGAAGTCGCCGATCGGTCCCTCGAAGCGGACCTCATCTCCCTCCTTCATCTGCTCGAAGACGTGCGTGGTGAAGCGGCCGCCGGGCATCAGGCGAATCTGCAGTTCCACGAATTCGTCCTCGTGCGGCGGATTGGCAAACGAGAAGGCGCGGCGCTGACCATCGTCGAGAATGATGTTGACGTATTGGCCGGCCTTGAAGCGGATCTGCTGCCCTTCCGGGAGCTTGAGCAGGACGCGCATGACGTCGTGGGTGAGTTTCTCCATCATGACGACGCGGGCGGTGTATTCCTGGAAACTCCTGGCGAAGGCGCCGGCCTCGTACTCGATGACGGCGTCCTCGAGCGCGGTGGCGCAGCACATCAGTACCTTGCCCTGGGCCAACTCCTCGGCCGAGAGCGCGCTCGGCTGGTAGAGGCCGGGATCGACCTTGCCCTGCAACACCGTGCACTTGCAGACGCCGCAGCCGCCGTTGCGGCACTCGTAGGGCAGGTCGATTTCCTGGCGCAGGCCGGCGTCGAGCAGCGTTTCGTCGAAGCGCGCGTTGACCGACCGGTGGTCCGGGTGGAAGGTGATCGAAGTCAGCGCCTTGGCCGAACCCAATCGTTTGGGGGGTAGCCAGGGAACCAGGAAGAGCAGGGCAGTCAAACCCAGCACCCAGTACCAGACGTGCAGTGGCGGGAGTATGTAAACCAGCGCCAGCACCGGCAACTCGAACCAGTCGAACTCGATGTTGGTCGGCACCACCGCCATGTCGGCTTCGCCACCCTGGCTGAGAATCGGCTTGACCAGCGCCAGGGCGATGAACATCAGTGTCACGGCGATGGCGATCGGCTGCGGCGGGTTGATGTGCGCGCGCGGCACGCGCTGCACGTGCACCCACATGATGATGGCGACGATCAGCGGTGCGCCGATGTGGATGAAGGCGAGCAGCGTGAACAGGCGGCTATTGACGGTTTCCAGGTAGAGGAAGTTGCGGATCAGCGTGCCGTTGAACATCGGCAGGATGTCGAACCACTCGGCGGTGGCGATGACCACGAACTGCGCCAGCTTGTCCCAGACCAGCATGAAGCCATTGACGCCGGCGATGTAGACCAGCCACAGCAGCGCGACGCCGGTCAGCCACGAAAACGAGCGGAAGCCACGATAGCGGTCGTAGGCGAAATGCCGCAGCATGTGCAGCAGCATCGTCAGGATCATGCCGTCGGTCGCATAGCGGTGGATGCTGCGCAGAATCCCGCCGGCCCACCACTGGTTGTGCGTGATCCGCTCGACCGAGTCGAAGGCGTCATGCACGCCGGTGTCCGCGAAGATGTACAGGTAGAGGCCGGAGCCGACCAGCAGCCAGAACTGCCAGAAGCTGATCGTCCCCAGATGGTAGAAGGGGTTGAGCTTGTCGCCGAAAGCGATGTTGAAGACGTTCTCGATGCGCATGAAGAACCAGCGCACGATTCGTTGCAGAAGTTTGACCATGGTCGATGTCGGCTCGAAAAATGGGTGAGGCGTGAGTGCTTACCTGACAGTCGCTGCGGCAGCGATCATTTGAAGAACAGGCCGCCGCGGTCCGGGTTGAAGTCGATCACCATCACCTGTGCCGGAGCGAGCGTGATCTGCTCGTCCTTGACGTAGTCGAAGCCCGGTTTCACGAGGTTGTCGTCCATTCGGACGGCCAACTGATGGGTGCCCGCCTTGACCTCGAAGCGCTTGTAGACGGTCGACACGCCATCCTTGTACAGGCCGGTCGGATGCATCACGGTGCGGAAAACGGGCTGGCCGTCGAGATCGACTTCCAGCCGGATGTCGGAGCGCTCGCGCGGACAATCCATCGGCGCGCGCATGTTCGGCGGCATCTTCGCCAGTTCTTCGGGCGTGCGCTTGCGGCACTCGCGGTCACCGAGGTGGCTGATCGACAGCTTGATCAGCGCGACGTCGTTCGGGATTTGCTGGTACTTCGGCCAGGTGGCAAAAACGCCGATGAAAGCGGCAAACGCGCCGTAGAGAATCACCTGGCCGACGATGGCGGTGGGTTTGAGCATGGTGTGAAGCGCTCCGCAGAGAGAGTGAAAGTTCGAGAGCGTCTGCGATGCGCAGGAAGACGCGACGCACGCCCTTGCGCAAGCCTGGGTGGAAGGCGCCCACTGGCCTTCCCGACCGGTGTCGGCGCTGCTTATTAGTTATTGATTATATTGACAGCGTCACCGCGGCGAATTGACACGTGTCAAATCCGCGGACGTAACCGACGTAAACCTCGGGCTGTGGGCGCTGGCTACCGGTCGGCAGCAGGTTCGCCGGGGAGCCACTCGCCGCACAGGACTTGCCCCTGAAAAGACCATGGGCAGCACTCAGGGAAATCCGCCAGGCCGGTTTCGGTGGCCGCCAGAGCCACCGCGTCTGCCCAGATTTCCGCATTCCAGTCGTCGTCGGACAACACGGCCTGGAGACTTGGCGCTTTGGCTAGGCGTTTGCTGATCCCTTGCCGTTGCGCCCTGATCGTCCGCTGCCAGTTCGCTCCTCTGCGGTCAGGTTGGAACTGCCACTTGAGAAGATGCGCCAGCAGGATCGCCATCCGACTGGCCAACTCACGCTGTTCGCTCTTGCCCACGTCTTCGATCTCCTCAGCGATATGCTCGATATCCAGTCGGTCGAACTGCCCGGCGCGCAAGAGCCTTGCCTGTTCATTTGCCCAGGCGATGATGTCCTTTTCGTAGGTTTGCACGACGCTTCTCCTTTTTGTGTGGACTCCCACCCTATCGCTTTAGGCTAGGCAAGCTTCCTGGTCGTGTCAACTCGCCCGTCGCTCCGTCGCTGACGGCCACGGGTTCAAGCCTGCGGGGGCGCGCTACGCCGATAGGGGGGAAGTCTGTCGCTCGTCGCCGGCTGCGAGTCGAGGCGGCTTCTGAAGTCGGCCAGCGCATCGGCCAGCCTGTCGTCGTCGTGCGCCGAGGCGAGAACGACTTGCAGACGCGATGGCGGAACGGTCCGGCGCAGATGCGGTTCGCGCTCGCCGAGCAGGCGTTGCTGGGTCCACTGCTCGCCGAGGCGAAAATCACAGCCGCCGGCGCGGCAGGCGGTAACGAGGACGCCGTCGGCCCCGGCGCGCAGCGCGTATTCGACGAAGGCCGGAGGTAACTGGCCGGTGCAGAGAAGATCGATCACGGCGGTGTCGGTGGCGGCCAGCGTCTTGGCGTCGGCGCCACGTGCGCAGGAGAAGACGACAATGCGGGTGCGGCCAGTGAGTCGTGCCAGCGCCATCTCGAGTTGCTCGCGCAGCGCATTGACCGGTTGCTGCGGCATGTCGATGCCGGTGACGAGAATCTCGCGTCGGCGGAAGGGCGTCGACGACGGGCAGGACCCGGCGCAGATCCCGCAGCCCGCGCACAGATCGGCGTCGACGACCGCGAGTTTCAGCCCCGGTCGCCGCGGGTGTGGCCGCATGGCGATCGCCGCATAGGGGCAGTCGGCCAGGCAGCGGTCGCAGCCGGTGCAGTTGGCGGCGTCGACGACGGCCACCGGCGCTGGCGCGGGGTGCGGCAGGACGGGCAGAGCGAAGAGCAGAGCGGTGACGCCGAAGAGCAGCGACCAGACGATCGCCGGCGAACTGATGTCGGTCAGCGGATGGATGAACAGGATGAACCAGTCGAAATCCAGCGCTCCGGGGATCACCGCCAGATTCGCCGGTGGGTTGCTGAGTGCCGGTCGGAGCAGCGCGAGGAGGACCAGCGCCGCCAGCGTGCCGAGCATCACGCGCCGCGACGGCAGGTAGTCGACGTGCGCAATGCGGTGGACATGCGCCCAGAGGCCGAGGATCAGCAGCAGCGGCACGCCGATATGGACGAAGATCAACATCGTGAAGAAGCGGTCGTTGATCGAGTCCGGTGCCAGGAAGTTGCGTGCGGCGGGTTCGCTGAAGATCGGCAGCCAGTCGAGCAACTCGGTGGTCGCGGTGGCCGACAACTGCGCCAGTTGGTCCCAGACGATCCAGTAGCCGCCGATTCCCGCGGCGTAGGCGAGCCAGATCAGTGGTATGCCGGTCATCCACGAATAGAGGCGAAAGCCGTGGTAGCGCCCGTACGCCCATTCGCGAACGAGGTGCAGCAGCATCACCAGCATGAAGCCGTCGGAAGCATAGCGATGCAGGCTGCGCAGGACGCCGCCGAGGTACCACTGCTCCTGCGAGAG